>Ga0181517_10000748_pt1 | contig 41083 bp, 37 predicted proteins | sample PEATcosm2014_Bin_31_FD_119748 | JGI IMG/M metagenome (GOLD analysis project Ga0181517, IMG submission 119748) | Peatland microbial communities from MTU Mesocosm Facility, Houghton, MI, USA - PEATcosm2014_Bin01_30_metaG | ecosystem: Environmental > Terrestrial > Soil > Wetlands > Peat | place... | reverse complement strand
TCTGCATCAGCCCGTGGAATTTCCCGTTCACCATCCCGACCGGCGAAATCGTCATGGCGCTGATGGCGGGCAATGCGATCATTCAAAAACCCGCCAGCCTGACGCCGCTGATCGCGCTGAAGACCCGCGAGTTGTTCGACCAGGCCGGCCTCGATCCCGACCTTTACCAGGTGCTGCCGATGCCCGGCGCGACCGCTTTCGACCTCATCAAAGAGGGCGTCGATTACGTCAACTTCACCGGCTCGACGGCCGTGGGCGAACGCGTCGCGGCGGAGTGCGGGCGGCTGCTGATCCCCTGCTCGATGGAGCTCGGCGGCAAGGACCCGATGATCGTCTGCGAAGACGCCAATATCAAACACGCCGCCGGCAGCATGGCCTGGGGCGCCTTCGCCAACGCCGGCCAGGTCTGCGCGTCGGTCGAACGCGCCTACGTCCACGAATCGATTTACGACAAGGTCGTCGAGCAGGTCGTGGAGCGGACCAAGCGGCTGCGCACCGGCAACCCGCTGGAAGACGGCGTTTCGGTGGGCGCCATGACCGACGCGCATCAAATGGAGATCGTCGCCCGGCACGTCGAGCAGGCCCGGGCCGCCGGCGCGAAGGTTCTGACGGGCGGCCAGCAACTCCCCGGCCCTGGGCAGTTCTATCCGCCGACCGTGCTCGTCGACGCCGACGAAAAAATGGACATCGTCGCCGAGGAGACGTTCGGCCCGGTGCTGCCGATCATGAAGTTCCACGACGACGAGGAAGTGATCGCGCGGGCCAACAACTCCCGTTACGGCCTGAACGCTTACGTGTTCTCGGCGGACACAAAGCGCGCCCGGCGCATCGCCGAACGGCTCGAAGCCGGCACCGTGATGATCAACGAGGTGCTGATCACCCACGGCCTTTGCGAAACGCCGTGGGGCGGCGTGAAAAAAAGCGGCCTCGGCCGCGTCCACAGCGCCGAGGGCCTGCGCTCGCTGTGCGTGCCGTATCACATCAACTACGACCTGCTGCCGCAGGGGTCGTGGAGCCCGTTCTGGCATCCGTATCTGTTCCGGGTCTTCCAAATGCTGTGGGGTTCGGTGAAACTGTTGTTCGGCGGCGGCTTCGGCAACAAACTGCGCGGCCTGGGAAAGATCTTCGCGGGCGCGGCGCTGCCGAATTCGAAGACGGTCAAGAACACGCTGACCGAAGGCGCGAAATAGGCGGGCGGCGTACGGAGCGGACCCGTTTTTCGGGAGGGACGTGATGCCGGTGAAAATCAAATTCTTTTCCACGTTGCGCGCCAAGGCCGGCTGCGACGGCATGGACGTGGACGCGAAGACCGTCGCCGAGGCGATCGGCCAGCTCGAAAAGAAATACGCGCGCAACATCGATTTTGTGAAAATACTCGGCTCGTGCAGCGCGGTGCTGAACGGCGAGAACGTCACGTTTCTGAACGGGCCGCGCACGAAACTGGGCGACGGCGACGAGTTGGTGCTGTTCCCGCCGCTCGGCGGCGGATGATTTTCAAACCTCTCCCACGGGGAGAGGTCGCCAAGCGCAGTGAGGCGGGTGAGGGAAACCACCCTCACCCCGGCCCTCTCCCAAGCGGAGACGGTGAGCGAGGAGCCACGATGTCCAGCAAATACGGCGGCTACATGGGCGAGGCCCTGTGGGCGGACCTGAGCAACAACGTCGTCAAGCCGCTTGACATCTCGGAGCGCGACCGCGAGTTGTTCCACGGCAACAAAGGCATGGCGGCGAAGATCCTGTGGGACCACCTCAAACCCGGGACGGACCCGTTTAGCGAAGACAACCTGTTGGTTGTCACCACGGCGCCGATCACCGGCACGGGCGCGCCGTGTTCGAGCCGGTTCAACGTCTCGACGAAGAGCCCGTTGACCGACGGCATCATGTCCAGCAACTCGGGCGGCAACTTCGGCGTCTATCTCAAACGCGCCGGCTATGACGCGCTGGTGCTGGCGGGGCGCGCCGACCGGCCGGTCTACCTCGAAATCACCGACGAAAAAATTGTCATCCACGACGCCGCCGACCTGTGGGGCCTGGACACCGAGGCGACGCAGGAAGCGTTGCGCCGCCGGCACGGCAAGCAATCCGGCCTGCTGGTCATCGGCCCGGCGGGCGAGCACCTGGTGCGCTACGCCTGCATCATCAGCGGCGAACGCGCGAACGGCCGCGGCGGCGGCGGCGCGGTCATGGGCAGCAAAATGGTGAAGGCGATCGTCGCGACCGGCAAAAAAAAGCCGCCGATCCCCAACGAGGAAGAGTTCAAGAAGGTCATCAAAGACTGGATCGGCATGCTGAAGGAGCATCCCACCACCGGCGGCACGCTGCCGGCCTACGGCACCGCCGGCCTGATGGGCAAAGCCAACGCGCTGGGCGTGCTGCCCACGCACAATTTTCACGAAGGCCATTTCGCCGACGCCGACGAAATCGACGGCGAGGCGCTGGCGCGGAAATATCTCAAGAAGAACGTCGGCTGCCTGTCGTGCCCGATCCGCTGCGCCCGCGTCGTGGAAATCAACGGCAAAGAGGTGAAAGGCCCGGAATTCGAGACCGTCGGCATGTTCGGTTCGAGCCTCGGCAACAACGACCTGTGGAAGATTTGCGAGTGGAATTATCTCGTCGACAAGCTGGGCATGGACACGATCACCGCGGGCAGCACCCTCTGCTTCGCCACCGAATTGGCCGAGAAGGGCATGTTGAAAGCCGACCTGCGCTGGGGCCAGACCGAGGGCGTCGAAAAGTTGTTGACGCAGATCGCCTATCGCGAGGGCCTCGGCGACGAATTGGCCGAGGGCACGATGCGCATGGCCGCGAAATTCGGCGGCGAGTCGTTCGCCATTCATAGCAAGGGGCTGGAACTGGCGGCCTACGAGCCGCGCCGGTCGTACGGCATGGGTCTCGGCTACGCGACGGCCAATCGCGGCGGCTGCCACCTCAACGCCGGCTACATGGTCTATTTCGAGAACCTCGGGCCGGTGAACGTCAAGCCGCTCTCGACGATCGGCAAGGCGGATTTGACCATTTTCCAGCAGAATCTCTTCGAATCGATCAGCGTCTGCGGCTCCTGCATTTTCACCAGCTACGCGGTCATCCCCGGCTTCGCGGGCGCGGTGACGCCGTACGGGACGCTGGCCCAGGGCGTCGATCTGGTCCTGCGCGGCTCGGCCCCGGCGATGGGCCTGATGTTCAAGCTGCCGCCGCAATTGCTGCCGATCCATTTGCCGATGATCCCGCACTCGAAAGTCGTCTCCGTGCTGACCGGCATGCCGCTGGGGCTCGGCGAATTCTCGGCGCTGGGCAACCGCGTTTACAACCTCGAACGCATGTTCAACGTCCGCGAGGGTCTGATCGAAAACACGCTGCCCGATCGGCTGACCAAGACGCCGCAGGCCGAGAACAACCCGGCGACGCGCGTGCCGCTCGCCGACATGCTGCCGAACTACTACAGCGTGCGCGGCTGGGACAAGCGGGGCGCGCCGAAGAAAAGCACGCTCAAGTTCCTTGATCTGGACTTCACGTTGAAGGGCCTGCCGCTGGTCTCGAAATCCATGCGCGACGTGCAAGCGAATTTCGAAGCGCGACGCGCGGCCTATCGCGGGGCGCAGGACAAGTTGATCGACGAACGGCGCGAATTCAACAGACAATTTCCGCGCCAAGCGGAACCGCTCGCGCCGGCAAAAGCCGTGCCCGCAAAGGTCGCACCGGCCGCGCCGGCGGCCGCGCCGGCAATCGAAAAGGCTGCGCCGGCTGCGGTCGCGGCGGCGCACGCGGCGGCGCCTGCGGTGGAAAAGGCCGCGCCGGCGAAGGTCGTGACCGCCGCGCCAAAAGCGGCCCCGGCGAAGCCGAAACGGGCGCCCAAGGCCAATTAAAAAAACCGGCGAAACAAGGTCTTGACGCCGGGCCGAATTGCGGTATTATAGTACTTGAATTCGTGATTAGGGAGTCGGCGATGGTTATGGTGACGCGGTTGGGGGTCTCGGAAACGGCAGCGACGGCCGGCTTGCGCGGGGGAGCGGCATGAAAGCGATGCGAAAAATCATCCGGATCGACGAAGAGCTTTGCACGGGCTGCGGCGATTGCGTCGGCGCCTGCCAGGAGGGCGCGATCGCGATCGTCGACGGCAAGGCCAAACTGGTGAAGGAAATCTACTGCGACGGCCTGGGCGCCTGCCTCGGCCATTGCCCGACGGGGGCGTTGACGATCGTCGAACGCGAGGCGGATCCGTTCGACGAGCGCGCGACGCCGGCCCAACTCGCGACGCCTGCGCCGCCGGCGCACGCCCAGCATGGCTTCGGCGGCTGCCCAGGATCGGCCCTGCGAGAATTGAAACCGCGGCCGCCTGCCGCCGAGCGGGCGAGCGGCGCCGACGCGCCGTCGACGTTGTCGCACTGGCCGGTGCAGTTGATGCTCGTGCCGCCGCACGCGCCGTTCCTGCGCGGCGCCGAGTTGCTGCTCTGCGCCGATTGCGTGCCGTTCGCGCTGCCGGATTTCCACGCGCGCTATCTGGCCGGGCGGGCGCTGCTCGTCGGCTGTCCGAAGCTCGACGATCTCGATTTCTACCGCGAAAAATTGGCGGCGATCTTCACGACGGCGCAGCCCAAGTCGGTGACGGTGCTGCGGATGGAAGTGCCTTGCTGCGGCGGCCTCGCGCACGCCGCGGTGGAAGCCCGCGATGCGGCCGGCTTGCCGTTGACCGTCGACGTACACACGATCGGCATCGACGGCCGCGCGCAGCGCACGGAACATTTCGACCGCCCGGCGAGTTGAGGAACACGATGCCGTCGCCCAGCCCCGAGTTGGATCTGCGCATCCTGACGCGCTTCGTCGAGGTTTACTGCCGCGCGCATCACGGCAAACGGCGCGCCGAGTTGTGCGACGAATGCCGGGATTTGCTGAATTACGGCAGCGAGCGGCTGCGGCGCTGCCCGCTCGATCCGAAGCCGAAATGCCAGGCCTGCCCGGTTCATTGCTATCGCCCGGAATACCGCGAACGCATTCGCGAGGTCATGAAATTCTCGGGCATGCACTTCGTGAAACACGGCCGGCTGGATTGGCTGGTTCGCTATTTCTGGAGTCACCGCAAGAAAACCACGGAGGAGAAACAATGACGAACATGTTTTGTTGGCAGTGCGAACAGACGGCGAAGGGAACGGGCTGCACGGTCGCGGGCGTTTGCGGCAAAGATGCGGAAACGGCCGCGCTGCAGGACCTGCTAGTCCACGCGGCGAAGGGCATCGCGGCCTACGCGCACCGCAGCCGGCAGGCCGGCCGCAAGAACGCGGACCTCGACCATTTCATTACGAAGGCGCTGTTCACCACGGTGACCAACGTCAATTTTGACCCGGCGCGCTTGCGCGACATCCTCGCCGAGGCCGGGCGCTGTCTGGCGCAGGCGAAGGCCGATTACGTCGCCGCGTGCGCCGCCGCCGGGCGCGCGCCCGAGTCTTTCAACGGCGCGGCGTTGCTGCAACTCGCGGCCGATCCGCACGCGTGGGCCGCGCAAGGCGCCAAAGTCGGCGTCCTGAGCCGCAAGCCGGGGCTCGGCGACGATCTCGCCGGCCTCCAAGAGTTGCTCGTTTACGGTCTGAAGGGGACGGCCGCGTACGCGCATCACGCCGCGGTGTTGGGCCAGGAGGACGACGCGGTGTACGCCTTCTTCCACGAAGCGCTGGCGTTCCTCAACAACGAGCGGCCGACAGTCGCCGAATTGCTGGCGTGGAACCTCAAATGCGGCGAGGTGAACCTGCGCGTGATGGAATTGCTCGACGCCGCCAACACGGGCGCGTACGGCGACCCTGTCCCGACGCCGGTGCGCATCGCGCCGCTCAAGGGCAAGGCGATTCTCGCCAGCGGGCACGACCTGAAAGACCTCGAAGAGCTGCTCAAGCAGACGGCGGGGACGGGCATCAACGTTTACACGCACGGCGAAATGCTGCCGGCGCACGGCTACCCGGGCCTGAAACGGTATCCCCATTTGGCCGGCAACTACGGCGGGGCGTGGCAGGACCAGCGGCGCGAGTTCGACGAATTTCCCGGCGCGATTTTGATGACCACCAACTGCATCCAGCAGCCGCGGTCGAGCTATCTGGACCGCATCTTCACCTGCGGCCTCGTGGCCTGGCCGGGCGCGACGCACATCGCCGATCGCGATTTCCGACCGGTGATCGACGCGGCGCTCGCGGCGCCCGGGTTCGCCGCCGACGGGCCCGCCCAGTCGATTCTGGTCGGCTTCGGCCATGCCGCCGTGCTGGGCGTCGCCGCCCAAGTGATCGCCGCCGTGAAGAGCGGCGCGATCAAGCATTTCTACCTGATCGGCGGCTGCGACGGCGCGAAGAGCGGCCGCAACTACTACACGGAATTCGCGCAAGCCGTGCCCGCGGATGCAGTGATCCTGACGCTCGCCTGCGGCAAATACCGCTTCAACAAACTGGACTTCGGCGACATCGGCGGCATCCCCCGCCTGCTCGACGTCGGCCAGTGCAACGACGCCTACTCGGCGATCAAAATCGCCGGGGCGCTCGCGGAGGCCTTCGGCGTCGACGTCAACGGCCTGCCGCTGTCGATGGTGCTGTCGTGGTACGAGCAAAAAGCGGTTTGCATTTTGCTCACCTTGCTGCACCTCGGCATCAAAAACATTCGCCTCGGGCCGAGCCTGCCGGCGTTCGTCACGCCCGCCGTGCTGAACGTGCTGGTCGAGAAATTCGGGATCCGGCCGATCGGCGACGCGGCCGACGATTTGCGGGCGATCGGCGCCTGATCGCCGACCCGTGTTGCATCGATAAATGACAACGGCGCCGCAGCGGCGCCGTTGTCATAATCATGAACTGTGTAATCTGTGGATAGTCCTAAAATCATCCCCTTTTCCGTAAAACCCGTTTATCCCCGACTCGCAGCGTGATGCGTTTCGCGTCGAAATATTCGGACAACGGGATCGCCCATTTGCGCGATAGATGGAACAACGTCTTCATGCCCTGGGCGTCGATTTCGCCGTGCGCCGCGAGGTAATCCATGATTGTTCGCTCGGCCTCGGCGAGCGCGGGGGCGTCGCAGAACAACGATTCGCCCAGGCGCGTCAACCGCTTTTCCTGCACGAGCATATCGAGCGCCGTCTTCAACAATTTCGCGTCGCCGATGCGATCGTGCAGGTCTTTCATCGTCGGCGCGGCCAGACCGGCGCCGCGGGCGATTTCGGCGACGGTTTCGACGACCTTTTGCAGCTCGTCGCCGGCGTGCGCCGCATGGTCCGACAACCGCGCGAGACCGCCCTCCAGCGCGGCCCGGCCCTCGGCGACCAACACGGCCAGCGCCTTGCTCATCGCTTTCGGGTCGGCCCCTTTCGCCGGCTGCGTCAGCAATTCGGCGCGATTGACGCCCGCCTCGGCGGGTCGTTCGCGGTGAAAGGCGGTCAGAAAGGCGACGATGTCGTCTTTCAATTCGGCGAATATCTCCGCGGTTACGAGCCGTTCGCTTTCGGCGTCGACCTGCACCAGCCGTTTGGCGCCGAGCAATTTCTGGCATTCGGCGCGCAAGGTTTTCTCGCCGACGCCGAGCAGCGCCGGCAACCGGGCGAACGGCAGCCCGCTGCGCCCCGCCTGCCGGCAAAAGACCACCAACCGCGCGGTCAGGTCGCCCGTGCGCAGCGTCGCCAGATCGGCGAGCGTTTCGTCGTAAGGCGCGCGATGCTTGCGCGGGCGCGGGTGCAGCACGACGCCGCCGCCGATCGTCGCGGCCGGCGAAGGCAGGCGCAGCACGAAACGATCGCCCGGCAACGCGACCAGCGGCGCGGCGAGCCGCAATTGCATGGCCCCGCGGCCGCCGGGCTCCAGCGTTTCCGCGGAGAGCGGCACAGCGCGCGCCGCGGTTTCGCGGGCGCCGCAATGGACGCGGACCAACGCGCGGCGTTTCAGCGCGCGCGCGGCGCCGGACAGCAACTCGGCGTCGACGTCGATCATCGAGGTGGGTTCGAGCGCGCCGGGCGTCGCGAGGACCGCGCCGCGTTCGACGTCCGCGACCTCGACGCCCTGCAGGTTCACGGCGGTGCGCTGTCCGGCGCCGGCCGAATCGACCGGCTCGCCGTGCACCTGCAAGCCGCGAACGCGCGCGCGCCCGCCAGCCGGCAGGATGTCGACCTCGTCGCCGACGGCGATCCGCCCGCCGATGCAGGCGCCGGTCGCGACCACGCCGAAGCCTTTGATGGTGAAGACGCGGTCGACCGGCAGGCGAAAAATGCCGCTGTCGCTGCGCTCGGTCGTTTCGCGCGCCGTGCGGTCGATCGCGGCGAGAATGTCGTCTTGGCCTTCGCCGGTGACGGCGCTGACGGGCACGATCGGCGCGCCTTCGAGAAACGTGCCGGCCACGAAATCGGCCGCCTCGGCGCGGGCCAGTTCGCGGGTGTCGCCGTCGACCAGGTCGATCTTGGTCAGCGCGATCAACCCGTGACGGATGCCCAGCAGCCGGCAGATCGCGAGGTGCTCGCGCGTTTGCGGCATGACGCCCTCGTCCGCCGCGATCACGAGCAGCGCGAAGTCGATGCCGGCGGCGCCGGCGACCATCGTGCGCACGAAGCGCTCGTGCCCGGGCACGTCGACGACGCCGACGACGTCGCCGCTCGGCAGCGTCAAATGGGCAAAGCCCAATTCGATGGTGATGCCGCGCGCCTTCTCTTCGGGCAGCCGATCGCAATCGACGCCGGTCAGCAATTTGATCAAGGCGGTTTTGCCGTGGTCGATGTGGCCGGCCGTGCCCATGACCAGGCGACGCGTCACAGCGCGGGCTCCAGCGGCGTAAACGCGGCGCCGTCGAGGCGATATGCGCCTTGCAGCCGTTCGCGCATGTCGGCGAGCAAACCCTCGACGGCGGCCAGATCGCCGCAGGCAACCTGCAGCGCGAGGCCGCAGTCCGGGTTGATCTGTTTGGGCACGGGGATCAGCCGCGTCGCAAAGCCCCGCTCCTTCGTGCGCGCCTCGGCCTTCAGGACGTCGTGCACGCTGCGAAAAACCAGGGCGCAGGCGGTCATGACGGCGACCGCAGAATTTCGGCGAGCGCGTCGACGACTTCGTCGATCACCTTTGCCGGCGTGAACAGGCCCGGGGCAAAGCGCACGGTTCCGGCAGGCGCCGTTCCGAGGAAACGGTGGGCGCGCGGCGCGCAGTGCAGCCCGGCGCGCACGGCGACGCCGTAACGTTCGTCGAGCAGGTGCGCCAAGTCGGACGGCGCCATGGCCGCCGCGACGCTGACGACGGCGACCGCCGGACCCGGATCGTCGCCGAAAATCCGCAGGCCCGGAATCGGCCGCAAGCGTTCGAGCAGGCGACCGCGCAATTCGGCTTCGCACTGCGCCGCGTCGGCGACGGTGCGTTCGGCGAGATAGCGCACGCCGGCGAGCAGGCCCGCGGCGCCGAAGGTGTTGGGCGTGCCGGCCTCGAGGGCGTCGGGCAGGAAATCGGGCATCGTTTCTTTTTCGGATACCGAGCCCGTGCCGCCGTGGATCAGCGGCCGCGTGTTTTCCGCGGCCCGCGCCGAGAGGACCAACGCGCCGATGCCGGTCGGGCCGAGCAGGCCCTTGTGGCCCGCGAGGCAAAGCGCGTCCACGCCCATCGCCGCGGCGTCGAGCGGCAGGCAACCGCCGGTCTGCGCCGCGTCGAGGACGAACCACACGGCGCGCTTGCGGCAGATGTCGCCCAAGGCGCCGGCGTCTTGCGCCAGGCCGTGCACGTTCGAGGCGTGCAGCGTGACGAAGACATCGGGCCGCTGCGCCTCGACGAACCGCGCGAACGCGTCGGGCGTCACGCGGCCGTGGCCGTCGCCCGGCGCTTCGACGAGGCGCACGCCGCGCGCCGCCGCCAGATGGGTCAGCGGCCGCATGACCGCGTTATGTTCGAGCGGCCCGTGGGCGACGACGTCGCCCGGCGCGGCCAACGAGAAGAGCGCCAGATTGAGCGCCTCGGTCGCGCTCTTGGTCAGGACCACGCGGTCCGCGTCGCCGCCGACGAGCGCGGCCAGTTCGCGGCGCAGGTCGAACAGCAAGCGGCTGCCCGCGACCGCCGCCGGATGCGCGGCGCGGCCGGCCGTGGCGCCCCAGTCGCGCGCCCAGCGATCGAGCGCGGCGTACACCGGTTCCGGCTTGGGATAACTGGTGGCGGCGTTGTCGAAGTACCGGCGGGCGTCAGCGGCCATCGGTCACGGCGCCACGACGGCGCCCGCTCGCAGCAGCGTGTCGGCGATGTCGTACATGTTGCCGACGCGTCCGACTTTCAGTTGATCGAGCAGATGGAAGTAATCGAGGCACGTGCCGCAGCTCACGATTTCCACGCCGCGTTCGGCCAAGGCGCGGCAATGCTCGACGATCGCCTCGTCGGCGCAGGGCAGATGCACGCCCTCGTTGATGAAGATGACGGCCTCGGGTTGGTTGTCGAGGTCGACCAGCGTCTTGAAAAAGGCGCGGATCAGGATGCCGCCCAACTCGCCGTTGGGCGCGCCCAGCGTTTTCTTCGCGCACAGCACGACGGCCGCGCGCGCCGCGGGCGCCGGCGCCGCCGCGGGTCCGTCGCCGGCCGCGTCCGAGGTCAACGTGATGTGCCATTGGCCGGCGCCGCCTTCTTCGTCCCAGCGAAAACCTTTGGCCGCCGCGAATTTTCGCAGATTCTCGCGCGTCACGGCCGAATCGACGAGCAGCGCGACCGCTGGCTCGCGGTCGTCAACCAGCGCGCGTTTCGCGCGGACGATCGGTTCGGGGCAGGCCAGGCCGCGCACGTCCAGCGTTTTCATTTGATCTCGACCTGTTCGATCGGACTGGTCACTTCCAGTGTATATTCGATCGGCGCCCGGATGATCCGCTCCCGCCGTACGCCGACGCCGGGAATGACCCGAAACGGCGTCTCGATCATGACGTTGGTCGACAGCGGTTTGTCGTCCGCCTTGAAGGCGTATTCCAGCCGCACGGCCAGGCGCAGTTTGTACGGCCCGATCGCGACGTCGTTGGTGATTTCGAACGGGATGATCATCGGGAAAAAGGGCCGCTCCAGATCGTACTCTCGCTTCGCGAAGCGCCAGCCGACTGTCGTCGGCGGGTAGACCGTGACGGGCGACTTGCCGGTCAAATAGATGAACGGCGGGTGAAACACCGTAAGCTCAAGTTGCGCGCGGTCGCCGGGGGCGAGGTCGATCACCTGGCCGGCCGCCGGCTCCGCGTTCTTGCTGGGCGTCTTCGGCTTGAGCGATTCCGCGCCGACTCGGCTCTTGGCGCCGTGGCAACCGCCGGCCGCCACCAGGAGCGCCATCAACACCGTCATTGCTGCGCGTCGCATGGGGTTCCCCGTCAGGTGAACGCCGTCTGGAGGAACTGCCGCAAAATGCGGGCCGTCGCCCCCCAGATGATTACGTCGTCGATGTAATAAAAGGGCACCATCGCGCTGCGTCCTCGATAGCTCATCTCATTTTCGTCGTATTTGTCGGGATTAAGCAACCGGCGCAACGGGATGATCAACAGGTCCTCGATTTCCGCGGCGCTGACCCGGAACGCGCACGGCTGCCGCACGACGCCGACGAAGGGCGTGATCACATACCGTGTCGGCGTCCACGTGTCGTCGAGCCGCCCCACCACGCGCACGTCCGCGGGCGGCACGCCGATCTCCTCGTGCGTCTCGCGCAGCGCGCAGTCCAGCAGGCTTTCGCCCGGGTCGAGCCGGCCGCCAGGGAAGCTGATCTGCCCTTTGTGATGCTCCACCTTGTCCGTGCGGCGCGTGAAAAGCATCGCCGGCTCCTCACCGCCGAGCAGCACCGTCGCCAGCACCGCCGAATGCGCGTAGCCGTCGATCGTCATGGCCGCGAACGGACGCCGGCCGAGCGCGGTCGCCAACGCTTCCGCGGTCACCGCCCCGCAGGTCGCCGCCCGGCTCGCGTCCATCAGCGGCCCGCCAGCCGCGCGGGCGACGCGGCGCCGGCCGCCTCAATCGGCCGGGGTCGCCGGCGCGGGAGACGCTTGCGGTTCGTCAGGCAATTCATCTTCGACTTCTTCTTCCTCCGGCGCCGGGGACGTCCCCTCCGCCGGATTCGCAGTCGGCGGCGCGAGCGCCGTCGCGACCAAATGAAACGTCACGCGCGCCGCCATCCGACCGTTGATCTGCACCTCGAACTGGTAGGTTCCCGGCGGATCGCCTTCGCTGACCATCCAGTTCGCCCGCTGAATCCAGTCGTCACGCACCCGCAGCGAGTTGGGCGACGTCGCCACGACGCGGTCGGCGCTCACCAGACGCCGCGTCTCCAGCGGCCCCCAGGTCGCCGGCGGTTGCGGCGCCATGAGCCGTTCGACCACGTTCACGTATTTGCCGTGGGGCGACCGCAGCTTGATGCGCCAGCCGAAGCGCAGGCCGGGCCGCGCCGGCACATCGCGCGTCTCGCACCACTTCGACGCGAACGGCTCGCCTGCCCAATACCCAAAGAGCAGTTGTTCGACGAACGACGCCTGCATCGGCTCGGCCGCTGCCGGCGCCGCTTCCGGCTTGGCGCTCACCGCGGCCCGCGTGCACGCGGCCGCCGCCACGGCCGCCAGGATCGTCAACTCCAGAATATATCGCGCCGTTTTGCACACGTCCCGGCAACTCCCCGCGGGCGGTTTGCAAATATAGCACACGCGGCGGGCCGGCGCAGGCGCGGCCGCGCAGGAAGGGCGCCGTTCAGAATTTCGAGGCGGATCGCCTTTTTCCTTATTTGCCGGAGAAGTCGTCCGCCCGCTATCCACCTCGGCGGCGGGCCAGCCGGCGATAAATCGCGGCAGTGCGTTTGGCATACCACCAGTGATTGATCGCGCCGAGCCACGGCTTGCCGATGCGCGCGGCGTACTTGCGCGACGTGGCGTTCGCCGCCGCCAGCGACTGGTCGAAGGCGCCGCCGGTCTTGCACGTCGCGATCCAGCGCAACGCGGCCAGATCGGCGTCGATGCGCCGCGGCGGGCAAATTAAGCCGAAGCGCAACCACAGGTCGTAATCCATGTCGAAAAACCGACTCTCGTCGATGCCGCCAGCGGCAGTGACCAACTCGCGCGTGCAGAACACCGCCGGCTGGGTCAGGTAGTTTTCGAGCAGCAGCAGTTGATACGACCAGCGGCGCATCAGCAAATTCTTATACGCGGTGACCGGCCGGCGGATTTCGCGGTCGTGCTCGTCGATGATCAATGCGCGGCCGTGCGCCCAGCGCGTCTCCGGATGCGCCCGCCAAAAATCGGCCACAGTCGCCAGCGCGCCGGGCAGCAGCAGATCATCGCTGTTCAGCCAGACGATCACCTCGCCGCTCGCCTGCGCGAGGCCCTTGTTCAGGGCGTGCGATTGGCCGCGGTCCTTCTCGGAAACGAAGGTCAGTTTGCCGGTCCAGCGCCGCAAAATCTCGACCGAATCGTCCGTGCTGCCGCCGTCGACCACGAAGTGCTCGATCGTGAAATCGCCGCGCTGATCGTGCACGCTGCGCAACGTGCGTTCGAGGTAGGCGCCCTGGTTGTATGACGGGGTGACGACGCTGAACTTCAAACCGCCTCCCATTATCGAAGGAAACAGTACACGCCGCGCCCGCGGCGGACAATACGCAAGTTAGGGGAGAAGCTCGCGCGGACGCGGAGGCCGCGGAGAAAAACAAGGCGGCTGCACTCGTGCTCCGCGGTCTCCGCGTCTACGCGTGACACATTATTTTTTCGGAACTTCGGCGATCGCGAGGCGCGTGCGTTTGTCGGGGCGCCAGCGGAATCGGTCGGCGCCCAGATAACGGTCGCAGCATTCGGCGAGGCCGATGTCCTCGACGAGCGTCAGGCCGCGTTGGGCGAGGTAGTCGGGCAACTGCTCCGGCACGAAGCCGAAGGCGAAATCCTCGCCAATGCGCGCCAGCAGTTTCAGCGCCAACAGCGCCTTTCGCTTTTCGGTTTCTGAGAACGGCGCGCCGACGTCGGTGTAGGTGAACACCAGCCGGCTGCCGGCGGCCGCCGACCCCGCCCAGCGAAAAATGGCGTCGTTCGCGTCGTCGGAGAGGTACATGGTGACGCCTTCGAGCAGGTGAATCGTCCGCGCGGCGGGGTCATAGCCGGCGGCGGCCAGCGCGCTCGCGAAACCGGCCTTGGCGAAATCGGCCGCGACGAAGACGACGTGGTCCGGCAGCCGGCCGAGCACGCGCACCAGCCGCTGTTTTTTCACGCGTTGCGTCGCCGGGTGATCGACTTCGAAGACGCGCCGGCGCTCGACCCCAGGCAGACGAACCGCGCGAACGTCGAAACCCGCGCCGAGAATCGCCACCTGCTCGGCGCCGTCGGCCAGGGCCGCCGCAACGACGTCGTCGATGCGCCGCGTGCGCGCCGCGGCCGACGAATGCGCGCCGTCCCACCGCCAATCGATGAACCCGCGCAGCGCGGTCCCGACGCCCGGCGCGCGCGCGATTTCGGCGAGCGTCCGCAGCGGCAGACCGAGAAACGCCCCCGCCAGCGGATCGACGAACAGCCGCGCCTGGCGCGGCCGGCGAGCCGTCTCCAAGGCGCGGAAAAACGCAATGAACTGGGCCGTGAGGCTGGCTCTGTTTTCCTTCATCGCATTTCCTTGCAACCCCGAGGGTACACGACCAGCGACGGCCGGGACAAGCCGGCGAGCGCACAAATTGCGGAATGCGGAATGCCGAACGCGGAATGCGAGCACGCGGCCCGACTCGAATGCGGTTCGAGCCATCGCCGTTTATCTCGCCCGCGAAACCCGCTAGATTGGCTGCAATGAGCAGCAAGACCATCCATTTCACGCTTGATCTCGAAGCGGACCTCGGAACCGCCGCGCCGGTGAAAACCTACGAAGCCGCGGCGCAGACGGGGCGGCTGGTCGAGATCGCCGCGCGGTTCGGGCTGCCGCTGACAGTCTTCTGCGAGGGCGAGATTCTCGAAAAACATTTTGCCGTCGTCGAGCCGCTTCTCGCCGCCGGGGCCGAAATCGAGTTGCACGCGTACGATCACACCGCGGCGTACGCCGGGCCCGAGCGGCGGCTGGAAAATCTGCGCGCGGGCCTCGCCGCGTACGAGGCCCGGTTCGGGCGCGCGCCGCGCGGCTTTCGCGCGCCGAACGGAATGATCGCCGCGCCGGAGTTGCGCGCGCTGGGCGAACGCGGCGTCGAGTACGATTCGTCGATCTTCCCGACGCGCTTTCCCGGCCGTTTCGATTTCCGCCGCGCGCCGCGCCGGCCGTTTCGCGTCGCGGGCACGACGCTCGTCGAACTGCCGTTCGCGACGATCAACCGCCTGCGCGTGCCGATCGCCTTGTCTTATTTTCAACTGCTCGGCGGCGCCCCGTTCAAGGCGCTGGTCGCCTTGTTCGGCGCGCCGGACGAGATCGTTTTCGATTTCCACATGCACGACCTCGTGCACGGCGACTGGCGCAAGCAACCCGGCGTGTCGCGCGCGGCGCGGCTCGGCTATTGGCGCGCGCAGACCATGCCCGACCCGGCGGCGGCGCTGGCCGCGGTTGCCCGGTTTTTCACGGCTCGCGGCTATCGTCCCGAACCGTTGTCCGCGCTTTTCGAGCGGGCGAAAGCCGCCGCACTGGAGGAATATCCGCTGCCGTGAAGATTTTCATCGCCACGCAGGAAGAGCCGTTTTATCTGCCGCGGTTTTTCGCGGACCTTTTGCCGCGGCTGGCGCGCCACGAAATCGCCGGCGTCAACATCCTGCCGCCGTTCAATTCGCAGCACGGTTGGACCGACGTGCTGCGCGACTACTGGGGCTTTTACGGGCCGGCCGAGTTCGTGCGCCACGGCGCGTTGTTCGCTTGGCGCAAGGTCGGCGCGGCGCTGCGCTTCGACAAGCTTGACGGCCGGCCGCGGTCGGTCGCGCGGGTCTTCGCCGATCGCGGCGTGCCGATCCATCGCGTCCGCCGGCAGAACACCGACGAATTCCGCGCGCTGCTCGCGGTTGATTTGTTCCTGTCGGTCGCGGATCCGGTCATCTTGAAGAAGAAGACCCTCGCGACGCCGGCGAAGGGCTGCATCAATTTCCACGCCGGCGCCTTGCCGCGCTACCGCGGCATCAACCCGAGTTTCTGGTCGTTGCTCAACGGCGAAAAACAGTCGGCCGTCACTCTGCATTTCATGGACGAAAAGGTCGACAACGGGCCGATTCTGGGCCAGACGGTCATTCCGTTCGACGACGACGAAACGCTCGACAGCCTGTTCGGCAAGGTCGTCGCGCGCGGCGCGGAACTCGCGGCGGCGGTCATCGACGGCCTCGCCGCCGGCACGGTCGCTCCGCGGCCGAACAACGAGGCCGAGGCGACGTACTTCGGTTTTCCCACCGCGGCCGATGGCCGGCGGTTTCGGGCGCTGGGGCGGAGGTTTCGCTAACGCGCTGCCCCCTCTCCCCGTGGGAGACGGCTGGGGTGTGGGTTTGTGCATTACCCTCACCCGCCGTGCTGCGCACGGCGACCTCTCCCAGGGGGAGAGGTGTCCCAGCCGCCCAAACTTCCGGGTTGAAAAGCCGCGTTTGATCCTCTACATTCAGGTTTATTGGTCTCCATTGCGTAGAAAGTCGAGGTTGCTGCTTGACGCACCTGCGAAGGACTAACTGCACACGGGAACGCCCCGCGCGGCAGGCGCGCCTTTGGTTGCTGCTGGCCGGCGCGGCGGCGGCGCTGTGCGCGTGCGGCGTGCATTTCCATTCGGGGCCGATCTTCGACAACGTCGACCAAAGCAAGTTTCCGGCGACCGACGAAGGCCTGCTCGCCCTTTCGTTCCGTTCGTACAACTTCAACGGGCCGGTGCAGGCGGTCACGGTATCGCTGCTGGCGGCCGAGACCGTGCTGGCCCGCAACCCGGACAACGATCTGGCCAACTATTTGGCGACACGCGCCGCGTATTGGCTGATCGAATTCAACGGTCCCAACCTGGATCGCCTGCATTTGGCCGAACTGGGCTTCAAGTATGCGGAGGCGGCGGAGAAGGTCGACGGCTCCAAAGCGGCGTACCCGTTTTTCGAGGGCGTGCATCTCGGCTACAAGATGCGCGAGAACCTGCGGCCGCCGTTGATCAATATCCGCAAAACGCGCGACTATTTCCAACGCGCGCTGCAGCTTGACGCCTCGTACGACCAGGGCGCCCCGATGCGGGCGATGGGCATACTGTTGATCAAGTCGCCGCCCTGGCCCGCGGGCGTCGGCGACGACGACGAGGGCGTCAAATACCTGGAAAAGGCCTGCACGGCGTTCCCGACCTACCCGGCCAATCATCTGTATTATGCCGAGGGTCTGCTCAACACCGGTTCGTACGACAAAGCGCTGCACGCGGTGGACGCGACCCACGACGTCCTGAAAGAGACCGATTGGGGCGTGCCCGGCCAGGTTTGGAAAAAGCAGGCCGACGAATTGCGCGCCAAAATCGAGAAGAAACGCGCCGGCGACGCCGTCCGCGCCCTTCACGCCGAACACCATTGGCTCGGTCGCGCGGGATTTTTGGGATCCGGGAGATGAAACCCGCGCCGACCGGAAAAACTCCGCGCGTCTTCGGCGGACGCGGCAACGCCGTTTCCGCGAAGCGCCGCCCATCACGGATAGAAATCTCATGAAATTTCCCTGGCCCGCGATCGTTCGGCTGCGCTTGCCGATTCTGCTCGTCGTCGCGTTGACGACGGTCTATTTCGGCTGGCAAATGCGCAACCTCAAAGTCGACACCGATGTGCTCAACTATCTGCCCAATTCCGACCCACTCGTGCGCCATTTCAAAGAAAGCGGCGAACGCTTCGGCAGCAACTACATCGTCATGGCCGCGTTCGAGGCGAAAAATCTCTTCGCCCCGGAGCCGCTCGAGGCGCTGCGCAACGTCACGCACGCCATCGAGATGGTCAAAGGCGTGGCTGGCGCGCTGTCGTTGACCAATGTCCTCGATATGCAAAAAGAGGCCGGCGGCATCGTCGCCAAACCGCTGCTGCCCGAGGGCGCGGTCCCGCCAGACGTCGCGTGGCTCGCCCAGTTGCGCAAGAGCGTGCTCGGCAACCCGATGTATCGCGGCAATCTCGTCTCGCCCGACGGCAAGGTCGCGCTGATCACGATCCGCCTCGAAGAAAAGGCCAACAAGGAAAAGGCCGCGCGCGCGATCAAAGTAGCCGCGACCGAGCGCGCCGCCGGCCATACGCTCTACTTCGGCGGCTTCTCGATGATCATGGGCTACATGAGCAGCTTGATCGAACACGACATGTCGCGCCTGGCGCCGGCCGTCGTGCTGGTCGTCGCGCTGGCGCTGTTCCTCGGCTTCGGCAACCTGCGCGCGGTGCTGCTGCCGATGGGCGCCGTGTTCCTGGCGACGGCCTGGACGCTGGGCGCGCTGGCGAAGCTGCAGATGCCGCTGAACATGATGACCTCCGTCGCGCCGGTCGTGCTGGTCGCGATGGGGGCCGCGTACAGCATTTATGTCCTGGCGCGCTTCAACGAAGGCGCCGGCGGCGGGGCGTCGCCGGGCGAAGGCGCGACCGCCGCGTTGCAGGAAACGGGCTGGCCGATCGCGCTGACCGCCGTCACCACGGCGATCGGTTTCATTTCGTTGTTGTCGGCCTCGCTGACGATTTTCGGCCAGTTCGGCGAAATGATGGCCTTGGGCACGTTTTTCGCGGCCCTCCTCTCGCTGACCTTCGTGCCCGCCGTGCTCGCCTGCCTGCGTCCGCGCCCGGCGACCGCGCCGCCCCGCCTCGCGCAGATCCTGATCGGCAAGCCGTTGGCCGCGGCGGAATACCTGCTGCATCGGCACGCGGGGACGATTCTCTTTGTCACCGGGCTGATCGCGGCGGCGTCGGTGGCGCTGATTCCGCAGATCAAACGCAACGTCAATCTGCTATCGTATTTTCCGCACGGGTCGGAGCCGGACGTCTCGGAACGGCTGATGCGCGAGAAATTCGGCGGCTCGCAGCTTTTCCTGGCCGAGTTTTCGGCGGCGTCGGCCAAGCATCCGGCCGTCCTGCACGCGATGTACGATTTGCAGCGCGAACTGCGCACGCTCGCCAACGTCAACTATCCGCAATCGGCGGCGGACGTCTTTCAACTGGCGCATTCGATGATCGACGAGCGGCCCGGGTTGCCCGACACCGCGGCCGGCGCCGACGCGCTGTGGGTGCTGCTGCAAGGCCAGGCCGGCCTCGACCAGATGATCGACGCGCCGGCCCGCAACGCCGCGGTGCTGGCGCGCGTCGACAGCGTCGACAACAGCGTGCTGGGGACGGTGATGGCGCAGGTCCAGCAGTTGCTCGACGGGATCCCGACCGAGATCGCCTACGTCGAACTCTCGCGCTTCGACGACGAAACGAGCCGGGCCCTCGCGCGCGAGAGCGCGAAGCGCATCGCCCGCAACGTGCGCTTGACACTGCGGTTCCACGGCGACAAAGACCTGCCGTCGGCGGATACGCTGGCCGAGAAAATCGGCGCCGTCATCGAACAACCGATCGAACTCTCGGCCGAAAAACGCGGGATCTTCGCCCAGCGGCTCGTCGGCTATTTCCGCAGCGAGGAGTCCGACATCAAGATTGACTCGCCGGAGGTGGCGGCCGCCGCCGCGAACGCCGTCGCCGCCTTGCCGCGGCTGGACCTCGCCGCGATCAAAGATGCGCTGCGCAAAGTCATCCCGGCCAAGACGCAGGCGGATGACCCGAAGGGCATCGACTATGCCGCGCCGACGATTCTGTCGCAATTGAAAGGCCTGGCGGAGGAAGACCGTCTGGCCGCGGCGTTCGGCGTCGTCGGGCAACTGACCGGGCGCGATTTGGCGGATCCGGCCAACCGCGACCTGACCGAAGATTTGCGCGCCGACCTGGCGTCGGTGAACGACGCGTTCGTCGGCTTGCCGGCCCGCCAATTCAAAAAAATCGCCGGCCGCAATCCCGAGGCCGCGGAAAAAGTGGACCTGCGCACCTCGCTCACGGGCTGGCCGCCGTTGTCGGTCAAGTTCGACAAGGAGCTGATCGCGACGATGGTGCAGAGCATTTTGCTGTCGGCGGCGGTGATTTTCGGCCTGCTGGCGCTGCAGCTTCGGTCGCTGACCGGCGGCTTGATGGCCTCGGCGCCAATTTTCATCAACCTGGTCACCACCTTCGGCGTGATGAGCGCGTTGAACGTTCCATTGGACAATTCCACGATGATGATCACCAGCATTGCCATGGGCATCGGCGTGGGGTATACGATCCAATTCATTGCGCGGCTGAAACTGGAGTTGCGGGCGGGCCCCGAGTTGTTGCCGGCGATCGACCGGGCGCTGCGAGCGGCGGGCCGGCCGATCTTGATCAATTCCCTGGCGGTCGGCCTCGGGTTCCTGACCCTGGTGTTGTCGGCGATGACGCCGCAAAAACGGTTCGGCTCGCTGATCGCCTTGACGATGTTCTTCTGCGCCTTCGGGGCGCTGACCTTGCTTCCGGCGATCTTTCTGCGCCTTCAGCCGGCGTTTCTCAGACGGCAAACCGGGAAGACAGACTAGGGTGCGACAACAAGGAGCGACCATGAGACGCCTTGCCAGCTTCGTGATGACGGCGGTCCTGTGCCTGGCGCTGCCCGCGTGGGCGGAAAAGTCGGCCGACGAAATCCTCAAGAGCCTGGACGACCAGGCGACGCGTTTCACCGATCTGAAAGTCAAGATGAAGCTCACGGTCCGCAGCGCCGACGGGGTGGAAAAAACCTCCGACGCGCTCGGGCTGCAAAAAGGCAAGAAGCGATTGTATCGCTTTCTCGACACGGGCATGGCGTTCTTGTCGCTCGATGCCGACAACAGTTGGGTGTACCTGCCCGAAGAGCAGAAGATCCGCCGCATCGCGGCGCACACGCACAACCAGAGCTTCATGGGCACGGACTACAACGCCGACGACATGGCGTTGACGCGCTACGACGAGACGTACACGCCGAAACTCCTGGAGGCGACCGACAAGGAATACACGCTCGAACTCACGCCCAAGCCGGACAAAACCTCCGCCTATTCCAAAATCGTGCTGCACATCGACCGCGAGATCAACGCGATCCGCCGCCTGGAGTACTACAACCCCAAGGGCGAAATGGAAAAGACCGAAGTGCGCACCGATTACAAACAAATCCCCGGGCAGTGGTACTGCATGTCGCTGGAAATCACCAACGTCAAAACCCAGCACAAGAGCATCGTGAAAATGATCGATCCGACCGTCAACACCGGCCTTTCGGACGACCTGTTCACGCCGCGGCAGTTGAAACGAATGGAGTAACGCAGCGTGCGGCGAACGACGGCGATCTTCCTTTGTCTCTGCGCGGCGGCGATCGCCGCCCCGGCCGCGGTTTGCGCGGTCGACGTGGAGTTCTCGGGTTATGCGCTGACCGATTTGCGGTTCACGGTGCAGGGCGAACCCAGCCAATTCAATTACGCGGAGCAGTGGCTGAACCTCGCCGTCAAGCCGATCATCACCGATCAGGTCTTCTTGTACGGCAGCGTCAACATCGTCGCCAACACCATCGCCCAAAAATCCGTCTCGGTCACCGACCAGGAAAACCGGACGATCACCGATCCCCTTTGGTTCGAATTGGACCAGGCCTATTTGAGCCTGGCCAGCCTGGGATGGAAGAACCTCGACGTCCGCATCGGCAAGCAGCGCATCGCCTGGGGCACGGCCGACCGCTTCAACCCGACCGACCATCTCAATCCGATCGACGCGCACGACCCGATCGACTTCGGGAAAAAGGTCCCGACCGTCGGCATTCTGGCGACGGCGTATGCGGGGCCGATCACGTTGACCGGCGCGGTCATGCCGTTGTACGAGCCGGCCGTGCTGCCGGTGACGGATCTCCACGGGATCTTCCAGGCGCAGTTCCATCAGATGGCTCACACGATCAAGATCAACACCGGCAGCGCGTCGCTCAACCAGGTCGTCCAGGCGATGATGGCCCCGGCCCTTGCCTCGGCCCAACTCGGCAATTTGCAGGTCGATTCCACTTTGCCGCCGTTGACGCTTTCGAACATGCAGGCCGGGTTCAAGCTCGGCGGCCGCGCCGGCGTCTTCGATTTGTCCGCCTGCTACGAGTACGTCCTGGACGATTTCGGCGTGCCGAAAGACGTCCTCATCGGCGTGCCCGATCCGCTGAACATCCACAGCCTCAACGTCAACGTCTCGCAAACGTTTCCGCGCCTGCAACTCATCGGCGGGGACATGGCGGCGTCGCTGCCGTTCCTGTGGGACCTCGGCGTCTGGGCCGAGGCGGCGTATTTCATTCCACAGCGCATCCAGACGACGTACGAGGTCGACACGGGGCAGTTCAACGAGTTCCTGATTCAAAAGGGCGGGCATTACGGACCGGCGGGCGGCGTGGTGGTCGGTCACGACCGGCCGACCGACAAACCCTATTTCAAGATCACGGCCGGTTTCGATTACACGTTTCCGGGTGCGTGGTACATCAACGCGCAATACGTCCGCGGCCTGTTCGACGAAAACACCAACAGTTTGGTCGCCAACTACGTGTTCGCCGGCGTCGACAAACCGTTCTTCTACGAAACGCTCAAACTGCGGCTGTTCGGCGGCTATTGCTTCGACGACCACAGTTGGATGTTGCTGCCGCAGGCGACCTACGTGCCGTACAAGAACGTCGAGTTGATTGTCGGCAGTCTGCTCATCTTCGGCAACATCGGCACGAAATTCGGCGCCTTCGGCAACGACATCATGTTCACCAAGGCAAAGGTGTCGTTCAAATAGCGAATGTAGATCGGCTCACTCGGCGGCGGGGGTCGCCGCGCGCGTTTCCGGCGGGCGGATCAGCCACCCGGCGTCCACATCGAAGTGCAGGCGCACGTCGCCGAGGTCGAGCGACAGATCGTTGAGGAAGCCGCGTTTGATCGTGATGTCCCCGGTGGCGCAGATGCCCGGGTGGAGCGACTCGAAGATCCGGCGCCCGTTGACGACTGGACTCGGCAACGGCGGCAACACCAGGTCTTTCTTGCCCGCGTTGCGAATCGCCAGCTTGTAGCGGTCGGAAAAAAATACGCGGCGCGCGCCGCCGACCGTGCCGTTGAAGCGGTAGGTGCCGTCAATATTCAATTCGGTGCTGTAATTGCTCATGCTGTGGAAGTACGCGACTGTCACGGCAACGAGCGCCAGGGCGGCAATGAAGGCCGCCGCGCAGCCGATCGATCCGGGAATGGTCTTGCGCGGCTCGGGAACCTCCGGCGCCTCAACATGCGGGAAATTGGGACCCTCGCCGTTCGGTTCCACAAAATGCCTCGTCGGAGAAACTGGATCGCGAGGCCAAAGTAGCACATTGGCGGGGTAAAACAAGGTTGGTTTCGGACCTCACACGGAGCCAAGGAGTGCGCCGCAGAGGATGAGCCCGGCAACAACTCTGTGCGGCTTTGCGCGTCTCCGCGTGAGGCCCGAAAATCCGCATTCCGCATTGACGGGATGCGGTCAACCCTTGGCGAACCAGTCGACGATGTGCGGAAAGACTTCCTCATAAACGGCGCCGCCCAGCAGCAGCGTCATGTGGTCGTAATCGTGGGCCTGCCCGTGGTGTTTGCCGAGCAGAATCCATTTTTTCTCGGCGCTGCCGAAGTGCTCGTAGGCGGCTTGAACCGCGCCGCTGCCGGCCGTCGGATCGCGGGAGCCGCAGAGAAACAGCGTCGGCGTCGAAATGTTTTTCATCCCGTCGAGCAAGTCGGTTCCGTCGTCGGCGATCAGCCGGCCGGCGCGAACCAACCGCGTGAAATCGAGCAAGAGCGACGTCGGCGTCTGGTCCTGGCAGTTGGCCGCCGAAAGCGCCGCATGCCCGGGCAGAAGGAAGCGGTTGCCGCCGACGACTTGAAAGGCCGTGACATATTCCATCAGCGGCGCGATGCTGGCGGTGACCGCCTTGACCGGCGCGGCCGGCATGAGCTTCAGGAGGAAGTCGTAGTTCCCGGCCTTTCGCATATGGTCGAACGTCGCCGGGCTGGCGAGAATCGTACACCGCGAGATCTTCTCGGCCAGCGGCGTTTGCAGAAACGCGTAGGCGAGCATGCCGCCCATGCTGTGGCCGATCCAGTGCACGTTGTCGGCGCCGGTCAATTCCAGAACCTTGGCGATCGCCGCGGGAGCGTCGTGCCCGTAGTGATCGGACAGCTTCCAGTTCAGCCGGTGCGGCCCGCGCAAATGGCCGCGGTCGGACAGGCCCGACCCGCGTAGGTTCAGCACGAACGTCGGGTGCCCGGCGGCGGCGAGGAAGCGCGCCAGGCTCGTGCGCGCCGTCAGATCGAAGCCGTGGTGATTGCCCGACAAGCCGTGGCAGCAGATCACCGGCCGGCGCGGCGCCACGCCCGGCGGCGGGTCGTAGCGGTGCAGCGCCAGCGTCCAGCCGTCGTCCGTGGTCGCATAATGCACCGCGTCCGGCCGCCGTTCGTTGCGGTACATCCGGCCGAATACGCCTGCGAGCAGCGCATCCGCCGCGCCCACGCCGAGCAACGCGGCGGCAATTTCGAACAAGGCCATGCGTCAGCCTCCGGAAAATCTCGGTGAAAAGACACGGCGCATCTTAGTGCCGCGACGGAGGAGCGTCAACGCGGTGCGTCAGGGAACAGGGAACAGCGAACAGGGACCAGGGAACAATGAACAATGAATAGTGAATAGTGAACAGTGAGCAGTGGTCGGTGACAGGGCGGCAGTCGAAATCTGGCGCAGCCGCCCGCCCCGGACTCGGCAGGTATAGGGCCGATGGGGCCGATGCCGCCCAGAACTCCCAGATTTTCCAGGATTCCCATCATTCCCATTACAGTTGGCGGCGCCTGCGCCGCCACACCGGAAGATGACTTCGCCTTCGCTTATTTCGCCGTCTCCTCGGTCAAATGCACGCTGCCGACGATCTGGTCGTGAAACGACAGCACCTGCGCGTCGGTCCATTCGACCGGCGCGGCGATTTGCAGCGTCCAGACCGCTTTGGCGCCGGGGATGACGTAAATCCAGATGAAGTGCGTCGAAAGTTGGTCGTGCAGGCCGGGCACGAGGCGGCCGTCGATCCGCACCTGGATGGCCAGCGGCATGCCGCCCATGGCCGTGTAGATTTTTTGATAGGCGCGGTTGAACGCCGCGTCGGGCGTAGTTTTGTCTTCGCGCAGCACCAGCACGCCGGGCGACGGCCGGATCGGCGGCTCGGGGCGGAACAGCTCCGCGCCCTTCTCGTCGAATTTCTTGAAACCGTGCGGCAGGCGCAACGTCAGGCCGCCGACGTTGTATTCGTCGGTGCTCGAAAAATCGAGCGGATTCGCCCGGGGCACGCTGACGCACGCCGCCAACGCAACGAGCAGGCAATACGTCAAGGCGCGATTCATGGCCGCGTCGATCCTTTGAGAAAACGGTTCACAGCCTGCAAATGTTCCGCGTACGACGATGAGAAAACGTGCCGTCCTTCGCCCGCCGCGACAAAATAGAGCCACGGACCGTCCGCCGGCGAGAGCACGGCTTCGAGCGCGCCGGCCCCCGGATTGCAAATCGGACCGGGCGGCAAGCCGGACCGAACATAGGTATTATAAGGCAGGTCGCGCTGCAAATCCGCCTTGGTCAACTCGCCGCGGAACTCGGCGCCCAGGGCGTAAATCGTCGTCGGGTCGGATTGAAGCGGCATCCCACGCGCCAGGCGGTTGAGGAACACGCGCGCGATCATCGTCCGCTCCGGCTCGTAGCCGGTCTCTTTTTCCACGATGCTCGCCAGCGTGACGGCTTGGATTTCGGTCAGGCCCGACAGCGCGGCGCGGGCGGCGAATTCGTCGGCCCACTTGCGCTGGAAGAGCCGCACCATCCGGGTCAGCAGCGTCTTGGCGTCTTCGCCGCGCTCGTAGGCGTAGGTTTCCGGCCAGAGAAAACCTTCGAGCCGCGGCGCCGGCGCCGCCAGGGAATCGGCGAAAGCGGGATCGTCGATCAGCCGCGCCGCCAGCCCGGGCGGATCGATCCCGGCGGCCTGCATTTTGGCCGCCGCCTGTGGCGCCGTTTCGCCCGGCACGACCATGAAATAATGGCGCACGGTTTTGCCGGAGAGCAGCACGTCGAGCGCCGCCTGCGGCTTGCCGCCGCGCGCGAAGCGATATTCGCCGGCCTGCAGCCGCCGCGCCTTGCCGCGCCATTTCGCCAGCAGCACGAAACCGCGGCGGTCGGCGACCACGCCGTTGCGTTCCAGCGCCGCGGCAATCTTGACGATGCCCCAGCCGCGTTCGATGACCACGTCGACCTCCGGCGCGTCCGGCCGCGTCGGCGCCGCCCGGCATAGCCAGGCGAGCGCCGACGACGACGCGGCCGCGGCCAGCACCGCCACGGCCCCGGCCGCGAGCGCGACGCGCTTCAGGCGACGAACTCCGGCGGACGACTCAGCCATCGTTCAGGGTTCGCCTCCGTGGCGCTCGTGCCGCCGGTCGCGCTAGGTCGCGGCCAGCACGAAGCGGAAGATGATCGCGGTGAATAGCAGGAAGGTCGCGGAGCCGAGCACGACGTGCAGGATGCGGCGGACGCCGGGTTTTGCGGTCCAGCCGCTGAAACCGGCGACAAAGGTCAGCGCCAGGAACTCCACGAACGAGATCAGGCGGAAGACGACGGGATAGGCGAACGCGAGCACCGCGGCATGCACCAGCGCGCACAGGGCGATCGCGAGGATCGCCGACCACCGATGCACGATGCGCAACGCGGCGCTGTCTTTCTGCACCAACTGCAGCACGCCGGTGACCAGCAGGCTCAGCAGCAGCAGGAAATCGAGCCCGACCAGACCGTACAACAACGGGCGAACATTCGGCATCGAGAGGCCCTCGAGGTGAAAAATTCACGGCATACTAGTCGAAGGCGCCGCAAAAGAAAAGTTGCGTCGCGCGGCCACAATTCCCGGGTGAGAGATTGGGGACGTTTGCTTGGGACAAGGCGCCGCCGGCGCCGAAACGCAACGGCGAACGGCGCTTGACGGCGGTTGCGCACCCGACTAGCATTTTTTGCTCTGGTGGGTATGGTGGTTAAGCGGCGATGCGCACGGTCGAAAGGCCTGGCGCGCCCGCAGGTCGCGCTAGGCGGGGAGCCAGCGGTGCCCTGCACCCTCAATCCGCTATAGAGGGGCTGAATTCCCAACCGAGGCCTTAGCGCTCGGTTCGGGTCCGTTGCTTTGGGCCAAGCGGGTTGGGCCCCACGCGGCAGGCGCCTCCGAACCGTGTCAGATCCGGAAGGAAGCAGCACTAAGGAGGATCGCCTGGGCGCCGTGGGAAGCCTGACTGCGCCCCCAGGGAAAACGCCGGACCGAGTGCGGGTCGACGAAGGGTGCGCGACCTGCCGACGCGCCAGGTGAACTTTAAACACAGAGGGCACAGAGGAAGACACAGAGTACACAGAGGAGTTTGATGGAGGTTGTCTCTGGAAATTAATGAAATTACTGGCTCTATTGTCGATGCGGCGATCAAGGTTCACATGACGTTGGGGCCGGGCCTTTTCGAAAGCGTTTACGAAGCTTGCTTGATTCACGAGTTGAAAGACCGCGGCTTGGCCGTGGCGTCGCAAGTCGCGCTGCCGGTGGTTTATCGCGATGTTCATGTCGAAGCCGGCTTCCGGATCGATCTTTTGGTGGAAGATTCGATCATCGTCGAGGTAAAATCGGTGGAAGATCTGGCGCCGATTCATGCGACACAGGTGCTTACTTATTTGCGCCTTGCCCGCAAGCCAGTGGGGTTGCTGATTAACTTCAACGTCGTCAGGCTGATCGACGGCGTCAAACGATTCGCCGGCGAAGAATACTTGTCCCGAGGCGAAAAAGGACAACAGAGAAACTCCCAAAGACCCTGATCAAAAATTCTCTGTGCTCTCTGTGGCCTTTCTCTGTGTCCTCTGTGTTTAGGTGCGAACATGTCCTACTTGGTTCTCGCCCGCAAATACCGCCCGCAGACCTTCGCCGACCTGGTGGGGCAGACGCACGTCACGCGCACGCTGACCAACGCCATCCAACTCGGCCGAATCGCGCACGGCTACGTGTTCACGGGCACGCGCGGCGTCGGCAAGACGACGGTCGCCCGCATTTTCGCCAAGTCGCTCAACTGCGAAACCGCCGGCCGCCCGACGCCCGAACCCTGCGGCACGTGCCGCTCCTGCCGCGAAATCGCCGCCTCAAACAGCCCCGATGTGTTCGAAATCGACGCCGCGTCGAACACCGGCGTCGACGACATGCGCGAATTGCGCGAGAACGTCAAATACCTGCCCGCGCGCGGCCGGTACAAGATCTACATCATCGACGAAGTCCACATGCTGTCGAAGAACGCCTTCAACGCCTTGCTCAAGACGCTCGAAGAGCCGCCCCCGCACGTGGTCTTCCTGTTCGCCACGACCGAGCCGCACAAGATTCCGGACACGGTGCTGTCGCGCACGCAGCAATTCGAATTCAAGATGATCCCGCTGGGCGAGATCGCCGCCTACCTGAAAAAACTGATGGACGCCGAGCAGCTCGCCGTCTCGGCCGACGTGCTAATGCTGGTCGCCCGCAAGGCCGCCGGCAGCGTCCGCGACGCGCTTTCCTATATGGATCAAGTGCTCAGCTTCGGGCACGAGCGGCCGTTGGCGGAAATCGCCGAGGCGCTCGGCGCGGTCGATCGCCAGGCGTTGCTCGACATTTCCGCGGCGGTGCTGGCCGCCGACCCGGTCGCCGTGCTCGACGTCTGGGAACGGCTGGGCGCCTCCAATTGGGACGTCAAGGATTTGCTCGCCGACCTGATCGAGCATTTTCGCAACCTCGTCGTCGTCAAGCTCGCGCGCCGGCCGCAGCGGCTGATCGACGCCGGCGACGTCGAACTGGCCGCGCTGGCCGCGCAAGTGAAAGACGTCGCCCTGGATACGCTCGAACACTTGTTCAACCTGCTGGGCGAATCCGAGGAACTGATTTTGCGCGGCGGCCAACCGCGGCTCGTGCTGGAAATGACCCTGGTCCGCCTCGCGCAGGGGGCGAAGGTCAGCTCGCTGGATCGGCTGGTCGACCGCCTCATCGAACTCAAGGCGAGCCTGGGCTCGGGCGGCGAATCGGGTCCGGCCGCCGCCACGCCCGCATCGCCGGGCGCGCCGCAAACCCCCGCACCGCCGGGCGGCCGACGCAGCGCCGAGGCGCCGCCGGTCGACGAGGCCCCGCGGCCGGGCAGCCGGCGTAGCGCCGAGTCGCCGCCGGTCGACGAGGCCCCGCCGCCGGACCCGCAGGCCGATCCGCGCGGCGCATTTCTGCGAGCGCTCAAGCAAAAGCAGGCGTTTCTTGCCATCACGCTCGGCGACAACCTGGTTGAGTTGCGCGACCGCCGCTTGCGCATTTCGCTGCCGCCCGGTTTTATGTACAAGTCGTTCGAACGCGACACGGAATTGGTGGCGGGCGTGGTTAAGAATGTGTTCGGACCGGATGCGACGGTGGAGCTGATCGAGCTGCCGGCGGCGCCGGTCGCGAACGCCGCGCCGGATCCCTGGCAGGAGCGCAAGGCGGCGCAGGAACGTCAGCGCGCGCTGGAACGCGAGACGCTGGCGCATCCGGCGGTGCAGTGGGTGATGGAACTGTTCCCCGAGGCCGACGTGAATGTCAGAACGACGGAGCCCGCGGACAAGCAGTGAAGGAGGATTTCATGTCGAAGGGCGGATTGGGCAACATCATGAAAATGGCGCAGCAGGCGCAGCAAAAGATGTTGCAGGTGCAAGAGGAACTGGCCGCCAAGCGCGTCGAGGCGACCGCCGGCGGCGGCATGGTCACGGCGATCGTCAACGGCAAGCAGGAACTGATTTCGTTGCGCATTGAGAAGGACGCCGTCGACCCCAACGACGTGGAAATGCTGCAAGACCTGATCGTCGCCGCGGTCAACGAAGCGCTGCGCAAGGCGCAGGAAATGATTGCCGCCGAAATGCAGAAGGTGACCGGCGGCCTCAACATCCCGGGGCTCTTCTAATGGCGAATTTCGAATGGCGAATGGCGAATTCAGCCCACGAAACTGTCCGAGATTCGCAATTCGCAATTCGCAATTCGCAATTCGGGAAATGCACGAATGCTTTTTGACCAAGGCCCATTGAAAGACCTCGTCGCGCAGCTTACCAAGCTGCCCGGCATCGGCCGCAAGTCGGCCGAGCGGCTGGCGATGCACCTGCTGCGCGCGCCGACGGCCGACGTGCACGCGCTCGCGGCGGCGATGCTGGAGGTCAAAGAACGAATCCAGCTTTGCCGGGTTTGCTTCAACCTCACCGAAACGCAGCCGTGCGCCATTTGCAGCGACGAAGCCCGCCGCGCCGAGGCCGTGTGCGTCGTCGAGCAGCCGCAGGATGTCGTGGCGTTCGAAAAGACGCGCGCCTACGACGGGAAGTATCACGTGCTGCACGGCGCGCTCTCGCCGCTGGAAAACATCGGCCCCGACCACTTGCGGATCGCCGAGTTGCTGGCCCGCGTCGACGCCGGCGGGATTCGCGAGGTCATTCTCGCCACCAATCCGAATCGCGACGGCGAGGCCACGGCCTCGTACCTGGCCGAATTGCTCGCCGGCCGGCCGGTCGAGGTCACGCGCATTGCGCACGGCGTGCCGGTCGGCTCCGACCTCGAATACGCCGACAGCGTCACGCTCAAACTAAGCTTGCAAGGCCGCCGCAAGATGTGAGGCGGCGGCGCCCGCTTCACTGCATCGCATCCAGCGCATACTCATTCGGATTTGTTCCCGCCGGGCGCAGCGCGACGCCGCGGTCGGCCAGCGCTTCGCGCAACAAGGCGAACGACGCGGGGTCGTCGTCGTTGGTGAAGCGGTTGCACGTGCTCATCAGATGCAGCGCCTTGCCTTCGTAAAAGCCGCGCCGCCACGCGGCCGCGAGTTCCGGCGAAGGCTCGACGGCGAACGCGTGCGCCCAGAAGGCGACGAACTTCTGCGCGTCGGCGGATTTCCAAGCCGTCGGATTGCGGCCCCAGAGCAGGCCTTGGCCGCGAACGAACGCGAGCAGCGCCGCGCCGGCTTCGAGCTGCGGAACCATCGCGAACAATTGGCGGATGCCGGGCGCCGGCGCCGCCTCGTTGTCGCGACCCGCGCCCTCCGCCAACGCCCGCCGCACCAGGGATTCAAAGCCGCCCGCGGCAAGGTCGATCCCGCCGAATCCGTACCCGACGCCGGCGGCGAACTCCGTCGCCGCCTCCGGCTCGAGCCGCGCGGCCGACGCTGCGGCGGCCGCCAATTCGTGCCGGAGTTCCTCCGCCTGGGCGCCGCTCGTGTCGATGTACGTCTGGCGCACCCGGCCGCCGACGCCGACGCCCGCGCCGAAGGCGATCGCGTTGCGGCCGGCGACGCGCCACGCCGGATCGTCGTCGAGCGCCGCCAGGATCTCCGCCGGCGGCGACGCGGCGCCGAAGCCCGCCCACGCCCAGTCCCGCCACGCCGGCGGCAGTTTGGCGACCGACGCGGCCTGCCGGGCGAAGTCGCCCTGCCAATAGCGGCCCAGCGCTACGTAGGCGAATTGCGCGAAATTGTCGCCGCGCCAGTTCGCCATCCGGCGCCAGTTGTCCGCCATCGTCGCCGCCTGCGGCAGCGGCGTGAGGACGTTGCAGAGCCCAACGACGAGAAACGGCGTTGCCGCCGGCCAGCGTATGCCGCGGGGCAGGGCGTGAACGAGCAGCACGACGATGGCGACGATCGCCGGATAGATCGGCAGCAGATAGCGGAACTCGAACGGGTGGCCCGACAGGCTGTAGGCCGCCAGCCAGACGGTCAACTGCGCCGCCAGCAGCCGGAGCAACCATTTGTCCGGCGCCGCCGCGCCGCGCGTGTTCTCCGGCGTGAGCGCTTTGACGATGGCCCACGCCAGACCAAGCAGGAAGCAGCCGTAGAACAAATACGAGAGCAACGGCGCCGCCGCGAGGTGTCCGCCGGGCGACGAAACGTTCCAATGCGCCACCAGTTCCTTCACGGGCGAAATGATGGTGGCGTCATAGGCCGCGAAATCGGGCAGCCGCCGAACGAACAAATCCGCCAGTTTGGCGAAAACGCGCCGCTCCGGCCCCGCGGCAAGATGCTGCGCCGCCGGTTGCCGTACGAGCAGCGCGTAACACACGGCGCCCGGCAGCAAAGCCCGGACCGCTCCCTTCCACCGCCAGCGCCAGACGACGATCGCCGCCGCCGCGGCGCCCAAGGCGAGGTTCTGCGGGCTGAAAAACGCGGCGTAACCGGCGACGAGGCCGAGCGCCGCGCCCGCGAGATAGGTCGGCGCGTCGTCGCCCTGGCGCAGGATGAGCCACGTCAGCAAGCCGGAAAAGAACATGCATTCCAGGTGGCTGCCGAGCACCCAGATATGGAAGTCGCGCTCCAGACCAGGCGGCGGAAACGTGAAAAACAGCAGAAACATCGCCGCCGCGGAGAACCGGCGCACGTGATGGACGGCCAGCGTCCAAAAAACGACGCCGCCCAGCACGAACAAACCGCCGAGCAGCTTCACCCAGACATATTTCGATCCGAAAAAATAAAAGACCGGGGCGAGCAGTACGCCGTAGGTCAGCGTGCCCGCGGCGTTGTTGGCGCGATAGCAGTCGAGCGGCGCGGCCAGACCGTGCCGCAACGCCGTCGCGAGGTTGCCCAGGTTGTTGGTGTCGGGATCGAGTTCGGAATAGTGGAAAAAACGCACCGCATACACCGCGACCCAGAGCGCGAACAAGACGCCAACCCACACCGCGGTTTTCCGGTTCTGCAAAATCGGCGGGCCGGGCCGTGGGTCGGTGGCGGTCATTTGCGCCGATCATAGGTTTGGCCGGCGGCAAAGACAATCGCGGCAGTGCGGCGAAGGAAGGGGGAAAAGGGAAAAAAGGGACAAGTCGGACGACGCCCGCCGGGTTCATCCAGGCGCGGGTCGATTTGGTGTTTTCGCACGCCGTTTTGGTTTTTCCGGTCTCGGCGACGGCTTGCGCGGCATGCGCGACAGCGTTAACTTACGGTTGAATTTTCGCTGAACTAGCGGCGTGTGTTTTTTATGGTCGCGACGATTGCAACGCTGAACATCACGGTGTTTTTGCCGCGACCTACGGGCCGCTTGGCGACCTGAACGCAACGGCAGGCAGAGGGGCCTGCCGTTATTGGTTTAAAGGAGCGCTTCATGTTCGGACCCTTCCGCAACGAACCGTTGAGCGATTTTTCGGACCCGCAGAACAAAGCCGCGATGGAGAACGCCCTCGGCCACATCGAGGCCGAGGCGAAATCCGCCCGGCCGCATCCGCTAATCATTGGCGGCAAGCCGCTCAAGACCGCGGAGACCTTCCAAACTTTCAATCCGTCGAACCCGCAGCAGGCGTTGGGCGCGTTCGCCAAGGCCGGCGCCGCGGATGCGCGGCTGGCCATCGCCGCCGCCGAGAAAGCCTTTCCCGCCTGGGCCGCCGAGCCCATGCAAAAGCGGGCCGAGATCCTGCGGCGCGCCGCCGAACTGATGCGCAAGTACAAGTTCGAATTGTCCGCCGTGATGACGCTGGAAGGCGGCAAGAACTGGGTCGAGGCCGACGCCGACACGGCCGAGGCGATTGACTTCTGCGAATACTACGCCCGCGACGCCCTGAACTGGGCCGCCGGCATGGCCGTTTCGTATTACCCGGGCGAACGCAACGAAACGTTTTATGCGCCGCTGGGCGTGATCAGCGTCATCCCGCCGTGGAACTTCCCCTGCGCGATTCTCACCGGCATGACCGTCGCCGCGCTCGTCACCGGCAACACGGTTTGTTTGAAACCGTCTTCCGAAACGCCGCTCATCGGCTGGAAAGTGGCGCAGATTCTCTTCGAGGCGGGCGTGCCGGCCGGCGTGCTCAATTTCGTCCCCGGCCCCGGCGCGACGTGCGGCGAGGAACTCGTCGTCAACCCGCGCGTGCGAGCGATCTGCTTCACCGGCTCGAAAGAGGTGGGGCTGGGCATCGTCGAAAAAGCGGCGAAGCATCAACCCGGCCAGAAATGGATCAAGCGCGTCGTCGCCGAAATGGGCGGCAAAGACACGCTGATCGTCGACGAGACGGCCGACCTCGACAAAGCCGCGATGGCTGCGGTCACCAGCGCCTTCGGTTACCAGGGGCAAAAGTGCTCAGCCTGCAGCCGCGTTGTGATCGTCGAGGACGTGTACGAAAAATTCGTGGAGAAGCTGCTCACGCACGCGGGCAACATCACGGTGGGGCCGGTCGTCGATCCGGGCAATTACATGGGGCCGGTGATCAACGCCGCCTCGCTGAAGAAAGTGCTCGAGTACGTGGCGATCGGCCGGAAAACCGCGAAGGTGATCCACGGCGGCGCCAAGCTCGAACTGGATGGCGGCTACTTCGTCGAGCCGACCATCGTCGATCGCGTCAAACCGGGGTCGCCGCTCGATCAGGAAGAAATCTTCGGGCCGGTGCTGTCGCTGCTGCGCGCGCGCGACTTCGACCACGCGCTGGCGCTGGCCAACGCGACCGAGTTCGGCCTGACCGGCGGCCTGATCTCGACCAGTCGCGAGCGCATCGAACGCGCCCGTCGCGAATTTTTCGTCGGCAACCTTTACGTCAATCGCAAGATCACCGGCGCGCTCGTCGGCGTGCAGCCGTTCGGCGGCTTCAACATGAGCGGCACCGACTCGAAAGCGGGCGGCGCCGATTACCTCGGTCTGTTCCTGCAAGCGAAGAGTTACACCGAACGGTTCTGATCGCCTACGCCCGTTTTTCGGCGACGACGATGCGGCAATCAAAGTCCCGCAAGCATTGGCCGCGGCCGTACGCCGCGCCGATCTCGTAAAGCGAGCGTTGCGTTCCGGCCCAGCCGGCCGCGGCGAGCATCGCCAGGCCGTCGTCGCGGCTGGTGATACAGGAACGCTGCCAGCGATTGCCGCCGGTTTCGCGCGGCGCGCCGCCAAACGCCACGATGGCCTCGGCGACCGAACGGTCCGACATGGTGGCGGCGAACTTGCTCCCCGCCGCGGAAATGGCCGCCGTCTCGCACACCAGCGACTTCGCCACGGCTTCGCTCAAATAGGGCAAAAGGCCCTCCGCCACCCAGATCGTCGGTTGGGCGGGGTCGAATCCCGCCGCGAGCAGAGCGGGGATGAGGGCTTTCTCCGCAAAGTCGATCTCCACGGGCACGACGCGCTCGGCCGTCGGTCCAATGCCGCGGGCCCGCAGCAACTCGGTCTTGGCCGGAAACAGCGCGGCCTGATCCGCTTCATAGACCGCGGCGCAACGCATCTCGCGCAGCCGGTAAGCGCGAGAATCGTAACCCGCGCCGAGAAAGACGGCCTGCGCCGGCGGCCTGCCGTTCGCGTGCGGCGAGCCGTCCGCCAGAAACCGCGAAAGAAAGGCAACGCATTCTTCGTCGAAGCAGCGCGTTCGCACCGCCATCATTTCCGTAAGAAATGCGCGCTGCCGCGCGTTCATTGCCGCGACGCGCGATTGCGCTTCGTCGCCCGCGAAAAACGCCGCGCACTCGTCGACGACCAGCGCCGCCGCGCCTTTTTCCGCCTCGAGCGCGCGAAACGCCGCCGCCACATTGGCCGTGGCGAGCACGCGCCGCCGTTCCTCGATCCGCGCTTCGTTCATGGTCGGTCTCCGAAGACGGTTCGACGACCGGCGCCGCCCCGCCCTTTTTCGCCGCCGACGCGCGAAATGCCGCCGCCGGATCGGCCGTGTCCATCGCCCATCGCCGCGTCTCGGGAATAGGCCTATTTATTGTCATATTCGGCTGCCGGTAATTGTGATTAGAAAAATAACATTAATGTGCGCGGATGGCCAGGCCCGCGCGCATCGCGATGGCGCACTATAATTGTACGCGATTTTGGACGATCGGAACGAAGCGGCGCGCCGCGCGCCGGCCCCCCGCAAGCATTGACCTTTCCGGCGTTTCGGATGCAGACTAGACGCCATGTCACGCATCCACGATCGACGGATTTATCATCAAGGGGCAAACGATTTCGGCCGGGGCGAGCCCGTGCGCCTGCGCTTCGAAGGCTATCGCCTGCGCGCTTACGCGAACGAGCCGGTCGCCGTGGCGCTCTTGGCCAACGGCGTGCGCACCGCGTCGCGGTCGTTGAAGTTTCATCGCCCGCGCGGCGTGCTGTGCCTGGGCGGGCGCTGTTTCAGTTGCCTGGCGCGCGTCGACGGCGTGCCCAACGTGCGCACCTGCCGCGTCGCCTGCCGCGACGGCATGACCGTCCGCCGCGAAAGCGCCGTGCCGCAGGCCGGCTGCGACGTTTTGCGCGCGTTCGATTTCGCCTTTCCCAAGAGCCTCGAATACCACGAGATGTTCACGCGCCCGGCGCCGGTGAACAAAATGCTGCAACGGGCCGTCCGCGTTTTCTCCGGCGGCGGCGACTTGCCCGACCGGGCCGCGCCGGCGCCGGCCATTCGCGAGAAAGCGGTCGAGGTCGCGGTTATTGGCGGCGGGCCCGCCGGCATGGCCGCGGCGCTCACCGCGGCGGCGGCCGGCGCGCGGACGCTGCTCGTCGACGACGCGCCCGAATTGGGCGGCCATTTGGTCGGCTGGCCCGAACCGCTCGACGGCTTCGCCGACGGCCCGGCGTGGATCCAGGCGCAACTCGCGGCGCTCGATAAGGCCGGCGTGGAGGTCGCGCTCGGGGCCGAGTGCCTCGGGCGTTACCGCGAGGGCTTCTGGGCCTTCTATGCCGACGGAGCGTTGACCCTGCTGACGCCGCGGCGAACGGTGCTCGCGACCGGCGCGTACGATCAGCCGCCGTTGTTTCCGAACAACGACCTGCCGGGCATTTTCTCGACGCGCGGCGTGAGCAAGCTCGTTCACCGCTGGGGCGTGCGCCCGGGCGACGCCTGCCTGATCCTCGGCGTCGACGACCTCGCCCTGTCGCTGGCCGAGCGTCTGCCGGAGATGGGCGTGCGCGTGGTCGGCCTCGCGACCGAAGCGCGGCAAGTCGCCGGCGATCCGGACCGCGCCGAAAAAATCCGCGGCCGCGGCGTGCCGATCTTTCTCGGCTATCGCGCGGCGCGGGCGCGCGGCGCCCTGCGCCTGAAGGGCCTGCGCCTCGAACCGCTCGACGGCGGCGAGCCCGTCGACGCGCCCTGCGATGTCGTTGCCGCCGGGGGGCCGCCCGCGCCGAGTTGGGAACTCGCGGCCCAGGCCGGCGGCAACGTGATTTACGACGCGGCCCGCGGCGGCTTCGCGGCGACGTGCGACAAAACGGGCCGCACCGCAAATTCCGACGTGTTCGTCACGGGCGAAATGCTCGGCGCCGCGCCGGCGCTGACGGCGGCCGCCCGCGGCCGCGCGGCCGGCCTGGCCGCGGCGCTCGATCTGCATCCGGACGAAACCGTCGCGGCCGAATTGCGCCGCACAACGGAGAACTGACGCCATGCCGCGCAAAACCATCGTTTGTCGTTGCGAAGACGTGACGGCCGACGAAATCCGCGCCTCGATCGCGCACGGCCTGCGCGATATCGAATCGCTCAAACGTTTCCACGCGCTGGGCACGGGCCCGTGCCAGGGGAAGATGTGCCTCGTCAACCTCGCGCGCCTGCTGCTCGAGGCCGGCATTCCCGCCGCCGAGATCAAGCCGATCGTCAGCCGCCCGCCGGGCGCGTGGACGCCGCTGGCCGCGTTCGCCGGACGCAAAGCCGGGGAACGATCGTGACCGGCCCGCGGACGATTATCATCGGCGGCGGCATCGTCGGCCTGTCGCTGGCGTGGAACCTCGCGCGCCGCGGCTGGACCGACGTCACGGTGCTCGAACGCGATCATCTCAACGCCGGGGCGTCGGCGCGGTGCGGCGGCGGCGTGCGCGAGCAATGGTCGAGCGCCGACAACATTCGCATCATGAAGCGCAGCGTGCGGCTGTTCGAAAGCTTCCCGCAGGACACGGGCTTCAACAATTGGTTTCGCCAGTGCGGCTATCTCTTCCTGGCGTACTCCGACGAACAGGCGGCGCTGTTCGAAGCGAACGTCAAACTGCAACACGAAAACGGCGTCGCCTCGCGGCTGATGTCGCCGCCGGCGATCCAGCGCCTGGTTCCCGAGATCAACCTCGACGGCATCGTCGTCGGTGCGTTTCACCAACGCGACGGCGTCTGCTTTCCGTTCGCGATGGTCTGGGGCTACGCGAAGGTCTGCCGCGAACTGGGCGTCAGAGTGCTGCCCGGGCACGAGGTCGTCGGTCTGGAGATGCGGGGCCGGAAGCTGACGGGCGTCGCCACGAATCGCGGGGCGTTCGCGGCGGACCTGGTCGTCAATGCGGCGGCGGCGTGGTCGCCGCGGATCGGCGAGATGTGCGGCGTGGCGTTGCCGAACCATCCGGAGAAGCACGAGGCGCTCGTCACCGAGGCGCTGCATCCGTTCTTGTCGACGTGCCTGGTGCCGATGAACAGCGGCATGTACGCGGCGCAGACGATGCGCGGGGAATTGTACGCGTGCGTCGGCCTGCAAAAAGGGCCGGCGGCGGATTACGACCCGAGTTTCGCGTTCATGCGGAAAGTCAGCCGCCTGCTGATCGACCTGCTGCCGCGCGCGGCCGGCGTGAAAGCGCTGCGCCAGTGGGGCGGATTTTATGACATCACGCCCGACACCAACCCGATTATCGGTTACGTGGCCGAGCCCGGCAATTTCTACCAATTCCACGGCCTGATGGGCCACGGCTTCATGTTCGCCCCCGCGCTTTCGGAATTGGTCGCCGACCACCTCGCCGGCGGCAAGCTCGACCCGGATATCGCCAACTACGGCGTAGAACGCTTCGCCCGAGGCGGTCTCGAAGCGGAGAAGTTGATTATCGGGTGAGTCGGCGAAGAATTTGTGGATTTCTTTGACAGGATCAACGGAATCAACCGGATCAACGTGATTGAAAGGATCGACCGCCGCAATATCCAATTGATCCTGTAAATCCTGTCGATCCTGTCGAAAATCCCTCCCTTAAAACGCCGAGAGCCAGCGAATTGAGAGACTGCCGAGAGAAAAACGGTTCGGGAGATTGCGCGACTGACGCACCTTGGAAAAGGAACTTCCCCTGCCCGACCTCTCAGCCTCCCCGCCTCCCAGTCATCGCGGCTTGTCGATCACTTTTTCCGTAGCGAGTTGCGACGGCGGCGGGCTCGGCGGACGCGAGACAAATTCCGCCAACATCTGCACAGCGAATAAGCCAAGCAAGGCGCCGAAGCCGGTCATAAACAACGCGCTGGATTTCAACGCGCAACCGTTCGCGCAACCGATGAAGTGTTGATACGCCAAACCGCCGCCGGCGCCGAAGATCGCGCCCAGCGCGGAAACCACTCGATATTTCATTTCTGCTTCCCTTCTCTCGCCGGCAACTCTGCCTGCCGACGGCTACTTATATATAAATAGCAATTTCTATATATACAAGTCCGCTCTCGGCTTTTTTCGTGGCGCGTCAGCAGACGCCGCAGAGACGGCAGGGGCGGCGGAAGTCGCAGGGCGGCGAGACGCGGCCGGCGAGGGCGGCCTCAAACTCCCGTTCGAGGTACGAGCGTTTGACGCCGACGTCGACGCGATCCCACGGCAGCGCGTCGGCGATCGCGCGCGGCTGGGCGAGCAGCGTCCGCCAATCGACGGTCCACTCGCGCAGCGCGGGGCGGACGCCGTCTGCTTGATCGACAAGCCGCGCCAATTCGCCCGCGCGCCGATCGCCGGTCGAGAGCAGCGCCTGGAATGTCGCGCTGCGCAGCGATTCGCTCTGGACCTCAATGTTGGCGACGCCGCGCAACTCGTTCTTGATGAACTTCAGTTTGCGTTCCAGCTCGCGCGGGTCGCCGAACGCCAGCCATTGAAAGGGCGTTTGCGGCTTGGGCACAAACGGATTGAGGCTGACGACGATTTTCCCCGCGCGGCCTTTTGCCTTCCAGCCGATCATCGCGATTTCGCGGCATCGCCCGACCAGCGCGACGATGCCCTGCAAATCCTCGCTCGTCTCGGTCGGCAGGCCGACGAGAAAATACAACTTGAAGTTGCGCAGATGGGCGTCGGCGGCGAGGCGGACCTCCGCCAGAATCTCGTCGTCCGTCGCCGGCTTGTTGCAGACGGCGCGCAAACGCTCGCTGCCGGCCTCGGGGGCCAGCGCGGCCGACGCGAGCCCGCCGTCGACCAACCGCTGCCATTGCGCGGGGCGCAGCGAACCGCGGCGGATCGACGACAGCGTCACGCGGTTCGTGCCGGCCAACTCGATCCAGGCGTCCAGGTCCGGGTGGCCCGAGACATTCGAGCCGACCAGCCCCAGGGCAGTCTGGCCGAGATCCGGCAGGCTCGCTGGCGCATCCGCCGGCCGGTAGGGCAGAAACAAATGTCCGGCGGCGCAGAAGCGGCACCGGCCGATGCACCCGCGGGCCGTCTCAACCAGCAGCGCGTCGCCGAAAGCCGCCCCGGGCGCGCGCAGGTGCAGCCGCGTTTGCGACGGATCGACGGTTTTTTCTTTCGGCGCGACAATCCGTTCGGGGAAACCGTCGCGCGGCTCGACGGCGATTAGCTTTCCCTCATCGTCGAAGTGCGACACGTAGAAGCGACCGACGTACGCCCCGGGCAGATCGGCGAGGCCGCGCAAGAAATCTTCGCGGTTCGCCGATTCGACGGTCAAGAAACGCGCCAGGAACGGCGCCAAAGCCGCCGCGCCTTCGCCCAACAGACACACGTCGGCCAGGTCAGACACCGGCTCCGGATTGAGGGTCGGCACGACGCCGCCGGCGATGACGAGCGGATCGCCGGCGCGGCGGTCGGCGGCGCGCGGCGCGAGACCGGCGAGGCGCAGCAGGCCGGCCAGCGTCGCCAGATCGTTTTCAAACGAAATCGAGACGAACCACGCGTCCGTCGCCCGCGCCGGATGGTCGGCGTCGATGTCGGTCAAGCCGTGGCGGGCGACCTCGGCTTCGACCTCCGGCTCGGGCTGAACGAGGCGTCCGACCGCCAATCCCGATTCCGCCAACGCATAAAAGAGCCACTGATAGCCGAGGTTGGCCATCGCGACGTTGTACCGTCCCGGGTAGACGGCGCAGACGCGGCGTTGCCCGGTTTGCGGCAGCGGCGCGCCGACTTCGGCGCGGCGCCAGGCGGCATGGATGCTGGCGGCGGTGGGGCTCATGCGCCGTAATCTAGCGCATTTTGCGGGGAAGCGGACGGGGTTCGGAACTCGGGGTTTGGCGATTGGCGAACGGTGAATGGCGAATGCGGAATTTCCGGCCGGCCG
>Ga0181517_10000746_pt1 | contig 41238 bp, 35 predicted proteins | sample PEATcosm2014_Bin_31_FD_119748 | JGI IMG/M metagenome (GOLD analysis project Ga0181517, IMG submission 119748) | Peatland microbial communities from MTU Mesocosm Facility, Houghton, MI, USA - PEATcosm2014_Bin01_30_metaG | ecosystem: Environmental > Terrestrial > Soil > Wetlands > Peat | place... | reverse complement strand
TGGGACAAGGTCCGCCAGGAACCCATGCTCAAGTTCATGGTCGTGGCCGTCACCGCATACGGCATGGCCACTCTCGAAGGCCCCACCCTGGCCATCAAGAGCGTCAATGCCCTCTCGCATTACACCAACTGGACTATCGCCCACGTCCACACCGGCGCGCTGGGCTGGAACGGCTTCTTGACCTTCTCGATGCTCTACTGGCTTTTCCCGCGGCTTTACAACACCAAGCTCTGGTCCATCAAGCTGGCCAATTACCACTTCTGGATCGGGCTGCTGGGAATGATGTTCTACGTCGTGCCGATGTACACCGCCGGCATCACCCAGGGCATGATGTGGAAGCAGTTCACCAAGGATGGCTTCCTCCAATATCCGAATTTCCTCGAGACGGTCATTCGCATTGTCCCGCTCTACGAACTGCGGGCCGTAGGCGGAACGCTCTACATCATCGGCATGGTGCTCATGACCGTTAACCTCTATAAGACCGCCAAAGCCGGCCAGTTCATCGGCGACCAGGAAGCCCAAGCCCCGGCCCTCAGGGGCGCCGCGAACAAAGAATCTCCCCGCCAGGGCCACCGCTGGCTCGAAGGCGTGCCGGTCACCTTCGCTGTCCTGACCACCGCGGCTGTCATCATCGGCGGCCTCATCGAGATCATCCCCATGTTCCTCATCAAGGAAAACGTCCCCACCATCTCCAGCGTCCACCCCTACACCCCGCTGGAACTGCTGGGACGCGACCTCTACATCCGCGAGGGCTGCCTCGGCTGCCACTCGCAAATGATCCGCCCCTTCCGCTCCGAAACCGAACGCTACGGCGAGTATTCCAAGGTCGGCGAGTTCGTCTATGACCATCCCTTCCTCTGGGGCTCCGAACGCACCGGCCCCGACCTGCACCGCATCGGTGGCAAATACCCCGATGCCTGGCACTACAACCACATGGAAAACCCGCGCGCGACCTCGCCCGGCTCCATCATGCCCAGCTACCCCTGGCTGTTGAGCGACAAGCTCGACACCACCGTCATCGTCGACCGCATGCGGGCCTTGCGAAGGGTGGGTGTTCCCTACACGGACGCCGAAATTGAAAAAGCGCCGCAAAGCATGGAAGCCCAGGCGGCGAAGGTTGTCGCCAACCTGAAGACCGGCTCGGTCCCCAACGCGCCTGCCGACCGCGAAATCATTGCCATGATCGCCTACCTCCAGCGGCTTGGCACCGACATCAAGGCCGCTCCCGCAACCGCTAACGTTGCTAACGTCGTTAACACGGCCCAAACCCAACTCAGCCACTAATTCTATGATTGAAAAAGTGCTTCATTTCGTGGGCGGCATCGAGCAATACGGCGTCGCCTCGCTTTGCCTGTTCGGCTCGATCTTCATTGGGGTGCTGGTCTGGGCGTTTCTCCAGAAGCGCAGCCACCTCGATTACATGGCCCAAGTGGCGCTCGAACCCGACGATTTGGACGCCCCGCTCGATCCTCAACGCTCGACCACCGCCTCCCACCCATCAAACCTCGACCATTCCCATGAATAGCGACCAAACACCCAAAGATCCCCTCCTCCTGGATCACGAATACGATGGCATCCAGGAATTGAACAACAAGCTGCCGCGCTGGTGGCTTTGGCTCTTCATTCTGACCATCCTCTTCGCGGTGCTCTATATGGGCTATTATCACGCGCTGGGCAACGGCCACATGATGGAGGCCGAATACAAAGCGGAGATGAAACTCGGCGCGGAGGTCAAAGCCCATGCCATGAGCGAATTCGAAAACACCATGGCCTCGCTCCAGCCATCCACGGACCCGACAATCATCGCGGCCGGCCACGCCCTGTTTCTCAAAAACTGCGCCCCCTGCCACCGCGCCGACGGCGGCGGCCTGGTCGGCCCCAACCTGTGCGACGATTACTGGATCCACGGCTCCAACTTCGTCGATAACCTGCGCACCATCTGGAACGGCGTGCCCAGCAAAGGCATGGTGACCTGGAAAGGCACGCTCAAGCCGGCCGACATCTACGCCGCCGCCAGCTTCATCTACACCCTGCGCGGCACCCACCCCCCAAATCCCAAACCGCCCGAAAACCTGGCACCGGTCAAGACCGGACCGAGCGAGTTTGAGTAATCATGCCCCACCTCGTTCCAAAATCAGATGCCCTCTCTGACGCCGGCGGCGGCGCCTCGGATTTTCGCAACCGCATCGCGACGGCTGATTCGGAAGGGCGCCGCAGATGGGTCTACCCCAAGCGCCCTCGGGGACGTTTCTACCGGGCGCGGACCTGGCTAACCTGGGTTTTGCTCGCCGTCATGTTCGGCGGGCCGTTTATCAGGCTCAACGGCAACCCGCTGCTGATGCTCAACATCGTCGAGCGCAAGTTCTCCGTGCTCGGCGTCATTTTCTGGCCGCAGGATAATCTCATCTTCGCCATCGGCTTTCTGCTCTTCCTTACCGGCATCGCCGTCTTCACCGCCGCCTTTGGCCGCCTTTGGTGCGGCTGGACCTGCCCCCAAACGGTGATGATGGAGATGGTCTTCCGCAAAATCGAATACCTCATCGAAGGCGACGCCCCCGCCCAAAAGGACCTGGACCACGCTCCCTGGACTGCCGGCAAGCTCGGCAGGAAGGCGGCTAAGCATGGCGTGTTCCTTGCCCTTTCGTTTATCATCGGCAATACCCTCCTGGCTTATATCATCGGCTTGGACGATCTTCGGCAAATCGTCACCGACGATCCGCGCCGCCATCTGGTTGGCCTCGGTTTCATGGTGCTCTTCACGATGCTGTTCTATGGCATCTTCGCCCGGTTCCGCGAGCAGGCCTGCACCTTCATTTGTCCCTATGGCCGCTTCCAATCCACGCTGCTGGATGAAAACAGCATCGTCGTCGCCTACGACTACAAACGCGGCGAGGCGCGCGGACCCCTCCGCCGCGCCGACACCCCGGACCAGCGCGCCCGGCGCGGCGATGGCGATTGCATCGACTGCCTCAATTGCGTCACCGTCTGCCCCACCGGCATCGACATCCGCAACGGCACCCAGATGGAATGCGTCAATTGCACGGCCTGCATCGATGCCTGCGATGAAGTGATGGAAAAAATCGGGCGTCCCCGCGGCCTGATCCGCTTCGCCTCCCTCAACGGCATCGAGAAAGGCGAACGCCTCCGGGTGACGCCGCGCATCCTTGGCTATTGCGCCATTTTATCAGCGCTGGGTGTCGGCTTGATGATCCTGCTCCTCACCCGCTCGGAGGTCGATGTCAACCTCCTGCGCGCTCCCGGCGCCCTTTTCGACCAAACTCAGGAAGGCCATATCAGCAATCTCTACCTGCTCAAGCTGACCAACAAGACGCACCAGGACAAGCTGGTGGAGTTGAAACTCGAGAACATCGAAGGCTCCCTCACCGTCCTTGGCGGCCAACTCGCGCTGCCCGCCGAACAGCAGACCTCGGCCTCTGTCCTGATCGAGATCGCCCCCGAGAAGCTTGCCTCCAACGTCACGCCCCTGAGAGTGGACATCTATTCCGGCGGCAAACGCATCGACCGAATCAAAACCATTTTCATCAGCCCTAGAAAATGAACCGTCCACCTCGCCGCATAGGAGCGCGGACGCCTCGTCCGCGCGTCCCCAATAGGGCTCGTCTCGGCGTACCGCATTGTCCCGGAGGGACACGTGACAATAGCCCAACGCTTCGGCGGTTGCCTTTGCTCACATGTGCGCGTCCTTCTCGATGGCGCTTATGCCCTTCAGGCCGATGGCCTGATTCATACCAGCCCAGGGCGCCAGCCCTGGGTCAAACGTCCGCATTGAATTCATTGCAGGCTGTAGGCCTGCTTCATACCCACTTATGACATCTGAATCTTCACGCCCCCGTTGGAATCCGTGGCCGGTCTCCATTATTGCGTTCTTCATCCTCCTCGTGATCGCCTGCGTCTCGATGGTGGTCTTTTGCAGCCGTCACCCGGCCGACCTGGTCACGGCGGACTACTACGAGCAGGAGCTCCGCTACCAGAGCCAGATGGATCGCGTGCAACATGCCCGGCAGCGCGGCGAGCTGGCCACAGTCGCATACGACTCCGCCGCCAAAAAAATTACCATCACGCTTCCTCCCGCCTCATCCCCCGAGCCCCTCACCGGCAACGTCGAACTCTACCGCCCCTCCGCCGTGGACATGGACCGCCAATTCAAGCTCGAACCGACATCCGCTGGCACCCAAACCATCGATGCCAGCACGCTGGCCCCCGGCCTCTGGAAAGTCCGCGTTTCCTGGACCGCCGCCAACCAGGACTATTTCCTCGATCAGAAGATCATCATCAAAGCCGCCTCATGAAACTCCCCTCCCTTTTTAACCGTCTAACGTTCTAACGTTCTAACCTCTTAGACTTCTAACGCTCCGCCCCATGCTCCTCCTCACCGCCTTCCTCCTCGGCCTTATCGGCAGTCTGGCGCATTGCGCCGGGATGTGCGGGCCGCTGGCGATGGCGCTGCCGGTAGTGGGAACCTCCGCCAGGAGCTTCACCCTTGGCCGCGCCGCCTGCAACCTGGGGCGCATCTGCACTTATTGCCTCCTTGGCGTGGTGTTCGGCCTCGTGGGAAAAACCGCACTGCTGGCCGGAATCCAGCGTTGGGTCTCGATCGCTCTGGGCGTGGTGCTCCTCGCCGGCTTGATCGCCTCCCGCCGGCTCGCCTTGTCCCGCCCCGTGATGCTGCTCATCGAGCGCCTTAAATCGCGAATGTCGTTCCTGCTTCGCCGACGCTCATTTCTCTCCTTGGCCGGCCTGGGCCTCTTGAACGGCCTGCTCCCGTGCGGACTGGTTTATGTGGCTTGCGCCGGGGCTGCCGCCGCCGGCGGTGTTCTTGGCGGCGCCGCCTACATGGCCGCCTTCGGCGCAGGCACCCTCCCGATGATGCTTGGAATCGGCCTTTCCGGTCGGCTTGTCCCGCTCTCCTTCCGCCTCAAGCTTCGACGCGCCCTGCCCGTCTCGGTCTTCCTCCTGGCCAGCCTCCTCATCCTGCGCGGCATGGCCCTGAACATCCCGTTCCTCAGCCCCGACCTTTCCAGCGACAAGCCCGCCTGCTGCCAGAAGTGAAAAGAGGTCACTGAAGCCAGACTCGGGCTCGGAAGTGAACGCTCGGACCTGGAAAGGTGTTGGTATAAACGACCGGCTGACCAGAGGCGAGAATATTGGTCCAGCCGGGAACGCCAATCCAACCAGCGCAAGAGGCGAGGTTGGTGGTCATTTCCAATGCGTAGTATCGCTGCGCTTCATACTGCGCGGTGGTGGGAATCGTCGGCATCGTGACGACCACTCGTCCGTTGGTCATAACTATGGTCAGGGCCAACGCGCTTGACGCGCTCATGGGATCGGTGCCCACAATGTATTCCTGCCAGGTAGGCATGCCGTCGCCATCCTGGTCGCCCAATGCGGCCGCGTCGAAGTTGGTGCTCCAATCCGGGTTCATCTGGTAAAGCCACCATTGGGGCGTGTTTTGGGCCGCCAGGTCGGCGGCATAATTCGCGGTCAGGCTGTGGTCGGCCTGCACGTTGGTGAAAGTGTAGGAAGCGGGTGTCCCGAGGTTAACCCCATCAACTACAACCGAAGCCAAATGATACCAGTTGCTTGTAGCCAGAGAAAACGTGCTGGCAGAGCCAGGCGTCACGATGACGGGACCGGATGGCGAGATGCTTCCCCCGTAGCCGGTGCTCGCCGTTGTGAGCGCGTAAAATGGTTTGTTCGTGGTCACCGCCAGAGTTTCCATCACGAAACTCCCGTCGGCGACGATATCGCCAAACCAGGGTTGCGAGGCATCCGCGCTCGCATACCGGGCGGCGGGGTTGGTCGCGGCGACTCCGTTGACCCAAATGCTGTAATAGAACATGCCATTCGCATCCGGCGTATAATCCGCCCCTGTCGTCACGCGGAAGACCTGGTTGGTCCCAAGGCTGACATCCTCAAGTTCTATCCAGCCATTCCCGGCGGCGGGCGGATTGGTGCAATTCCACACCGCCAAACGGCCGTTCGTCGTCATGCAAACTGCGAAGGCCGCATTGGTCGGGACAGGAACGGCGTTGGTCGGAACCGTGGCCTGAACCAAGGCGTCCACCCATACATTGGTGTAAAAGGAAGGACAAAAGCTGTTCGTCACCGGGCCATTGACGCTCTGAGCCGATGAATCGGCGTAAGGGACGAGGTTGTTAGAAACCAGGCCGCTGAGCAAACGGGGCGAAAGCACGTTGCTGCCGGAGAGGTCCCCCCCGCCGCCCCAGCGATTATCTCCCCACGTCCAGACCGTACCGTCGCGCTTCACGCAAATGCAATGGTAATCGCGAGCCGCCGAGAGCACCACGTCGCTCAGCCCGGGAACCTGGACCGGCAAAGGATGCGCCAGGTTGTCCGCTGAGCCGATGCCCAATTGGCCATAGCCATTGTAACCCCACATCCAGATCGTGCCGTCGGCCAGGCGGGCTAACGAACTGTAATCTCCACCGGAAACGCAAACCACGTTGCTCAAGCCCGCCACCTGGACCGGAGTCAATTGCTGGGTCTGGCTGGCGCCGTTCCCCACTTCCCCAAAGCCGTTGTCGCCCCATACCCAGGCTGTGCCGTCGGACTTAACCGCCAGCACATGGTCCCAGCCTCCCGAAATCGAAACGACATTTGAAAGTCCCGGAACTTGAATCCAGGTGGAATGATTGTTGGTGGTGCCGTCGCCGCACTGCCCGTATGTATTGTTGCCCCACGTGCGAACGGTCCCATCAGCCATCAGCGCGGCGCTATAGAATCCGCCGCCCGTGAGCAGGACTGGATTGGTCAGACCGAGAACCTGCACCGGCACGTTGGTTCCATAGAAGAACATTCCATTGCCCAGTTCGCCGCTTTGGTTGTCGCCCCAGGCCCAAACCGTTCCGTCCGATTTCTCCGCGAGGTCGTGATAGCCCCGGCCGCCGAGCAGCTTGACCGATGTCAGCCCGGTCACCTGGACCGGGGTGGCGCTCATGCTCGACAACGAGCCCCAATTCGTTGACCCATCTCCCAGCTCGCCGAAGATGCTTCGGCCCCATTCCCAGACCGTCCCGTCGGCCCGCAGCGCAGCGTTATGCGTCTCCCCGCCCATGATGGCCGACAGATTGGTCAAAAGCCCGACGCCCCCGGGACCCAGGACCTGATGCGGCACGCAGGTGTTATTGGTCGTCCCGTTACCCTGCTGGCCAAACGAGTTCCAACCCCACACCCATACGGTGCCATCCGACTTGAGAACGATCTGCTCAGAACCCGCGCCGCCCCAGAGGGAAATCACCCTGGGGGCCGAGTTGGTGGGGTTTCTCAGCATCAACCGCATTCCGTCCGCGGCCGCGAGGCTGGCCTCGCAAACGGCACACAAAAGCACCGTCACGGCCAGCACGCGCTCCAACCGATTCGCGTGAAGCTTCGCCCTTCCCCCTCCCGCCAGAACGCAGCGCGTCCCGCAAAAACTCGCCCGCCGGAACTGTGGCTGACTTCTCATAATCGACAAATGGCGAGTGCCAAACGGGTCAGACACACCCTCGAAAACCAGCTCAACGGTTGAGACGACCAGGTTCGGCCTTCACTGTCTTTCGGAACGCAGATTACGTGCCATTCTTACCGCCGCACCCGGAGCCCCGGATGGGCTGGCATGAGAGTAGCCCCGGACGAGACCCGCGCTGCCATTAAGTTTGAGTGACAACCGTCGCCCTTCGGACGTAGCGCAGACCTCCGGTCTGTTGTAGCGCAGGCCTCCGGCCTGCATTCACATCCGAGCCTCACTCGCTCTTTTAAGAATCTCTTCAATTGATAACCCATGTCAGTCCGACATTCAGGGTGAGTGACCCGGGTCAGCCGACGCCAACGTTCGATTTGTCTCTGAGCGAATTGGCTGCCTCCCGTTCGCTCCGCCCTGAGGCCCGCGTTCTCTCTCCGTCAAAATGGATAAACTTCGGCTCGTCCGTAGTTAAAATGCTCCAGTATCTCGTAAACGGCCTCCCACGAAACGCTGCCCAGAATGCACACACTTCCGTCCTGAAGCCGATATGGCATCCGAATCTCGTCAAAGTAGTCCCTCAACTGCTGCTGCTCAGCCGCATCCAACTCGCCATAGTCGGATCGTATCCGCCACAGGTTTCCTTCAAGTCTTACAATTCGCTTGGCCATAGAGCCTTCATCGCAGAAGGACACACACACCACCACCGGCGCCGCGCCACTGACATCCGAAATGTAAACTAAAACTCATCGCGGCGTCCAGCGGAGCGCGTGTTGGTTACGCGGGCCACGCTCATAGCCCATGCCCGGCAATGGAACAGGCCGGCTTCTCACCGACCCGCCCTAACGTGTAAGAGCCACCTGAAGGGCACGTGACAATCGGCCCCGTCGTTCCACTCCGCCCCATGTACTCACGAAGGTCGTCCCACGTCGGCACGTCGGTCGCGGTCTTGTGCTGCTCCCTCATCCACTCCTGTTTTGCGCTGTCAATCAGCCTCAGATTATTGCGGCAAGCATCGGTGGCAAGGTGGCGATGCTGACAACCAATCATCAGCGTCATCAACCCAGCGCAGACCAAATATATGAGCGAGCGCATCATGCACAGCGCTCTGCATCAGGCGCGCCGGACACCTGAGCGAGGATAAACAGCAAGGCGCAATCCGGCATCGCCTGCACGCAGTGGTTGGACCAGGGCTTCGAGTTCACAAAAGCATAGGCGCTCCAATGGCGAAAACCAGGAGCAGCAGCAAAATGAGATACCACCCGGGCTCGCGTCGCACCAGGGCTGTGATCATGCAAACGAAGGAAAGCGCGGTGAGCGCAATACCGGCTGTCGTCAGAACACTCCACGTGCGGCTCGCTTGAACCGCTAGCGGGTCGGCTACGTAGGGCCTCTGCTGAATCGCTGCCTGGCTGATACGCGCAGCTTTCCGGTGCATGGCTTCCTCAAGATACCTGCGAGCAACAGCATGCGTGATCAATGCTGCAATGACTAGCCAGAGGGCACCCCAGAAAAACGCTCCTTTATTCATGGCTGCGCCAAGTGGTCCAACGGTGAGGTGAGCGATGGCGGCAGGCCAGAAGCGCCCGAATTCGCAGGCAGGCACTGCCCGCCGCCATTCGCTCCACCGAAAAGTTAGCCATCGTCATGGTCTGAAATACTGGATGAATAGCCGCTCGTGATTAGTAGAAGTCAACAAGAAGACCGACCTCAATGTGTCAAAATCTCCTCCATGCCTCACATAAAACTCTGGCGTCGGAATACTCGCACGCCGGCGCTTAAACCAGTCCTCTTGAACGCTACCCTCTTCGATAGGGACGAAATTTCCTCGCTTAAGCAGAAGGCTAAAGTCGCCAGGTGCAATCTCGCAGTCGATCTCGACCAAGTGCCCCGTGAGCCCAAGGTAGCCGCGAGCCTTAATGTTAGTAATTGACGAGGGCATCGGATTACAGACCAGCCGCTGAAAAAGCCGCTCTGGCGGCATCTTACTGGCGTCTCTCGGCCTAAATATCTCCACAAAGCCAAAGGCAACAATGCCGCAGAAGCTTAAGACCACCATCCAGATGGCTCGGCGATGAGTGATGCGGGGCGTCACGGCTATTGATTAAGCTAACGGTTCGTTTATTAAACGGCAGGACATGGCCTGAAACCCGGCTTCCACTCCCGCCGAGCCAATTTCCCTGCAAAACTCCAAGCCCATGAGCCCAGCTTAGGATCCGGCTCCGAGGAGGCAAGCCCGAAAATCGCCGAAATCACTGGACGTTCCCCCGGCATCCGCCCCAGCGGAACGGGCGCGCGACAGTTTTCTTCGTTTCCTTTGTTTGCTTGGTGTAAAGAATCCTATGCTCCCCCCTTCAAGCGGGCTGATGAACCCATTCAATTCCCAGTTCGTTAAAAACGAATTCCGGCCGCACCGCAGAACTACACCATCTCCCCTCTCATCTTCTCGTTTTTTCGGATCTCCCGCCATTGCGTCACAACCTATCCCGGATTTCTGCCACGCGTGTAGGGCGGACTCGTTTTTGCCCACGTCTGGAACTCCGCCGGCCTCATTTTACCCACGCCTATACTGCAGTGCTTGCCAGCCCGGAGCCCCGCTAGGGGCGGCATCTTTGTAGCCACGAACGCCACCTTTTCTCCTTTTTTGTTTTTCAGCGGCGCGGTTTGAAGCCATCCGCACCAACGGCGATCTTGGACCGCGCCGCTGAAAAACAAAAAAGGGACCGGTTGGGCCGCTCGTCTACAAATATGCCACCCCTAAAGGGGTTTCGAGGCCACCCAGAGGCAGGTCAGCATTAGCATTTTGACGGTCCGTCTATGGCGTGCGCCGCACGGACCAGTTCAGCCTTGGGCCGGATCTAAAAATCATTCTTCTGACCTGCTTTTCCCGTTTTTCAGCCGGGCGGGCAGCGGAACACGGGGCGGGACGCCCCGTCCACTCGCCGGCGAGGACGCCTGCATGCGAAGGTGAAAACCGGGATAGGTTTTTCGCCTTACGTTTCACGTCTTGCCGCGCCGGAGTCCGTCGAAGGCGGGTTCACATTCTAACGTTTTAACGTTTCGCGTGTCCTCGTCACGGTCACCCACAATAGCCCTCCGTAACCCCCAGGGGCAGAAGAACCCAGGGAAGCCACGCCTCCGTTAGAACACCCACCGCGACCCGTCGATGCCTAATTCATTGAACAGGAACGAGTACACATCCGCCTGTTCGGCGATGCGTTCTTTAAGGGCCGTGCCGATGCCGTGCCCAGCGCTGGCGGTGCTGCGGAAGAGAATCGGCACACCGGACGCGCTCGCGGCCTGAAGCCGGGCGGCCATCTTGCGGGATTGTGCCGGATTGACCCGCCCGTCGTTCTCGCCGGTCGTCAGCAGCACGGCGGGATACTTCACACCGTCTTTGACGTGATGATACGGAGAGTAAGCATAAAGCGCCTGGAATTGCACCGGATCGCTCACGGTGCCAAACTCAGTCACGTTGAACTGGCCGTTCGGGTCCAGCTCGACGCGGAGCATGTCGTAGATGCCGACTTGCGCGACGACGGCGCGCGCGAGGTCGGGACGCTGTGTCAGGAATGCGCCCATCAAAAGCCCGCCGTTGCTGCCGCCCTGCACGGCGAGCTTGGACGGGTTCGTATAATGGTGCCGGATTAAGTGCTCCGCCGCGGCAATGAAATCGTCAAAGACGTGCTGCTTGTTCGTCAGATTGCCGGCCTTGTGCCAGGCCTCCCCATACTCCCCGCCTCCGCGCAAGTTGGCTACTACATAGACGCCCCCGGCGTCAAACCAGATCCGGCGGGTGGAATCGAACATCGGCGTCAGATTGATCCCGTAGCCGCCATAGCCATACAACAAAGTGGGATTCGCGCCATCGAGCTTGAGCCCCTTCTTGCGCAGGATGTTGAGCGGCACCCGTGTGCCATCCTTGGAAACCGCAAGTTCCCGGACCACTTCGATATCATCGAAATTGGCCGGCGACGTCATGCAAAGCCCCGTGCGCCGAGGGTCTCTGGTTTCGGCGTTGACCGTAAACCAGGCAAACGGTTTGAGATAGCTCACGTTGCCAAAAACCAAATCGTCGGCCTGCCACGACGCCAGTCCGCCCACGGTCGATACCGGAAGCACCGGGACGGGATGCGGATGGGTGCTGCCGCGGGCAAACCAGGCAAGCTCGGACGGCCCGCCAAACATGTCGGCGACATACAGCCCATCCTTGCTTGGGGCGAATCCCTGGATAACCCCTTTGCTCTCCGGGACCGCCAGCGTGGCGGAAGCCAGCAGATTCCCGGCGCCAGGCTCCGTCGCGGCGCCTGCGCCCGAACCCGAGACCTGCGTGGCCGGATCTCCATGCTCCGTCGATTGAAGGGCGGCGAAGGGGAGTCGCAGGATCTTTCCGTGTGGCGCGGCCTTGCGCGAAAGCAGGTAGAGCGCGCCATCGCGGCCGATCTTGGCCTCCTTGATGCCGTCCTCAAACCGAGTCACCTGGCGCCATTGGCCGGCCGCATTCCTTATGTAATGCGCATAATCGCCGCCGTCACCGTTGGCAACCGAGGCCAGCACCCACCGGCCATTCTGGCTGTTTTCGAGTTTGATTTCCGCAATGCGCGGGAAGTCTTTGCCCAGTTCGTATTTGTCGTCCGAAACGGGCGTCCCGATCCGGTGAAACCAAACTTGCTGGTAGAAATTGACATCCGCCTCGGGCCGTTCCCCTTCATGCGGATAGCGCGTATAAAGGACGCCCGCCCCGTCCGGGCTCCAAGCCGCGCTGCCCCCGCCGGTCGGATACTGAACGCGTGGAATCTTGTCCTCCATCATTTTGCCCGTATCCGCTTCGAAGAAATGCAGCGTGCCTTGCTCGCTGCCCCCTTCGGAAAGCGACGCCGCCACCAGCCGCCCATCGGGCGAGGGGACGAACCAATCAATCGTGGTCGTGCCGTTGGTGTTATAGGTGTTGGGATCGAAAACCGGCCGCCAAAGCGCGGGCGGCTCCAGCGACGACAGGCGGATCAGCGCCGGCTGCTGTGCCGGCGGCTTGAAACGCAACGCGAAAAGGCGATCTCGCCTTTGCTGGAGATCGAAATAGCGGGCGGACTCTTCGCCGCGCAACAAGGCGAGCTGTTGCGCCAACCCTTCGCGATACGGCAACGCCGCAAAATACTCCCGGGTCCGCGCGTTCTGCTTCCGGGTCCATTCCCGCACCGCCGGCGAGGAAGCGTCCTCAAGCCACTGATAATCATCGATGATCGTGACGCCGTGATAGACGTTCGTAACCGGCTCGACCGGCGCTGGCACCAGCGGCAACTCGGCCGCCGCCCCCAGCCGCGGCAGCAATAGGAAAAGCAGCGCTCCAAAAACCCGGCGGTTAGTTTTCTCTCGCATAACTCTTATCATGATCCCAGTCCGTTCTAATTCCGAGGCGGATAACGATACCGCTATCCGGCCGGGTGTCAAAGCGAACAGCGTGCCGCTCTTACAGAGCTTGAGGAGAATGCTCAAACGCTTTCCCGCGCCTCCGACCCAGCCTACACGCTTAGGCGAAATCCGAAATAGCTCCGTTAGGAGCCATATCGTTGTAGAAGCTCGAACCGAAAAAGGACGGCCGCGAACCCCGTCCGGGGCGGCATATTTGTAGAAACCCGGCCCGATAGATCCCCTTTTTTTGTTTTTCAGCGGCACGGGCCCACGATTGCCAACAGGCGGACCGCCTCATCCGCGCCGCTGAAAAACAAAAAAGGGGAAGGCGTGCTCCTTGTGGCTACAAAGATGTCGCCCCTATCGGGGCTGGAGACAGCTCTACACGCTCGGGTAAAATCCGTGATAAGAGCCCTGGGATCGAGACACTACGTCTTGCGAGGCTTGAACCGACAGCCAAACCAAAGCGTGATGTATCTAGCGCGAACCCGGTTCAGCCGTGATGCATCAGCCGCGTGAGCATCGCGTAGATGATCAGGAAGAGCAACAGCACGCCCAGGCCGAAGAAAAGGTAGCCGAAGGTTCGGGCAATGTTTTTCCACCGCAGCCATTCGTCGCGAACACGGTAGTCGTCAAGGCGCTTCTCGGCTACCAGGCGGTCGTACCACCGGCGGCGTTCGTGCAGCATCTCGTTCTTGGAAACCCGGCCCGAGAAGATGACGGTGTCCATCGGGAATTTCTCGATGCGGAAATGCGTGTTGAAAAAGTGGATCGAGAAAATGAACCCGGCGGCCAGCAGCGCCTCATCGGAGTGGATGATCAACGCAATGTTGATGATCCAGCCGGGCAGAAACCGGGTGAAGAACGTCGGGAACCACATGATCAAACCCGACGTGCCGATGATGGCCACGCCCCAGAACACGGCGAAATAGTCGAACTTTTCCCAGTAGGTCCAGCGGTCGAACTCCGGTTTGGGGCCCTTGCCGAAAAACCATCGGTTGTGGGCCACGAAATCGCGCCAGTCCTGCAGCGTGGGAAGCATCGAGTCGGGGCCGAACACGACATTGATGAGGCGCTTGAGGCTGAGCTTGCCGGTTTGCGGATCGCGAATCTGTTTCCGGCCCTTCCAGGACCTGCCGATGAGCGAGGCGACGTGCAGTCCGAAATAGGTGAACGTGACGATGGCCCCCAGCCGGTGCAGGGCGCGGGCGGTCTCGGCCCCGCCGATGATGTTGAAGAGCGTCTTGGCCCAGTCGGTGTAATAGAACTTAAGAGGCATGCCGGTGATCACCAGCAGCAGAAAGCTCGTCACGACCAGGAAATGGAGGAATCGCTCGAACGGCAGGAAACGCGTGAACCACTCGCCCCCCTCCTGGGCGCTGATCTTGGCCTCGCGGAATTTCTTCGAGTCGTGCCAATACAGGTATCCCGCCCGGAACAGCCACGCCCCGGTGTGGCCGCCGAAAAACCCAAACGTCCCCACCAGCAGCGCGGTCATCATGAGGAAGACCCCGTGCAACACCGGGTAGTTTTTGGCGTCGAGCGGGTTGGCATGAGGCTTGTACTCGGTGAACTTCGCCGTAGCGTTGGAATGGCACTGCTGGCACGTGCCCAGGATGTTGGCCTTGGAGAGGTGCGAGTTGGGGTCCGAAGCGGGCAGCACGTCATGGTGCCCGTGGCAATCATAGCAGGCGGCGACTTCGGACGCGATGTTGGGCCTGCCCAGCGCCATCGCTTTGCCATGGTAGGTCTCCCGATAATGTTCGAGTCGATCCTTGTGGCATCCGCCGCAGCGCTCATCGCTGGCCATCTTGAAATGGCTGTTCCTGGGCGTCTCAACCTGGTGTGCGGTGTGGCAGTCGGTGCAGACCGGGCCGCGCTTGTCGCCTTTGGCCAGGAGCTGGCCGTGAATGCTCTGGTTGTAGATCTTTTCGATGGTGACGTGGCATCGGCCGCAAGTCTTGGCCACATTGAGGGTATTGATGGGCGCATCGCGATCGACGGCCCGTTTGATGTCGTGGACGCCGTGGCAATCGTTGCAGGACGGGGCAACGATGAGCCCCATCTTGAGCAGCGCCCGGCCATGGATGCTATCCAGGTACTGCGAGGCCACCTCGGGATACTTCATCTTGTATTCTTTGGTCAGCCCCGCATTGCTGTGGCACGTCGCGCAGGTGTGCGGCAGGTTCAACTTAAAGACCGGCGACTCAGGATCTCTGACCGGCAGAATTGCGTGCGATCCATGACAGTCGGCGCAATTGGCCGCGCCGGAGGCGCCAAGAGCGTGGCTCACGCCATGGATGCTGGTGGCGTAAGCCTTCGCCGGCTCCTCGTGGCAGACGCCGCAACTGACCGGCTTGGCGGCCACATTGTCGTCGGGATGCTTCGGCGTGATGTCGGCATGGCAGCTCGTGCAGGCGTTGGTCTTGTGGACCGTCGACGCGAATTTCGCGTCATCGATGAACAGGGGGACCGCTTTGCCGGCGGCGTTGGTTTTGCAGAGCGTTTTGTCCGAGTGGCAGTCCAGGCAGTCGCTATTGGGATTCTTGCTCGCCGCCCAAGCCGAGCCGGGCGCCAGGCAGCCCAAGGCCAGGAAGGCCAGGACCGCTGCCTGAATGAGCCGGTGCGAGAATGCCCTGCGAGCCGCGAGGGTCTTCTCCCTCTCCCTATGGGGGCCGCCCGCAAGGGTTGGGGTGAGGGGTCGGTTCACGGGGAGGGGGATTCGGCAGCCGCTGCCCGCTCGGAAAGTGGCTCCGCACTCGACTCCCCCTTGAACTGGATTCTCTTGCTTACTGTCCATTGTGGCAATCGTTGCAGGCTCCATCGACTTCATCGCCGGGGTGTTTGAATTTCTGGCCTTTGGGGGTGAGTGATTCCAGGTCTGCGCCCTGGCCCTGGGCGAGGATCGTGTGGCAGGCGTTGCAATCGCTGCCCTTAATCGAGCGCTTGCCGTCGGCGCTCCGGTGCTGGCCGTCGTGACAACGGAAACAGCCCGGCCAATCTTTATGGCCGATGTTATCCGGATAAACCTTCCAGCTCGCCTTCATTTCCGGGAAGAAGTTGTCTTTGTAGATGAGCTGGATCGCGTCAATGGCAGGGCGCACGCTCGGCTGGTTGGGATAGCGCTCGGCGAGGGTGGTGGCGATGCCTCGCATGGCTTCGGTCTCGTTGGAATACGACTGCGTCAGCGCGTAAAGGGCGTTGGTCTTGATGTATGGCAAAGCCCGGTCAATCTTGCCCAGCTCCATGGCGAGGTTCACCGCCGCACTCGGGGTCTGGTAGCGATGGGCTGGCCGATTGTGACAATCCATGCAATCCATCCGGCGAATCTCGGCTTGGGAGACCGTATTGGTAAACTTCAGCGAGCGAAACTCGGTCACCACCCCCTGCGAATCGGTCATTCGCACCCACGGGATCTTCTGGCGCGCCTCGTCCGTGGCGACGTATTCGATGGTGTTGCCCACGTTCATGTGCCAGTGGATGCCGCCCACCGGGCCGTGGGTGGGGTCGCCCCCGCCCACATTGAGCAACATGCGCACGGTGAACGGCGTGTTGGTTTCGTCACCCAGGAAGGATGTATACGTGCGCTCAAGATTGCCGACGAACTTTTTGGGCCAATGGCATTCCTCGCACGTTTCCTGGGCCGGCCGGAGGTTTTTCACCGGGGTGGGAATCGGGCGCGGGAACTTGTCAGCCATCGTGGCATAGACCTGGTAGGTGCCGGAAAGCTTGGAGCGCACATACCAACTCGCGCCTTTGCCGATGTGGCATTCGGCGCAAGCAACGCGCGCGTGGGGCCCATTCCGATAGGTGACAAATTCAGGCTTCATCACCCCGTGGCAGGCCTGCCCACAAAACTGGACCGACTCGGTGAAATGGTAGGTTTGGTAGCTCCCGATCGCCGAGACGAGCAGAAAGAGCACGGCGCCGACCAGGAAAAATCCGAATAGTCGCCGGTCGCGCGGGCGGGTCAGGTCAATCCGCAGCGGCGGCATCGCCCCCGACGCGCGGATGAGTTGGCGGCGCCGCAGAATTGCGCCCAGGCAGACCAGCACCAAGCCGAGGACCAGAAACCCGGGAGCGACCAGAAACGTGAGAATGCCGACGTACGGGTTGGCAAGGTGGGCCAGCGCGTCCACCAGCAGCAGCAGGAAAAACGAAAAGACGCTGCCCACCACAATCACGAGCCCGGTCCAACTCAGCCAGTTACGGAAGATGGTGTAGTGGGGCGAAGCGACCGGAGAAGGTGAAGGTTCAGTGCTCATCGGGGGACTGTGGCGCGCGAAGGGGTGGGGGTGATGGTCATGGCGAGAGTCTGGTTTACCCTCTCCCTGTTGCCGGCGGGCCCTCCGCACTGGGGAGTTTCTCGGACAGAAAGAGCTTGATCATGATGGTGAGGATAGCGAACGGCAGCGAAAGCAGCAAGGCGGCCATGTACCAGCCTTCCAGCCCGGCAAATTCCATTTTATAGGTCATCACTCCCCGCAGGCTCTTGGAGAAGGTCTGGCCGCCGATGACTACGTTCCAGCGCATAGCCAGCACGCCAATCATGATGAGCAGCGCGCTGGAGAAGCACATCCGGCGCCTCCAAAGCTCCGGCACCCGCCGCCGCGCCAACTGGAGCAAGCCTAGCAACATGAGGGGCACCAGGGTGCCGAGGCAGACCTGGCCCACGCTCAGCGTATAGAAAAGCTTTTCCCGCGCCATGTATTGGATGACCTGGAAACCTTCCTCCGCTGAGTAAATGCGGTGAATCCAGTCCAGGCCCTCGATGGCCGTATCCACCACCAGCGCGTAGAAGAGCACCATGCACATCGTATCCAGGCACTTCATGTCCACTACCCGGCGCCGAATCCAGGTCAGGACCATGTAGTTGAGGACGCACAGCGCGATGCCGGAAACCATCGCGGACATAATGAAAATGATCGGCATGAGCACGTTGCCCCACAACGGGTTGGCTTTGACCGATCCGAAAATGAAACCGACATAGCCGTGGAGCAGGAAGGCTGAAGGGATGCCGACAACCGACAGGATATGGCCAATCTTGTGGTCCAGGGCCAAGGCGGGAGCGGACGTATCCGTCACCCCGACGGTGAAGAGCCGATAAAGGAGGCCCTTAAAACCCGGCGTGGTGTTTGACCACAACACAAAGTCATGGCGATAATCGAACCACAACTCCAGCAGCAGAACGGCCATCAGATACCAGGCATACACAAAGCCGAAAATGGCCATCGGTGAGGTCAGATGCGGGGTCATCATCACCTCTAAACAGCGCTCCGGATGGCCCAGATGGAAGAGCAAGGGCAACGGCGCGCACAGCAGAAACGCAAAGGCGGTGAGCAGGGAAAGCCGATAGACCGGCTCGAGCACGTGCACCCTGAAAACCCGCACCAGCGAAGCCATGATGAAGGCCCCCGCCACCAGGCCGGTAATATAGGGGTAGAGCACAATCAGCACGCTCCACAATGGCTGGAAGGTGGCCTCGTTCGGGTAAACATAGCCTTCGAAGCGCGGCATCACCTCAACGACAATGTTGGTGATTTCGTTCGTCATATTACCGGACTTCCTTGTCTATGCCGGCATACAAGACGCGCGGCTCGGTGCCCAGATGCGGCTTGAGCGCCTGCACCCGGTTGTTCTCGTAAAATGCTTGCAGAGGGTCGTTCGGCGCCGGATTCTTCAGGTCGCCGAACACGCGCGCTTCGGCCGGACAGATTTCCACACAGGCCGGCTTTAGCCCGCGAGTAATCCGGTGATAGCAGAGGGTGCATTTCTCCGCCGTTTTAGTGACCGGGCTCAGAAACCGGCAGCCGTACGGACAGGCCTGGATGCAGAAGCCGCAGCCAATGCAGTACTTGGGGTCAATCAACACCGCCCCGTCCGGCGCGTCAAAGGTCGCCCCCACCGGGCAGACTTGCACACAGGGCGAATGCTCGCACAGGTTGCACAGCTTGGGCACGAAAAAGGAGTGGAGAATATCTTCTTTGGCCACTGGCGGCTCGGGAAAGCCGTGCATGCCGCCGTTCGGGCAATCCACCAATACCTCGCCGCGCGCTTCCCCGGAGCCGGCTTTGGGCCTGGTGATGATATAACGCTCAATCCAGGTGCGGTAATACGGCCCTTCCGGCACATGGTTCTCTTTTTTACAGGCCTCCGCGCACAAGCCGCAGCCGATGCATTTGTTGGCATCCACTGCCATGCGCCAACTGTGCTTGGTAGGGTCATAGCCCTTGGGGGCGCTGGAGGACACCAGCAACTGCTGCACCGCAGCCTTGGCCGTCCGGGCCGCCGCCGCCGCAAAGACGCCAACAAGGCTCGCCCCAAGCTTGCCTAGCGCGTTGCGGCGGCTGAATTGGCTGCATGGGGCCTGCTCCACCGGCTTGGGCGTCTGCTGTTCACGCGTGGTCTTCATTGGTCCTGCGGGTTCTGGCGGGATCATGGCACATCCCCCGGGCTATGCGGCACATGGCATTCCGTGCATTTGGATCCCGTGTAGTGAGATTTGCTGGCGACCTGTTTGTGCCATTTCGGCCGCGAGGGATTGGCTTCATGGCACCGCAGGCACACCCCCGTATTGCTCTTGTCCACAGCCACGTCCGGATTGTCCGCATGCCCCTGGGCCGGACCGTGGCAGGCCTCGCAAGAGAGCGTCTTGTGGCTGCCCTTGGCCAGCTTTTGCATCTCATCACCGTGGCATTCCTCACATGCCTTTTTGCCGGCAAACACCGTGTCGCGCTGGCGAAGTTCCACCAGCGCCTCCCCGCGATACCAGCCGTACTGCCGAAAGGACGGTGGGGTCAGAAAATAGCGGGCCACCAAGTAGCTCGCCACGATACCAATGGCTAGCAGACAAATCCGCACGACTTGGGGCGGCATGTTGAAGGGGCGGCGCATAAAGATGCCAGGCGGCTCAGTTAACCGGATCCAGCGGGTGGGACAGTTTTGCCGCGTTCTGGCCAACAAAAAAGGGGAGCCGACAGGCTCCCGTCGCTAAATCGAACAACCGCGCTTACTTCTTGAAGGCACGAATGTACTTGACGAGCGCCTTAATGTCGCCGTCGCTGAGGCTATCGCCAAAGGCTTTCATCAGCCTCTTGTCGTCTTTGGTAACGCCTTCCTTGATGGCCTTGGCCATCTCCTCGTCCTTCATCTTGTCCTGCACCTTGGCATCGGTGTAGTCCGGCACCCCGAGTTTCTCCCCCATCTTGGTCTTGCCCATGCCGTCGGGCCCGTGACACTTGGCGCACTGTCCATCGTAAAGCGCCTTCGCGTCCTCCGCCCGAGCGGAAACCGCGCCGGCAACCGCAAGGGCGGCCACTAGTAGAAACATTCTTTTCATATATACATTTTTTGCGTTTCGATTGTCATCGCCACCGGAGAAACGGTCGGCGCTCTTGCGCCACGCAGTTTTCCGGCAGAAACAACCCAAGCATTTTTTGCCAAGCCGATAGCAGAAGGATTAAAGTGTCCCAAAGGAATCGGCTTCCCCTCGGTTGTCCATTTGTTAGCCTTTTTTGCTCTATTAGAAAAAACGCAGCTAAAAAAACGGCGGCGAAGGCCCCTTCGCCGCCGATGAAACATTCCGTTGGGAGAAGATCTACTTTCCTTTGAATCCCCGGATATAAGTCACGAGCCCCTTGATCTCCTCATCGCTCAGGGTGTCGCCGTAGGCTTTCATCTTGGTCTTGTCGCCTTCCTTGACGCCATCCTTGATGGCTTTGATCATCGCATCGTCCTTGAGGGCATCCTGGACTTTGGGATCGGTGTAGTCCTTGGCGCCGTTCTTCTTTCCCATGGCCGTTTGGCCTTTGCCGTCTTCGCCGTGGCACTTGGCGCAACTGGCAGCCCAGGTTGCCTTGGCATCCGCGGCGCGGACCGAAACCGCGCCAGCCGCGAGCAGTGCCAGCGCGCATACGAGTAGTTTTTTCATGAGTTTGGTTTGTTTCGTTTAAACCGATCAGTTCAGACGTTCCTGTTATGTTTACCATGGGCCGGCCAGAGCACTCGCCCAGCCCCGCCCATCGGATCGCTTCCCGGTGGATGTGGCGTCCGATGGGCTAAAAATAGGCTGGGAGCGGATTCCTGGCAAGTCATATAGACTAATCGCCACTATACGTTCCGTTTCACATCCCTCATTTCCCGATGCAGAATTGGCTGAAAATGGCGTCCAGCAGGTCTTCCGTGGCGGTTTTGCCCACGATTTCACCGACGGCGTTGACGGCGATGCGCAGGTCCATGGCCACCAACTCCAGAGATTGGCCGGCGCGGAGTCCTTCGAGCGTGCGAGTGGCGGCGGCCCGCGCGCGGTCCAATGCCTGCTGGTGCCGGGAATTGATCATCACCTGCAGCATCTCGGCTTTGATCTCGCCCGACCAGACCAGATCCTTGATCGCGTCTTTGAGCCGCTCAATCCCCTGCCCCGTCAGGCAAGAGACCTCGACTGCTGGAGGGGCGCCAGGCGGGAAAACGGACAGCGGGAAGTCCAGCCGCGAGGGAAGATCGATTTTGTTGCGAACGAGGATGCGCTTGCCGCCGCCGAATTCCGCGAGATAGGACTGATCCCAATCGGCCAGCGGCTCGGAGGCATCGAAGACATGGAGAATCACCTCGGCCTGCATCAGCGATTGGCGGCTGCGGCGGATGCCTTCGGCCTCAATCTCGTCGCGCGCCTCACGCAGGCCGGCGGTGTCGATGAACACCACCGGCAACCCGCGGATGTTCGCGGTTTCCTCGATGGTATCGCGAGTGGTGCCGGGGATGGGCGAGACGATGGCGCGATCGCGGCCGAGCAACTGGTTGAGCAGGCTGGACTTGCCGGCATTAGGCCGGCCGATGATGGCGGCGCGGATGCCCCGGCGCAAAATCTGGCCCTCGCCGGCAGTGCGAAGGAGTTCGTCCATGAACGCGATGCCCCGCTCCAGGCGCCCGGCCAACTGCTCCCGGGTGTCGGGCGCAATGTCCTCGTCCGGGAAATCGATATGCGCCTCAACATGAGCCAGCGTCTTGAGCAGCTCATCGCGCAGTTCATTGATGCGCCGGGAAAGCTTGCCGGCCAACTGCTCATTGGCCGCCCGCAGCGCCAGCTCGGTGCGCGAGTGGATCAGGTCGGCCACGGCCTCGGCTTGCGCCAGGTCGATGCGGCCGTTGAGAAAAGCGCGCCGGGTGAACTCGCCCGGCTCGGCCAGGCGCGCTCCCGCCGCCAGCGCGGCATCCAGCACCAGCTTGGCCGGCAGCAATCCGCCGTGGCAGCTAATCTCGATGACGTCCTCGCGAGTGAAGGTTCGCGGCGCGCGCAGCACCGCCACCATGACTTCATCGACCGGCTGCCCGTCGCGCAGGACGCGGCCAAAATGAATCGTATGGGTCGCCGCCTCGGAGGGCCGCGGCGACGCGCCGGCGGGCGCAAAGCACGCGTCGGCCACCGCCAGGGCCTGGGGGCCGGAAATGCGCACCACGGCCAGTCCCCCCTCCCCCAGCGGGGTCGCGATAGCGGCAATCGTATCGTCGGTCACAGCCAAATCCAGTTAGACAAGTCAAATACGCCAGCCCGACCGGTCGATTCAGGCGGCCACCCGCTTTAGCTCAGTTCACCCATTTACTGCCAACTCCGCGGCTTGCGCTACGACCCCACGGAGGCCGAGGCTTCTTCCTCTCCCCATGGGGGGGCCGCCCGCAAGGGCTGGGGAGAGGGCCGGGGTGAGGGGTCGCCACTCTGTAGCGCATCCTACGGATTCCTCAGTAACCCATTTGTCGGGTATCATCCACTCAAAAGAGCCGCGCTCCCCAACTGGAGATGAGACTGTCAAGCTCTGCGAATTTGCCCTGGAAATACCAGGTGGCAATGAAGTAGACCAGACCGCTCGTAAGCCCCATCAGGATGGCGCTCATCACGTAAATGCCGAAGGCATTCGGCGGGTCGGGGTCCATGACCCGCGGCACGCCCGGGTAAAGGACCCGGAGGCACAAGAGGATCCCCACCGCCCACACCATCAGGGGGGATATGCGCGAAAACCCGTCCAGGACCCGCAGGACGAATAGAGGAGTCAGGCTGTAAATGGCCAGCGGAAGACTCTGCGCATAGGTGTGGCGGCCACGGAAGGTGTCGCCGAAGGCTTTGATCATCGCGGCATTGACAGCCACCAGCAGCAGCGAGAGGAGAATCTGAAGCGCTTCGATAAGCACGGCCTCTCCGACAGAGTACTTGTGGATTCGGCCAATGACTCCCTGCCATTTGCCCCAGTGGACCAACCCGTAAGCTTCGCCCGCGGAGGCCAGCACGAGCAATGGCAGCAGGTAAACCGCCGCCCTGAGCGCTATTCCGCGTTCGACGCGGAGAATCCGCTCCCAGGCCGGACCCGGGGCAAATATAAGCAGAAAAGCCCTAATCATCCTGGTAAGTGTTACGCACAAAGGCAGGCAGTGACAATGGCAAACGTCGAGGCCAGAAGCTGTAAGGCTTAAACGTTAGACCTCGGTTCACAACCAAGCTGACACAGGTTATTTGGCTATTGGCGATTGGCGATTGGCTATTTTTGAAGAGGAGGCCCACCGAACCGCGCGCGTGCTCCGATGCCATCACGCCTCATTACGTTCTAACGCTCTAACGCTCCACGCTCCTCATGCTCCGCCCTCACGCTCCGCCCTCGCCCCCCGCCCCACGCATTTTGCTCGACCACGCCCCTCCGAGCGGCTACCTTGCGGCCCGTCACCCTCAGGTGAATTATGGACGAATTATTAAAGATTTTGCAGGCCAACGCGCTTGAATCGCATGAGAATATTGCCCGAATGCTTGGTGTCTCGGTCGCCGAGATCGACCAGCGCATCGCCGATTACGAAAAGCGGGGGGTCATCCGCGGCTACCAGGCCATCCTCAACGAAGACCGGCTGGAGTTGGACAAAGTCACCGCCGTTATCGAGGTCAAAGTCGCTCCCCAGCGTGAGGGCGGCTTTGACACCATCGCCCAGCGCATCAGCCGGTTTCCGGAGGTCCGCTCGGCCTATCTGATGAGCGGGACCTACGATCTGCTGCTGTTTGTCGAAGGCCGCACGCTGCGGGAAGTGGCCGGGTTTGTCAGCGAGCGGCTCTCGCCGCTGGAGGGCGTCCTTTCCACTTCGACTCATTTCATGCTCAAAACCTACAAGCGCTTCGGCGTGTTGATGCAACAGGAAATCTCCGATGAACGCCTCAACGTCACTCCGTGACCGCCTGAACACCACGGTGCGCGACATCCCGCGCTCGGGCATCCGCGATTTCTTCGACATTGTATCGACGATGAAGGGCATCGTCAGCATGGGCATCGGCGAGCCGGACTTCGACACACCCTGGCACGTCCGCGAATCCACCGTCTTCGCGCTGGAACGCGGCGCCACCCATTATACCAGCAACTTCGGCTACCTCGACCTGCGCCGCGCCCTGGCCCGTTACGTGCGCAAGACCTTCGGCGCTGACTATAACCCCGAAAACGAGATTCTCGTCACCGTCGGCGTCAGCGAGGCGCTTGACCTGGCCCTGCGGGCCCTGATCAACCCGGGCGACGAAGTGCTCTATCACGAGCCCTGCTACGTGTCATATCGCGCCACCGTGCTCTTCGCCCACGGCGTTCCGCTCGCGGTGGAAACCCGCCCCGAAAACGGCTTCCGCCTCACCCGCGCGATGCTCGAAGCCAAAGTGACCCCGCGCACCAAGGTGCTGATGCTCAATTTTCCCAATAACCCGACCGGCGCCGTTATGAGCCGGGAGGATCTGGAGGGCATCGCCGCCTTCGCCCGCGAACGCGACCTCATCGTGATCACCGACGAGATCTACGGCGAACTGAGCTACGACGCCCCGCATACGAGCATTGTGAGCCTGCCCGGCTTGCGCGATCGCACGATTTTCCTCCACGGGTTCTCCAAGGCCTGGGCCATGACCGGTTACCGGCTCGGCTACGCCTGCGGCCCCGCCGAGCTGATTGAGGCGATGATGAAGATCCATCAATACACGATGCTCTGCGCCTCTTCCATTGGCCAGAAGGCCGCGCTGGAAGCCCTGGCCCGGCCCGAGAGCGACATCAGCGAAATGGTTGGCGAATACCGCCGGCGCCGCAATTACCTCATTGCCGCCTTCGCGGATATGGGCATCGAATGCCATCGTCCCCTCGGCGCGTTTTACGCCTTTCCGAGCATCGCCCGGTTTGGCCTGCCTTCCAAGGATTTCGCGTTGAAACTCCTGCACGAGGAAAAAGTGGCCCTGGTCCCCGGCACCGCCTTTGGCGCTTGCGGCGAAGGCTTCGTCCGCTGCGCCTACGCCACCAGCCTTGAAAATATTAAAGAGGCCATGGTCAGGCTGAAACGGTTTGTCGGGCGGCTCTAGGGGGCTCGTAACGCGTAAAACGTAAAACGTAAGCCCGGTTCCGGTGGCATGGGTGCGTCGGGCGGCCTTACGTTTTACGTATTACGTTTTAAGACCTGATAACCTGACAACTTGCGTTTCACGCATCACGCATCACGCATCACCCTCAGATTCTCTTGAGTCCCCCCTCCCCTCCCCCTACCTTCGGCGCATGACCACAGACGAGATCATGCAGGTTTTTCGCGACACGGGGGCGCTGCTGGAAGGCCATTTCATCCTCCGCAGCGGGCTCCACAGCCGGCAATACTTTCAATGCGCGCTAGCGCTCCAGCACATGCCCACCGTCGAAAAGCTGGGCGCGGAGCTGGCGCGCAAAGCCCGCCCGCTTGGCGCCGTCACCGTTGTCTCTCCCGCCATGGGCGGCCTGGTCCTTGGCCAGGAGGTGGCCCGGCAGTTGGGAGTGCGCTTCATCTTCGTTGAAAAAGAAGAGGGCAAGCTGGCCTTGAGGCGCGGATTCAAAATCCATTCCGGGGAGAAGATTCTGATTGTCGAAGACGTCGTGACCAAAGGCGGCCGGGTTCAGGAAACCATGAACATCGTTCAAGCCCATGGCGGCCAACTCCTCGGTGTAGCTATGGCCGTGGACCGCTCTGGTGGCTCCGTCAAATTCCCCGTGCCGATGTTCAGCCTCATCCAGATGAACGTCGCCACCTTCGAGCCCGACAAGCTCCCCCCCGACCTCGCCGCCCTCCCCGCCGTCCACCCCGGAAGCAAATAAGCTAGCCTCGCTCAGAGATTTGCTTTTTCAATCGAACGACGCAACCGCCAATGGTCAGCACCCCAAGAATGCCAATGACAATAGCCGGCAGAGACGACACGGCTTGGCGCTGTCCACCCGAATGATGCAGGATAATCCCCAGCAGCGCCACATACCAAAGGCCGACAACGATCCCAAGCAGCAACAGCCAGCGTGGTGACCTCGGACCCCAAATCCCCATCGACCAGCCAATGAGATACGGCAGAACCAGCACTCCCCACCACATGGACCGCCCGGAATGGCCTCCAAGGCCTCCCAAATTGCTCAGCACCCACATCGCCCCCACTCCAATCGCAATCAGAATGAAGACCCCCACTCGGTAGGCAATCACACGGCGCTCGCTTTGGCCGACGAACGTGCCGAGGGCGACCAGCCCGCTCCCAGGGAGGATAAGCACCGATCCCTCCATCGGATCAAGCGCCCCGACCAGCATGGCGATGCTGCCGACGATGATGAGAATGCGCGACCAGATACCGCGTGCGTTCATGCCATTACTCTACTAGCCCGTATGCAAACCCGGTAATCGATATTTTGTCTCCCGCCATCGATTCCGTCGATGCGACTCCTTTCCGCCCAACGAAAAAGATCACCGCCCCGGCGCCAGTGATGTCCGAGTTGACCCCGCGGCGCGATCGCGGGGTTCGGTGCATCCGATTTTGCCCTTGGAGCGCCCCGGAGGGGCAGCAAGAAGGTAGCCCAGGGCAAGGCCGCCGAGGCCGCAGCCCTGGGTAAAGCCCCCTCCCACCCAGCCTCCTTTTTTCCTTCCGATTTGGCGCGCCTCCGGCGCGCCAAATCGGAAGGAAAAAAAGAGGAGATCATTTTGGGTCCGCGACCCAGGGCGGCGCTACGCTCGACCGGCGTCCACTCCACCGCGCTCGTCGTGCGCTATGTCACCCGGACTGCCCAAGTCGCGAACGCCACCTCCGAGGGTCCTGTGAGCAATGAAAGACGGCATAAACCGTGATGCGATCTCCGGCAGACTCATACAAAACCTCGAACGGAAATCGCCGGACAAGCGCCCGGCGGAACTCGTCCACTGCGACCGGATAGACCTGGGGATGTCGTTGGATGGTGAGCACGCATGCCTCGACGCAGCGCAGGAAATCCTCGCCCAGCCCCGGTTCGCGAGCCTCGTACCAACTGTAGGCGTCGGCGACATCCTGCTCGGCCTCGGGTGTGTAAATGGCGAGCTCAATCATGTCGCGCTCGCGCCCGCTGTTTCACCTGCTCCCACGTCCTCCCCGATGAGGGGTGCTGCGAGAATCGCTCCTTGCGCTGCCTCAACTCCTCGCGCTTCCAATCCGGCACGGGCAACTGGGCGTCCTCCTCCGCGATACTGTCCCAGAGGTCCTCGACAAGCTGCAGGCGCTCGGCTCGGCCCAGTTTGAAGATCGGTTCAAATTCCGTTCTCATGCGTCAAGCCTATCCCTTCGCCCGGCACTCTTCAAGCGCTGCTCACTGCCTTGTCCGTCGGCCAGCCCAGGACAAAAATCTGCCCGGACATCGCGTCCCTCATCAACACCGCGGCTTCAGCCCGGTGCAAGGACCCGCCGGGCCCCATAACTGCATTTCTTCGTTTCCTTCTGTGAATTAATCCGCCGCCTCACGCCCCAAAGAACTTCTGGATTTCGACCAGCACATCGGCGAGGCGATCGATCTCCTCGGTGGTGTTGTAAAAATAGAAGCTCGCCCGCGCCGTCGATTCCACCCCGAGCTTATGCATCAGGGGCTGGTTGCAGTGGTGCCCTCCTCGCAGCGCCACCCCGCGCTGATCCGCCACCGTAACCACGTCATGCGCGTGGGCCTCCGGCAACAGAAAGCTCACCAGCCCCGCCCGCCCAATGTGCGGGCCAAACAGCCGAATGCCCTTGATCCGCGAAAGCCGGGAAAAGGCATAAGCCCCCAATTCCTGGTCGTGTTCGGCGATGCGATGCCGCCCGATATGATCCAGGTAATCCATCGCCGCATGCAAGCCAACCGCGCCGGAAATGTCGGGGGTGCCCGCCTCGAACCGGTGAGGCGCCGGCTTCCAAGTGCTCTTCTGAAACTCGACGCTCAAAATCATCTCTCCCCCGCCCTGGTACGGCGGCATATCCGCCAGCACCTCCTGCCGCCCATACAGCAAGCCGATGCCGGTCGGACCGCACATTTTGTGGCCGGACAGGGCGAGAAAATCGCAGCCGATTTCCTGCACGTCGAGCGGGCGGTGTCCGGCGCTTTGCGCCGCATCGACGAGCGTGGTCACCCCCAGGCGCCGGGCTCGCGCGCACAGCTCCGCCACCGGGTTGATAGTCCCCAGCGAGTTGGAGATGTGCGTCACGGCGAAGAGCTTCACCTCCCGCGTAAGCCATTCATCCAGCCGGTTCAAGTCCAGCAGCCCGACGTCCCCGGTCACCGGCACGAACGCCAGCTTCGCCCCCGTGCGCTCGGCCAGCAACTGCCAGGGAACGATGTTGCTGTGATGTTCCATCTCGGTCAGGAGAATCGTGTCGCCGGCTTTGACGTTCTTGGAGCCCCAGGCCTGGGCCACGAGATTGATGGCTTCGGTGGTGCCGCGCGTGAAAACGATCTCCTCCGCGCTGCGGGCGTTGAGGAAGGCGGCGGCGCGCGCGCGGGCCGCCTCGAAGGCGGCGGTGGCGCGGTTGCTCAGCTCGTGAATGCCGCGGTGAACGTTGGCGTTGTCGCGCTCATAATACCGGCGCAAAGCTTCGATGACCGCGCGCGGCTTTTGGGTTGTGGCCGCGTTGTCCAAATAGACCAACGGCCAGCCATGGACCTTCTGGTCCAGGATCGGGAAGTCGGCCCGCAAGGCGGTCCAGTTCACTTTTTCCGGGGTCGGCATGGTGGCTGGCATGTTCTGCATGGTCACATCAATCCAAGCTGGAGTTTGGCCGCTTCGGTCATCATCGCCTGGTTCCAGGGCGGGTCCCAGACCAGCTCGACGGCCACATCCTCGACCCCCTCGAGACTGAGCAGGCGGCTCTGGACATCCTGTGCCAGCATTGGGCCCATGCCGCAGCCGGGAGCGGTCAAGGTCATCTTCACTTCGATCTTATGGGTTCCGGCGCCGGCGGGGGCGATGTGACAGTCATAGATAAGGCCGAGATCGACGATGTTGACCGGGATTTCCGGGTCGTAGCAGGAACGCAACTGGTTCCATACCTCTTTTTCGATATCCGCCTGGGTGACAGCGGAGCCGGGGTTGGCGGGCTTAGGAGCGGCGGCGATTTCAAAACCGAGGGCATCGGCGTCTTTGCTCTCGATGCGGAACATATTGCCGTTAACGACAACCGTGTAGGAACCGCCCAACGATTGCGTGATATAGGCTTGCTCGCCCTTTTGAAGCGTCACCTGGGTGCCGACCGGGATAATGGCGGCTTCCACATCCCGCAGGAGTGCAACGGGGTCGTTGGTATTCATATCCACAAGGCCCAATATAGCCGATTAGGACTCAGGTGTCTCATTCAGTTGCGCGCTAGTGTTCCACGGGGGCGAGGCTTGCGCAATAGAGGTTATGTCGAGGGGGTTGGGCCTTGGGCCTTGGCTTGCACAACTTTCATCTGGCGGTGGACGAAGAAGTAATACATGGCTCCAAGCACCAGCATCGCCCCGCCGATCCAGAGGGAGATCTGCCTGACGTCGCCGTTCATCGCTTTCTCGTCCTCGCCAAACTTGATGCCGATGTAGCAGAGAACGGAGCACCAGATGCCTGAGCCGAGGAGGGTATAGAGGGAAAAGGTCTTATAGTTCATCCGCACGATGCCGGCGGGAATGCCGATGAGATGACGCACCACCGGCAGCAGGCGCGAGATGAAAATGCCCATCGACCCATAATGAGCCGCCCAGCGTTCGGCGCCCTCGACTTTGGCGGCCGGGATCAACACGTAACGTCCGTAGCGCATCACCAACGGGCGGCCTCCCAGGCGGGCGGCCCAATACATCATGGTGGCCCCGATCCAGGAGCCGAGCATGCCGGCAATCACGATGCCGGGCAGGCCGATCGACACCTGGTGGGTGTAGGCCATGTGGGCCGCGGGCGGGATCACGGCCTCGCTGGGCACGGGCAGAATCGAGCTTTCAATCGCCATCAGCAGGAGAATCAGCGGATAGCCGCCTTTGACCAGCGCGCCCTTATACCACACCACCAGGCTTTTGGTTAATGCTTTCAACATGCGGCCTTGTTTCTAGCGCAAACCCGGCAGGCGGGAAAGCACAAAGCCGGGGCGACAGTCGTCAACGGAATGAAGTTGGACTATGGTTCTGAAGAACGCGGGCGTGCCGGTGTGCGCCCGTCCCCGGGCGCAGCGGGTAACGAGAAGCGCCTGATTCAGGATGTTCGAATGGCTTCGCCCAATCAGAGACTGCTGTTCGCGCTCTTGGGGGCAAGGGCGATCGAATGGACCGAGGCTATAGGAAAGTCTCGAGTCAGCCGGTGTCCGGCGCCCGCTGCGCCCGGGGACGGGCGCACCCCGGGGGCAGTGTCAGGATGCGCGCCGGAAGGCGCTCGGCGCCCACAAATGAGTTGTTTTTTATGGAACAGCCGGTTAAACAAGCGTTTATCGAAGACATGAGCCCTGTGCAAGCCCTGCTCCGGACACCCAATCGCCGGATTGCCTTCATCGCAATGATCGTGACGGCGCTCGATCAGTTGACCAAGCTGCTGGTCGTTCACCTGCTCCCTTCTTCGACCGAGGAAAAAGTTGTGGTGGAAGGCTTCTTCAAATTCGTGCACTGGGCTAACACGGGCGCGGCCTGGAGCCTGTTTCGCGGCGCCAACGGCTGGCTGGCGCTGGTAGCTTGCGCCGCTCTCGTCGTCCTGTTTTTCAGCCGGCACCATTTCGATTCCCGCACGCGGCTCAGCCAGTTCGCCTTTGGCCTTATCGCCGGCGGCATCGTCGGCAACCTTATCGACCGGGTCCGGGTTGGCCATGTCATCGATTTCATATACTTTTACCTCCTGCCTCGCGGCGGCGGGGAGATTGGCTTTCCCGCCTTCAACGTCGCCGACAGCGCCATTTGTACCGGCGTGGGTTTGATTTTTCTGATTACCTGGAGGGCCGACCACAAGCCCGATGCCGCCACTGCCGCCAAATAGAACGGAAAGCCTCATCATCGACCGATCCCTTCCCTCGGAGCGGCTAGATGCTTATCTGCGGGGGAAGTTTCCAGCGGTATCGCGCGGGGCGATCCAGCGGCTGATCGAGGAGGGCCACATCCTGGTCAACGGCCGGACCGTCAAACCGACCCATACGCCGCGGGCGGGCGAGGAGGTTCAGGTGACCTGGCCGGAGGCCAAGGTGGCCGAGGCGCAACCCGAGGAGATGGCGCTGGACGTTTTGCACGAGGACGACGCGCTGCTGGTGCTGAACAAGCCCGCGGGGCTGGTGGTGCATCCGGCCTCGGGGCACGAGGAGCACACGCTGGTCAACGCGCTGCTGCACTACTGCGCCGGCCGGCTGAGCGGCATCGGCGGCGTGGCCCGGCCCGGCATTGTGCATCGGCTGGATAAAGAGACCAGCGGCTGCCTGGTGGTGGCTAAGAACGACGAGACCCATATCGCGCTGTCAGCCCAGTTTGCGGGACGGCAGGTGGAGAAGATCTACCAGGCTATCCTCTGCGGCGAGATGCAGCGGGACGAAGGAGAGATCTGCGCGGCCATCGCCCGCCATCCTTCCCATCGGAAACGGATGGCCGTCGATGAAGGCCAGGGCCGGCCCGCGCACACGAGCTACCGGGTGCGGGAACGGCTCGGCGTCGCCACGCTGGTCGAGGCCAGCCTCCACACCGGCCGCACGCATCAGATTCGGGTTCACTTCAAATTCCTCGGTTTCCCCCTGGTTGGAGACCTGACGTACGGCAACCGGCAGAATCACCATCTGGCGGAACTGACAGGATTCCAAGCCGCGCGGCAGATGCTTCACGCCTGGCATCTGTCTTTCATCCATCCCCGCACCGGCAAGCGCATGAGATTCGAAGCCCCGCTGCCACCGGATTTCGAGGAGGCGCTGGCGACGTTGCGGAAGTCAGCGAAGTAGCTGTGGGGCGGGGTCAGACATTTCTGGGGAGGTAGTTGCGGTGCGGGACGGTTTGTTTGCCGGATTTGGTGGAACTGCACTCTTTGCGCGTGGCCTCGATGCGCCGTTCTTTGTGGGGAGGCAGATCCAAGGGGTCTTCTCCGGGGTACATCCATCCGGCGGACTTATCGCGGCACTTTTCAAGAGACTGCATTTGGCCGGCGAGGCGGCAGAGGGTGGCGACGGCGCGGACGTATTTCCCGGGGTCGGCGGCGAGCTGGCGCTGGGTATCGGGATTGGCGAAGAAGCGGGAGAAGCTGGTAGCGGCGAGCTGGAGGCCGACTTCGGGGATTTGGATGGCGTTGTTTTTGCGGAAGTGTTCGAGCAGGTTGTCCTGGAGGAGGCGGGTTTCGACGCCGCGGTCCTGTTCGAGGCACCATTCCTTGTAGCCGCCCCGGATTCTCCAATTGGAGATGTTTCGATGGTTGACGCGATAGCCATATTTCTCGAGGGCCGCGACGATTTTTTCGTAGGGGATATTGTTGCGGAGGAGACGGTTGACCATGTCGCGTTCGAGATAGGGGAGGCGGGCGATTTTACCGTTGCGGGGGCGGCGTCGGGTGGCCGCCGGGGGCGTAGCGCTGGAGTCGTGGAGGGAGGCGGAGGCGCCGGGCGGAGGCGGGGGAAGCAGATCCAGGCGCGGGGAGCCGGAGGATGCGGGGGGATTGGCAATGTTTGGAGTTTGGCTGGGTTCGGTTTGGGGGTTCATGGTTATTTATTGGTTGGCGAGTGAAAAAAATTTGAGGATTTATGCCGTCCTTAGGTTGGCACAGGTTGGCACAGGTTGGCGGTCGGTTGGCGATGAGTTGGCAAGGAGGCCGGTGATCGGTTGGCGATAGCCGATAGCCAATAGGCCGAGGCGCCGCTAAGACAGAGGGCCATGTCAACCAGTCATTAGACCGATTTTGAGGCGTGGTTTTGCAAGTGGTTGCAGTACAGCGGGTAATAAAAAGTGAAATCGAAAACGGTCCAGAAACGGTCCAGAAACGGTCTAATTGTGCGGTGACAATGGCGTGACGCGTGAGGCGCAAGGCGTGAGGGGGAAAAGGTTGTGCGCCGCAGGCCAGGCCAGGGCATCTTTCACGCGGGCGGATTGGCTCGCGTGTTTTGTCGGGCTTTCGGCCTATTTCAGTAATGGTATCCATACTGCTATTCCTATTATGCCACACTCCGAACCGTCTGTCAAGCGGCACCGCACATTTTTTTGAGGGCAAGCTGGGGACGCCTGCACGCCAAAGAGAAATCCGGATAGTTGCATCTTTTTATCATTTGGTACATATATTCATCCCAGGATCATGAGTTCTGGAGACAAACAGCAACGCATGGATCACTTCTTCGTCGCCCGTTGGCAAGCTGACCTGCCAATCACCACGCAGCAACGGGCCGTCTTTGAAGCGATTCAACACCTCAGACAACGAAAGGAACAAATATCATGAATGAAGACAGCAAGTGTCCGGTAACAGGCGGAGCTCACAAACCGACAGCCGGGGGCACGACGAACCAGGACTGGTGGCCGAACCAGTTGAGGCTCGATCTCCTGCACCAGCATTCCTGCAAGTCCAATCCGATGGGGAAGGGCTTCAACTACGCGGAAGAGTTCAAGAGCCTGGAGCTGGGGGCGGTGAAGAAAGATCTCGCGGCGCTGATGACCGACTCGCAGGACTGGTGGCCGGCGGACTTCGGCCACTACGGTCCATTGTTCATCCGCATGGCGTGGCACAGCGCGGGCACCTACCGGACCGGCGACGGCCGCGGCGGGGGCGGCAGGGGCCAGCAGCGCTTCGCGCCGCTCGACAGTTGGCCTGACAACGTGAGCCTGGACAAGGCGCGCCGCCTGCTCTGGCCGATCAAGCAGAAGTACGGCCGGAAGATTTCATGGGCCGACCTGATGATTCTGGCCGGGAACGTAGCTTTGGAAACGATGGGATTCAAGACGTTCGGTTTTGGCGGCGGGCGCGAGGACGTGTGGGAGCCGGATCGCGACGTTTATTGGGGGCGGGAGACGACGTGGCTGGCTGACAAACGCTATTCGGGCGACCGGGATCTCGAGAATCCGCTGGCGGCAGTGCAGATGGGGCTGATTTACGTCAACCCGGAAGGCCCGAACGGCAACCCCGATCCGATGGCCGCCGCGCGGGATATCCGCGAGACCTTTGCGCGCATGGCGATGAACGACGAGGAGACGGTGGCGCTCATTGCCGGCGGCCACACCTTCGGCAAGACCCACGGCGCGGGCCCAGCGACCCATGTGGGGCCTGAGCCGGAAGCTGCCGGCCTGGAGGAACAAGGCCTCGGCTGGAAGAGCAGTTTCGGCACGGGCAAAGGCGGCGACACAATCACCAGCGGTCTGGAGGTGACCTGGACGCCGACGCCCACGAAGTGGAGCAACAACTTCTTCCGCAACCTGTTCGGCTACGAATGGGAACTGACGAAGAGCCCAGCGGGCGCGAACCAGTGGAAGCCGAAGGGCGGCGCAGGCGCCAACACCGTGCCGGATGCGCACGACCCTTCGAAGCGTCAGGCGCCAGCCATGCTGACCACCGACCTCGCCCTGAGGTTCGACCCTGCCTACGAGAAGATTTCGCGGCGTTTCCTGGAGCATCCAGATCAGCTCGCGGACGCATTCGCCCGGGCGTGGTTCAAGCTGACGCACCGGGACATGGGCCCGCGCGCGCGCTATCTCGGCCCGGAGGTTCCCGCAGAAGAACTCATCTGGCAAGATCCCATTCCCGCGGTCAACCACAAGCTGGTTGACGAGAAGGACATTGCCGCCCTGAAGGGCAAGGTCCTGGCTTCCGGTCTGTCTGTCGCACAACTGGTTTCCACCGCGTGGGCGTCGGCATCCACCTTCCGTGGCTCGGACAAGCGCGGCGGCGCGAACGGCGCGCGGATTCGGCTGGCGCCGCAGAAGGATTGGGAAGTCAACCAGCCGGCCCAACTGGCGGACGTGCTGAAGACGTTGGCCGGCATCCAGAGCGGCTTCAACCGCGCGCAGCCCGGCGGCAAGAAAGTGTCGCTGGCTGACCTGATTGTTCTGGCCGGGTGCGCGGGCGTAGAGCAGGCTGCGAAGAACGCCGGTCACCAGGTGACGGTTCCCTTCACGCCGGGACGCATGGACGCCTCGCAGGAGCAAACCGACGCGGCCTCCTTCGCGGTGCTCGAACCGATCGCGGACGGCTTCCGCAACTTCCTGAAGGCCCGCTATGCCGTATCGGCCGAGGAGTTGCTGGTGGACAAGGCGCAATTGCTGACCCTGACGGCACCCGAGCTGACGGTGCTCGTGGGCGGCATGCGCGTCCTGGGAACCAACTTCGGAGGGTCGCAGCACGGGGTCTTCACCAAGCGGCCGGGGGCACTGACCAATGACTTCTTCGTGAATCTGCTCGACATGAGGACGACGTGGAAAGCGACCTCGAAAGACAACGAAGTGTTCGAGGGGCGTGGTCGCGGAACGGGCGAACTCAAATGGACCGGCACGCGTGTCGATCTAATCTTCGGTTCGAACTCGCAACTCCGGGCCTTGGCGGAAGTCTACGGATGCCAGGACTCTCAAGAGAAGTTCCTGCACGACTTTGTGGCGGCGTGGAACAAAGTCATGAACCTCGACCGTTACGACATTTCCTAGTCGTAGCAGAATTGTCTTCGAGGGCTTCGGACCGGGCGGCGAGAACGCGGTCAATCGGGTCGCCGGGCGGATTAGCCTCCCGGCTTTTCCGGCGTGGCGACGCGGCGCAAGGCGGCCGGAATGAAACACTCGGGGCATCTGGCGCGGAATTCTTGAGGGATTCTGCGCCCATCGGCGTAGTAAGGAAGTCGGGGGACAAACCCGACGATGAACAAAAAGACACGAAAGAAAGATACGAACATGAAAAGAAACCTTCTCTCCGCCATCGCCACGGTTGTTGCCGCTCTGACCTTTGCCGGCGCCGCCTACGGTCAATACAAAGCGGCAGGCGGCGACGGCATCGCCGCCTCTCCAAAAGTTCGCCAGATGCTCAGCGAGAGACACGCTACGGTCACCAGCACCACAGCGGCGGCCCCCGCCATGGCCTGCCCGAAGTGCGCCGACGTGCAGACGGCCAAGGCTAGTCCGCAAGCCAAGGGCGCCGAGGTTCTGGACGGAGCCAAGCAGATCTCGTACACCCACGCCTGCACCGGCTGTGATACCAAGCTGAGCGTCGCTGGCGAGGGCAAAGCCAAGCAGCAGGTTGCGGCTCACACATGCACCGCCGAGACCGGGAGCAATCTCGCCTGCTGCGCCACCAAGTAATCCACGGATTTACATCCCAAGGCCGGAGAGGCGTTAAGCCCTCCGGCCTTTTTCATGCCCCAGTCAGGCCACGCCGCGGAGTTTCATTTCAACGGCTTCGCTAATTCATGAAGCGTTCTGAAACCGGCAGTCCACAAACCCAATTGGGTCTCCAATGAGGCATCAAAACCAAGCAGCTTTTCTACGGTCCGACCCCATCGGTGACGCCATCGACGCCAAGATCCAGGCCGCAAGGCTCGGGGTTGCGCGATAGGTGTCGGCCAACAGCGTGGTTTTGGCCTGAGGTCGGCCCGAACCAAGCTATGGCCCGTTCAGCGCGAACCAAACTATGGCTTTTCAGGCAGTTAGGGCCAGCGCAGCCGGTAGTAGCGGGCCACGGCTGGCGAGTTGGTGTCAACAAACTGGAAGTGGCCGGCGCCGGTTTCGGTGGCGGTGCCCAGGGAACTCCATTGGCCTAAAGGCAGCGCCAGGTTCGTAGAGGCCAGGACGGTGTAGGAGAGGCCGTGGGCGCCAAGGAACTGGACCTCGAACAGATCAGCGGTCACAAAGGCCGCGGAGGTGAAGGAGCGCGGCGCGTCCGTGGTGGTGAATCGCTGGTCGGCGCCTTGCGCCAACCCGAGCGAACTATAGGCGACCAGACGGAAATGATAGGTGGTCACGGGGGAGAGGCCGGTCAGCAGGGCGCTAACCGCGACGGCATTGGAACCGGTTCCCACGTTTGTCTGAGGTGTGAAGTTGTCGTAATCGGTGGTGAGACCCCATTCAAACCACGAGATGGCAAATTGCCCGTTGGGATTGACCTGGCCCTGGAGTGTGACCTGCGCGGAGCCAATGCTGGCAGGTGGCAGAGTGGCAGCCAAGGGATGGTTCATCATCACGAATTTACCTTCGGTGGCAAAGGGCGAGCCGGCGAAAGCCGAATCAACCGCTTGGACGCTCCAGTAGTTGGTGGTGCCCGGGGCCAGCTTCAGGAGGGCGTTGGTGCGTGCCCAGCCAAACGCGGGCAGGCGCCGGAAACCGTTGGTGATGTTGGATTCCGGCGAGAGTATATCCGAGCCGCCCGGGGTGGTGCCGACCCGCAAGTTGTAGCTCAGGCCGGCGGCGGGAGTCTGGCCGCCCGCTGGAGCGGTCCAGGAGAGCCAAACGGTGTTGCCTAGCGCGGCTGCCGCGAGGCCGGTGGGCGCCGCAGGCGGGGTGTTGGTGAGGGGGGACATGCCCTTATAGATGGACGTCAGTGCCGACTGGAAGTCGCTCGATAATCCGCTGAGGACCAAGTCCAACCGTCCATCATTGTCGAAATCGCCCCAAGCCACGGAACAATAGGGTAGGCCCGGCAATCCAGCCGCAATATCGGTGAAGGTGCCGTCGCCGTTGTTCTGATAGATGCTGGTGATATAGTTTGATCCAGTGTCTCCCGAGAGGAGAATGTCCAGGAGGCCGTCGTTGTTGTAGTCGCCCCAAGCCGCGGAACAATAGGCCACGCCCGGCAATCCAGCGGCAATGTTGGTGAAGGTGCCGTCGCCGTTGTTTTGATAGACGCGGGTGATGTAGCCTGAGCCAGTGTCTCCCGAGAGGAGAATGTCCAGGAGGCCGTCGTTGTTGTAGTCGCCCCAGGCCACGGAGCAAGCGGCCACGCCCGGCAATCCGGCGCTAATGTCGATGAAGGTGCCGTCCCCGTTGTTCCGATAGATGCTGGTGATATAGTTTGATCCGGTGTATCCGGAGAGGAGAATGTCCAGGAGGCCGTCGTTGTTGTAGTCGCCCCAAGCCACGGAACAATAGGCCAGGCCCGGCAATCCGGCGTTAATGTCGGTGAAGGTGCCGTCTCCGTTGTTCTGATAGACGCGGGTGATGTAGCCTGAGCCAGTGTCTCCCGAGAGGAGAATGTCCAGGAGGCCGTCGTTGTTGTAGTCGCCCCAAGCCACGGAACAATTGGCCAAGCCCGGCAATCCGGCGTTAATGTCGGTGAAGGTGCCATCGCCGTTGTTCTGAAAGATGCAGGTGATGTAGTTTGATCCAGTGTCTCCCGAGAGGAGAATGTCCAGGAGGCCGTCGTTGTTGTAGTCGCCCCAAGCCACGGAGCAAGCGGCCAGGCCCGGCAATCCGGCGTTAATGTCGGTGAAGGTGCCATCCCCGTTGTTCCGACAGATGCTGGTGATGTAGTTTGATCCAGTGTCTCCCGAGAGGAGAATGTCCAGGAGGCCGTCGTTGTTGTAGTCGCCCCAAGCCACGGAGCCCCAGTACGTGCCGGGCAACCCAGCACCGAAGTTTGTAAAGGTGACGGTTCCGAAAGCGTTGTCCGCTCCAGTGCCCTGGCCGGCGCTGTTGGAGGCGGTCGTCCCGGAACCCTCATCAAGCCGCCAATAGGCCAGCAGGCCGTTGAACTGGCGGTAGCTGCTGTCGGCCAAGTGGATGCTTGGGCCAATGGTGGCGCTGACGTATTGGTTCGTGCCGTTGAAGGAGAGCGCGTCGCCCGGCCCGGTCTGGGCTTGCGCTGGCGCGGCGGCGAGGAGGGTGATCGCGGTGATGGCCGCCAGCAAGGTGGTCCCACTGGTGGTCAGTTTGGTTTTCAAGAGACGGTGTACTGACGGAGGGGGTTGCGGGTTGGGTTAGACGACAGGTCCTGGGATACAGGTTGCGTGTGGCGAGTTCAATGCGATGGTCTTCCAGCACTCATCGGCCGATGCACTTCGGCTTCCGGGTTGCCCGGAAAGGCAATCATCAAGTATCATTCGCAGCAGGGTGTCCCGAGGCTTCCGCCTCCAGATAACATCCCAATATCAAGGGAATTAAGAACGCCTTCTTGCCTCATTGCAAGGCAATTATCGAGTCATTTTTCCACGGGGGATAAGACGGGGTCCAAACTATTGACGCTCCATGCTTTTGCATAAAGGCACTGATTCAATCCCTTTCGGGATTGGGTTTCGGCGGAAACGAGGGAGCCGGTTATTCTCCAGGCCCAAAACGCTGCCCAGGACGATACGAGCTCCACGCTGGCATTTCGATCTAAAGTTTTTGCCAGGGCTGACGATAACACACTGGCCTTCTCCGCGATTGAAAAGCGGAGCGGGTTAGCTTTGAACGTGAATTACATGTTATGAGAGAGAGAATGACGTCCTCGGGATTCGCAGGGTTCAGGCTGTTCCAACCTCAAGGCTCGAAACTGGCGTTAATCGCAATGGCGCTCTGGCTGATGAGCCTCGGGGCGATTCAAGCCCAGCCCGTCCTGACGTTACCCAGCAGCGTCACCGTTCCCGAGAACACCTCGACCAATTTGACGGTGAGCGTGAGCGACGCGACGTCGGCGATCTTTACCGTAACGATCGCGGCGAGCTCCTCCAACACCAACCTGGTTTCCAACCAGAGCCTGGCCGTGAGCGGAGGCGGGTCCAGCCGCGTCCTGGTGATCGCTCCCTTTGCTAATCACATTGGCTCGGCTACGATTACCTTAGTCGCCACCGATGGGGGAGGCTTGAAATCCACCAATAACTTTGCGCTGACGGTTCCCTTCGTTGACGAGCCGCCGACGTTTATTACGTTCATTGCCGACCAAATAGTCAACGAAAACTCCAGTCCCTTGGTGCTTTCGTTCCAGGTTTCGAGCACCGAGATCGCCGCCACCAATATCCAGGTCACGGCAACCTCGACCAATACCACCCTGGTGCCTAATTCCAATCTAGTGCTCAGCGGCTCCGGCACCAACCGAACGCTGACGCTCACACTCGCCACAAATCAGTATGGGACCTCCGACATCGCGGTGGTGGCATCGGACCAGAATGGCGGCTTGACCACAAATAGTTTCTTCCTGATGGTCAACTACGTCAATCAGCCCCCAACCTTCTCGCTCTACACCAACCTGATTGCCACAGTCGAAAACGCCGGCTTGGTCACCATTAGCAATTTTGTTTCAAATGTTTCCTCCGGCCCCAACCAGTCCAGCCTCAGCAACTGGTTCACCCTGAATTACACCACTAACTTTTATTACCAGGCTCCCGCCCTCGACACCAATGGGACGCTAACCTTCCAGGTCCCGACCAACGCATTTGGGACGAATGTCATCGGCGTTACCCTTTGGAATAGTGGCGGCACCAACAACGGCGGCACGAATTTTTCCTATAAGGCCGTCACCCTGGATGCCGCGTTCGTCAACCAGCCGCCATCCTATACCTTGAGCACCAACACGATCGTGGCGGGCGAAAACTCCGGCCTGTTCACCGTCACTAATCTTCTTTCCGCTTTCAGCGTCGGCCCATCCAACGAATCCCAGCAAACCTGGACCTTAGCCGTCACCTGCCAGACCAACAACGCCACCAACGTCACCTTTGCTGTCGCCCCGACTATCTCGACCAACGGCACCCTCTCCTTCCAGACCACCACCAATACCTTCGGCACCAATACTGTTACGGTGATCATGACCGACAGCGGCGGCACCAACAACGGCGGTGTCAATGCGTATACCAACTCCTTTACGCTGGCGGTCTATTGGATCAACCAGCCTCCGTTCATGGGCGGCTATACCAATATCAGCATCTGGGAGAACGCCCAGACCAATACCTCCACCGTCACGGTTTATGACGTCGATTCCCCGGGCACCAACCTCAGCCTGACGGTCAACTCGGCCAACACCAATATCGTTGGGGTCTCCATTACCACCAGCAATACCCCCGGCGCCACTAACGCCAGCTTTGTGCTGGGCTTCAGCTCCGGCAGCAATGCCCTCGGCTCCAGCGTGATCAGCCTGGTCGCCAGCGACGGCACCAACTTTACCACCAACACCTTTACCGCCACCATCATCGCCCGCAACGAGGCGCCCTCCTACACCTTCAGCACCAACACCCTGGTTGTCGGTGAGAACGC
>Ga0181517_10000745_pt1 | contig 41291 bp, 43 predicted proteins | sample PEATcosm2014_Bin_31_FD_119748 | JGI IMG/M metagenome (GOLD analysis project Ga0181517, IMG submission 119748) | Peatland microbial communities from MTU Mesocosm Facility, Houghton, MI, USA - PEATcosm2014_Bin01_30_metaG | ecosystem: Environmental > Terrestrial > Soil > Wetlands > Peat | place... | reverse complement strand
GCGAATGCACCCTGGAAGAAGCCGGCGGAGCGGTCCGATGCCGACCATGCGCTGCTGCAGGCGCGGGTGTTAGCTACGGCGGCGGAGGCGATTCGCGTAATTACGGCGCTGGTGTATCCGATTCTGCCGGAGTCGGCCGCGAAGGTTTGGCGGCAGCTCGGGCAGGGCGAAATTTCTGAAGCGGCAAAGAAGGCATTTTTGAAGAATCTCGCATGGGGCGGACTGAGGGCCGGGACAAAGCTTGGCGAACCCGCGCCGCTGTTTCCCCGCGCGGAGAAGGATGCGGTTGAACGTATGCAAAATATCGAAGACCAGAACAGCAAGACCGTGATTGAAGCAGCAAGCCAAGGTAAAGCGGCGACGGCATCGCCCTCAGTGAACTCAACGGCGCCGGCAGCACACGCAGAGGCGCTTGCGAAAGGCACTCTGACGCCCACTACCGTAGTTCCACTCGACTCCGCACCGATTGCTACCGCGAAAGTAGATCCGGTTCCGGCGGCTCTCGAAAGCGCCCGGCTGAGCACCATACCAGCCACCGCGCCTGCGGATGCGCCTTTGACGCCCGCGGCGAATGCACCTGCGCAGACGGCGGCATTGCCGCAGCACATTTCCATCGACGATTTCGTCAAGGTGGATCTGCGAGTGGCGCAGATTCTGGTGGCTGAACGCGTTCCCAAGGCCGACAAGCTGCTGCGCCTCGAAGTCGATCTGGGCTACGAGAAGCGGCAGATTCTGGCCGGCATTGCGCAGTACTACGAGCCGGAAAAGCTGATTGGCCGCAAGATTGTGATTGTGGCCAACCTGGCGCCGCGCAAGATGAGGGGCCTCGAGTCGAATGGAATGCTGCTGGCGGCATCGTTGCCCGATGGAGCGCCGGTCCTGACCGGATTCCTGGAAGAAGTGCCGCTCGGGGCGCGGCTGAAGTAGGCACTCGATACAATACACATAAATCGTGTTATCCTTACACATTGAGGATATGGCTTATGCGGACCAACATCGAGATCGACGACGAATTGATGCGCGAGGCGATGAAGGCCACAGGGACCACCACCAAGAAGGCCGCCGTCGAGGCCTGCCTTCGCAAGCTCATCGCCCTCAAGCTCCACGAGAAAGACGTCGCCGAGCACTACCGCCTGCAGCAGATTGCCCGGCAGAAAGCCGAGCGCGAAGGACGGCTCGAAGAGTGGTTCGCCGACCTTAAGAAGAACGGCAACTACCCGGAGTTTCCCGCCGAGCCCCAGGGGTGACCATGCGAACCAACATCGAGATCGACGACAAGTTGATGAGCCAGGCCATGGCGCTTACCGGCAAAGGCGCCAAAAAGGCCGTGGTTGAGGAGGCTCTGCGCCTTACCGTGCAAGTGGATCGTCAGGCTCGGGCCATTCGCCAGCTCTGGGGCATAGGCTGGGAAGGCAACCTGGACGAGATGCGCGCTTCGCGTTTCCCTGACTGGGACTCTCATGCGGCGGGAGACGCGCACTCCGAAGCGCCGGTCAGGCAAAGATCCGTCGCTTGAACCGGATTCCCCCTTGAACCGAACCCGATTTTGATGCGCAAGGCAAGTGAGATGGTCATCGTCGACTCATCGGTGTGGATTGACTTTCTGAATCGGAAGCACACGCCGCAAACAAACTGGCTCAGCGCCTCGCGCAGTCTCGGCAATGTCGGCCTCAACACCATCGTCCTCGCTGAGGTTCTCCAGGGAATCCGCCACGACAGCCGCTTTAACCAGGCCGAGCAGTTCTTTCGCAACTTGCCTGTTATGGACTCCTATGACTACGCGCTCGCGGTCCGGGCTGCCAGCAACTTCCGCACCCTGCGCGCGCGCGGCATCACCATTCGCAGCACAGTCGATTGCCTGATTGCTACCTTCTGCATCGAGACCGGCCACCAGCTCCTGCACTGCGACAGCGACTACGACTTCTTTGAGCGGCATCTGAATTTGACTGTGCTCCACCCGCTGCCGTTGCCTGTCCCTTAAACTGGAATCAGGCCGGAGTTTGCGCTCCGTGAGGCATTTCCTTTTGCTAATCGATTCTCATGCGCACATTGACAGCCCTCGCTACGCGGAAGACCGTGCGGCCATGCTGGCTCGCGCGTGGGAGGCGGCCGTGGGCGCCGTGCTGGCCATCGGCATTGGCGAGGGGCCGGCCGAGATGCATAAGACGCTGGAGATTTGCCGCGAGTTCAATTCCCTGCCCCAGAGCGGCGCGGGGATTCCGCGGCTCTATGCAAGCGCGGGCGTTTATCCGCACAACACGACGGAGATCGACGACGCGGTGCTGGCCAAGCTGGACGGGCTGCTGGCCGAGCCGGAGACGATTGCCTGCGGGGAGATCGGACTGGACTATTACCACGAGGGCGCGCCGCGCGATGTACAGCGCCAGGGGCTCATTCGCCAAATGGAGATTGCCGCGGCGCGAAAGACGCCGATCCTGATCCATTGCCGGCCGAAAGACGGTGCGACGGACGCCTGGGACGATCTTTTCGAGATTCTCGAGGCTCACTGGCAGCCGACCGGGTTGGGTGGCATCATGCACTGCTTCGGAGCCGGATGGGAGCAGGCGCGGCGGTCGCTGGACATGGGGTTTCTAGTCTCCTTTGCCGGCAATATTACCTATCCCAAGGCTCATCCGCTGAGAGATGTGGCGGCCCGGATGCCGCTGGATGGGGTGCTTGTGGAAACCGATGCGCCGTGGCTGGCCCCGGTGCCTGACCGCGGCAAGCGCAACGAGCCGGCCTGGGTGATTCACACCGCACTGGTTTTGGCCGGGCTTTTGGGGGTAGAGCGGGGAGAAATTGCCGCGGAGACCACGAAAAACTTCCAGAGGCTGTTTCACCTTCAGGCGGACGTGGGAAACTGGTAGAGTTGCACTGGCGGAGCCGGCCGGCTTACCAGACAGGCTGCGAGGCCGGCCCACAGAACTCAAGAGGACAGGAAGACCATGGCCCAGGAGAATTCGTTCGACATTGTGAGCAAGGTGGACATGCAGGAAGTCCGCAACGCCATCGATCAGGCGCTCAAGGAGATTCACCAGCGCTTCGATCTGAAGGCTTCCAACTCCGAGGTAACGCTCGAAGGCAACGACGCTATTCAGCTTGCCTCCGATGGGGAGTACCATCTGGAGGCGGTCAAGGACATCCTGGCGCAAAAGCTGGTCAAGCGCGGCGTCTCGCTCAAGAACATGACCTATGGCAAGCTTGAGCCCGCGACGGGCAAAAGCGTGCGCCAGAAGATATCCTTGCAACAGGGCATCCCCGTAGAAAAGGCCAAAGAGATCGTTCGCCTGGTGAAAGACTCGAAAAAAAAGGCGCAGGCCAGCATCCAGGGCGATACGGTCCGGATTTCAAGCAAGGACCGCGACGTGTTGCAATCGATTATTGCCATGCTGCGGGCCAAGGAGATGGGGTTGGAGTTGCAGTTCACCAACTACCGATCCAATTAGAAAACGCGGAAGTCAGGAAGAACGGAACCTAAGCGGGACAGGAACATCGGGATGAGATCCGGAAGGCATTGAGCACATTGGCGACATCGACGGCGAGAGAGGTCTTCGATCTGCTTCGGGACGACCTGGTGGCGATCGAGCAGGAGCTGGGTCGCGATGCCGCATCCGGCGTAAGCACAATCACGGAGATTGCCGAATATCTGCGCGAGGGCGGCGGCAAACGGATTCGACCAACATTGCTGCTGCTGTCGGCACACGCGCTGGGCTACAACGGCCAGGGCTCCATCCGGCTGGGCGCGGTCGTGGAGATGGTGCACACCGCAACGCTGGTGCACGACGACATTATCGACGGCGCGGATACCAGGCGAGGCCGGCCCTCGGCAAACACCGCCTGGGGCAATGAAAAATGCGTTCTCGCGGGCGACTGGCTATACATGCAGGCCTTCAGGGTGGCGCTTGAAGAGAAGAGCCTGCGCGTGCTGGACCTGCTGATTGGGCTGACGCAGCAGATGGTCGAGGGCGAGCTGCTGCAAATTCAAAAGCTGGGCAAAGCCGTCTCCGAAGCTGAGTACTACGACCTGATCTTCCGCAAGACCGCGTGCCTGTTTTCGGTTTCCATGCGTTTGGGCGCGGTGTTGGCAGGGGCCAGCGAGGTCGAGGAGAACCGCCTGGCTACCTATGGACGGACCGTCGGCCTGGCCTTCCAGATTGTGGACGATGTGCTGGACCTGACCGCGACCGAAGAGGTTCTGGGCAAGCCTGTGGCAAGCGACCTGCGCGAGGGCAAGGCAACGCTCTCTGTGATTCATTCGATCGACCACGGAACAGCCAAGGACCGGCAAACGATCCAGCGGGTTCTGGACGATCGAAGCTTTGAGAATGTAAGCCGCCAGCAGATTCGCGATATTCTGGTCCGCAACGGCTCGGTCGAATACGCCATGACGGTCGCCGACCGCTACGCCGAGCAGAGCCGGAAGGCGCTGGCGCCGCTGGAAGACTCCGAGTTCAAGCGCGCCCTGCTGTGGGTGCCGGATTTTGTGGTGGCGAGGGAGAAGTAATGGCACGAAGAAAAACAGGCAAAACCTTGTGGACCGAGATCGACCAGTACATGGGCAGCTTGCTGGCTCCTACTGACGAACATCTTGAAGCAGCACTGAAAGCCAACCGCGAGGCCGGGCTGCCGGCCATCGAAGTGTCACCGCTGCAGGGCAAGTTTCTGCACGTGCTGGTCGAGATGACGCAGGCTAGGCGGGTGCTCGAGATCGGATTGCTGGGCGGCTACTCGACCATCTGGATGGCGAGAGCGCTGCCCAGGGGCGGTCGGATTGTGTCGCTCGAATTCAGCCCCAGGCACGCGGAGGTGGCAAGCGCGAATCTGAAGCGCGCCGGCCTGCTGAAGCGCGTGGATGTGCGCGTGGGACCGGCCCTCGACAGCCTGCCGGTGCTTGCGGCCGAGCGCGGCGGCAAGTTCGATTTGATCTTTATCGACGCCGACAAGGGCAACAATCCGCGGTATCTCGAATGGGCGTTGAAGCTTTCGCGGCGCGGAACTGTGATCGTGGTGGATAACATGACGCGCCAGGGAAGGTTGACTGAAGCCGATAGCGCCGATCCCGATATCCAGGGGCCGCGCCGCTGCCTGGAGATGATGGCGGCCCATCCGCGGCTGAGCGCTTTCGCGATGCAGACGGTAGGCGTGAAGGGCCTGGACGGATTTGCTATGGCTGTCGTGGTGCGTTGAATGCCGCCTCACGCGTCCTGAACGATGGTTCCCTGGTGGTAGACAATCTTCCAGCCTTCCGATGTTTTCTGCCAGACGGTCGCGCGGCGGGTGAGGCGCTGTTTGTCTTGGAGCAGCGTGTAGGTCAGCAGATAGACACCTTCGGCCAGCTTGCGGCATTGGAAGCTGCTCGTCTCCCACACATCGGCGTGTGGGACGGAAAAACGATCTTCCAGCATGTCGAGGACGGCCTGCCTGGAATAACGGCGTCCGGAAGCGCCGGTTTCCCAGTAATCCTCCGCCGTCATGCGCTCGAAATCGGCTCTTGCCGTTCCGAATTCGGAGCGATGGAAGATAGGCTCCCGGCTTGATAGCTCGGCGAGGATGTCTTCGAGTTCAGGAGCGGTTGTAAGAAGGGGCTCCATGTCCTTGGACCAGGATTCAAGCGCTTTCATGCGAACAGTATAGTGGAGGTGTCCAGAACCAATTCGGCTAGACCGGATGCAGAATACTGTCGGTTTCCAGAATTTGCAGCGCCGCGGTGAGCGTCACCCCAGTGTAGAGCCGCCACCATTTTCCCGTATGACGCATCCAGTAGATATCGAAGCGGTCTGGCCCCACGCGGTCGATGCGCGCGAATGGCGCGTCGAACTCTTCTCCGCGATTTCCCTTATGGCCCGACCGGTAGCGCTGTATGAACCGATACCGCCCTCCCGCCCAAGCGCCATGAATGTCTACCGGGTAGTTCCATTCGGTGGGCTCAATCCGCGGCAGAAAGCGCGGTTTCAGAACGTCTCGGATAAAGGCATCGCAGGCCGCGACAATCCTTTGCTTCTCCACATCGGTTGGCCGCGTGGCCTGGGGCTTGGCAGGTGCCCATGTTCTGGCTTTCATTCTGGTCACATCCTTGATTTGTACTCACTCTCTTCCATGTGATCAGCTTGCCACGATTTCCTACTCTTGCGCCATGAGCGCGCGCAACGCAGCGGCATAATGTGCGGGTAGGGGCTTTTTGTTCAACTGGTCGTCGCAGACTACGTGCACCGTTTCGCCTTCAGCCAGCAGCGTGGGCTGCTCGCCTTCGAGGGCCTTGCGCAGGATGCGATAGGCGAACTTGAGCACCGAGCCGCGCAACAGAGCGGGGCGCGTTTCAATCAGGATTTCGTCGTCGTAGCGAGCCGGGGAGCGATAGCGGCAACTGGCCTCGACCACCGGCAGAATGCACTCGTGCTCGGTTTCCAACTGGCTGTAGGCCAGGCCCAGGGAACGCAACAGCTCCACGCGGCCAATCTCAAACCAGACCAGGTAGTTGGCATAGTAGACAATGCCCATCTGGTCGGTCTCCGCGTAGCGCACTCGCACCTGGGTAGTGACGGACATAGAATGACTCCTGACAGTGAACAGTAAACAGTTGGCAGCGATCAGTGATTGGCGGTCTTAAGAGAGTCGAGCATCACAAAGAGCATCTTTCCAACCTCGTGGGAAAGATTTTCAGCTTCATCGATATGCTCGGGGTCACCGAACTTAAGTGCGCGCGCGATTTCCAATTGCGTCTGTAACTCGCAATTTGAACCGCGTGCGACGCCCAGAAACTGGCGAAACTCGCCAGTGTTCAGCCGTCCCTGTCCTTCTGCAATATTGCTTGGTACGGAAACCGCCGAGCGCCTGATCTGGCTGGTCAATCCGTAAATTTCCTCGCGCGGAAAGTTCTGTGTAAGTCGATAGATTGCGACCGTCAGTTGCATAGACCTTTGCCAAACCTGCAGGTCCCGAAAAGATTGCACTGCCGAGCCCGTTTTTATAATTTCCACAAATCACCGCTAACTGTCCACTGTTCACTGTCCACTGTTCACTGTTCACTGTCCACTGTTCCCTGTCCACTGTTCACTGTCCACTGTCCTCACGGCTTCGCGTGCATGAAGATGGGCAGCTTGGTCACGTCGTTGAAGATAATGAATGCGAAGAAGGCGACCAGTACCACAAAAGCGGCCTGGTAGATGCGTTCTTTGACATTGATGCTGATATCGCGGCGGATGACGCTCTCGATCAGCAGCAGAAGAATCAGGCCGCCATCGAGAATCGGAAAGGGCATCAGATTGAGGATGCCGAGGTTGAGGCTGATTTCGCCGGCCAGTCCGAATTTGGGAAGCCATCCCTTCATCTCCGCGGCATCGCCGGCCATGCGGGCAATGCCCACGGGACCAGCTAGCTGCGAGACGGCGATCCGGTGGGTGAAGATCCGCTGCAACACCTCGAAAATAAGCAGGGAGTTGTCGGAACAGAAACTGGTGGCCTTGGTGAAGGCCCTCCCTAGCGGCAGCGGGTCCTGGTGGAAAGGCGGAGGAACCCAGACGAACCCCAGCTTATAGCCGCTGGCGTCGAGCTTGGCGGGATGCGCCGCCAGGTGCAAGGTTGCGCCGTTGCGCAGCACCGACAGGTCAATGGGCTTGCCTTGCCCGGCCTTCATGTAGGCTACCAGCGCATCAACGCTATGGAAGGCATGGCCGTCAACCGCGTCGATGGCGTCGCCGGCGCGCAGGCCAGCTTGTTCCGCGGGGGTTCCCGGAGCAACTTCCGCGACCACGATCGGACCGGGCAGGTACTGGGGCTCCAGTCCTGCATCGCCCAGGTCGAAATCGTCATTCTTGGCGGACGCAGGCACCCGCAACGTGAAGTTGAGGGCATTGCCTCCGCGCTCGACGCTGACGGGAACCGGCTGGCCGGCATTCAGAATTGCCTGCTCGCGAATCCGCTCCCAGCTAGGGCTTTCTACGTTGTCAAAACCAGTGACGACGTCGCCGGTTTGAATGCCGGCCGCCGCCGCGGACGAGTCAGGGATTACCCAGTCTACGGTCGTCGATTTGACTTGAACCAGGGGAACCTCATTGATCCAGCTGTAGTAAAAGAGCATGAGGACGAGAGCCAGAGCGAAGTTTGAGGTCGGGCCGGCCAATCCAATCAGGATTCGTTGCCAGCGGGGATGGGTGGTGAAGGAGCCGGCGTCCACGGCCAGCTTTTGGTTGTCTGTCTCCGCAGCCTCTCCACTGATCTGATCCGGAGTCTCGCCGGTCATTTTGACGTAGCCGCCCAGGGGAAGCAGGCAAACCTTGTAGTCGGTCTCTCCGTACTTGACGCCGAAGAGGCGCGGTCCAAAGCCAAACGAGAACGCCTCGACGCGCACTCCGCAGAGCTTGGCAACAACAAAATGTCCAAACTCGTGGACGATCACCATTACGCCGACAAGGACGACGAAAGCTGCGGTTGAAACTAGAAATTCATGCATAAATGAGCGGTTACTTCCTTAAAGCGGTGTTCGATGAGCTGCGTGGGCGCCCAACTTCCTTGCTTGACTCACCAAACTTTGAACCGGGCCAGTTCTTCGCTGACTTATGGGAGCAGGGCATGAGCCGTTTTGCGCGCCTCCCGGTCGGCGGCGAGCACCTCCGCAATCGTCGCGGGATGGGCCTCCGGCGTGGATGCGAGCACCTGTTCAATTGTACGCGGGATTCCCATGAAGGGGATACGACCTTCGAGGAATGCCTCTACGGCTACCTCGTCAGCTGCGTTGAGGGCAATGCAATGGGAACCGCCCTTTTCGGCCGCTTCAAAGGCCAGCCGCAGGCAGGGGAATCGCTCCAGGTCGGGCGGCTCGAAATCGAGGTGGCGCAGGGCCCCCAGGTCGAAGGTGAGAGTGGAGGCTGGGCGCTCCGGCCAGGCCAGGGCATAGAGAATGGGAAGGCGCATGTCGGTGACTGAAATCTGCGCCAGGATCGATCCGTCGACGTACTCCACCAGCGAGTGAACGGTGGACTGGGGATGGACAATCACCCTGACCTGCGCAGGCGGCACGTCAAAAAGCCGGCAGGCCTCGATGACTTCAAGGCCCTTATTCAACATTGACGCCGAGTCTATGGTGATCCGCCGGCCCATGACCCAGGTTGGATGCTTGAGGGCCTGCGCTGGGGTGATGGAGGCAAACTGGTCAAGCGGAAGCTGGCGGAAGGGTCCGCCTGAGGCCGTAAGCCAGATGGTCTTGACTTCAGAATGCGCGCCCACGCGCAGGCACTGGTGGACGGCGTTGTGCTCGCTGTCGATGGGCAGGATGGGCACATTCTGCTTGCCGGCCGCGGCGGTAAGAATTTCGCCGGCGGCCACCATGCACTCCTTGTTGGCTAGGCCGACAGGCTTGCCGGCGAGAATTGCTGCGTGGGTGGCTTCAAGGCCGGCCACGCCGACGATGGCCGAGACGACAAAATCGGCATCGGGCAGCGTAGAGCAGGCAACGGTGCCCTCGGTGCCGTGAACCACTTCGATGCCGGTGACGCCGGCTTCTTTAAGTCGAGTTGCAAGCTGGTCGGCAAGCTCTTCCGTGGCCAGCGAGACAATCTTGGGCCGCCAGCGGACAGTCTGCGCTAAGGCTTCGTCGACGTTGCGTCCGGCAGCCAGGGCGGCCACCTGGTAGCGGTCGGGAAACTGCTCGACGATGGAGAGCGTGCTTTGGCCGATGGAGCCGGTGGAACCGAGGATGGCGAGTCGCTTCAATGTATTTTCTTCAGAACCTGCCCAAGAACTATGTCTTGAAGGGTACGGGCTTCAGCCCGTACGTTGAGAGCCTTTTCTTGATTTCCGGCTTTAGCCGCTGAGGGAATGTAAACTGCCGTAAAAGCAAGCCTCAGGGGCTAAAGCCCACGACTATTCCTGCCTTTGAAGTACGGGCTAAAGCCCGTACCCTTCACCCAAGAACCGAGTTATTGGACAGTTTCTCAGAAAGTCTGGCGAATAACCTGAGCGTACCACAGCACCGGAGCAGCCAGTAACAGGGCGTCGATGCGGTCGAGAACCCCGCCGTGTCCGGGGAGCAGGGTTCCCGAGTCCTTGACGCCGGCTGAACGCTTGAGCGCGGACTCTGACAGATCGCCTACCTGGGCTGCGGCGTTGACCACGGCGGCCAGCACCAGCCAATACCAGATATCCCCAGGATAGGAGAGGATAACGGAGTCCCACTGTTCGAGCAGCTCCGCCAGGCCCCAAAGGCCGGCGGCCATCAGCACACTGCCGGCCATCGAGCCCGCGGCGCCCTCCCATGTCTTGTTGGGGCTGATGCTTGGCGCCAATTTGTGACGGCCCCAGGCGCGCCCCACGTAGAGCGCGGCGATATCCCCAACCCAGACCACGCACAGCAGGAACGCGACCAGGGACGGGCCATTGGCCGCCTCGTGTAGCGTAGGCAGGGCGATGAGCGTAAAGCCTACATAGAGCAGGCAGAAGATGGAGGTGGCCGCGTCGGCCATGACTTGCTCCACCGGCCTGAAAAAGGTGCAATAGACCAGCAGGGCCAGGGAAAGGATGCCGAAGATCGCGGTGGTGTGGTCGGGCCATTGAAAGTTGACGCCAAACAGCGACCCAAGAGCAACGAGAACGGCGATGCGCGGCGGATTGGCTCCGCTCCGCTCCGCCAGACCCAGGAACTCCCATGCAGCCAGTGCCGCAACCGAGGTGACGGCGATGGTAAAAAGCAGATGCCAACGGGGACCCAAAAACACGAGCAAGAGGACGATCGGGATCAGGATAGCAGCGGTAAGTATGCGCTTCATTCAGGGATGAGGATACACCGCTCGGGTGCCGGCAAAGCGCAGTGGAGAGCATTTTACAAAATCGCAGGTGATGCGGCGGGGAACGCTTGTTTTAGTTAACGGATTTAAGGCTCCTATTATGTGTTTGTTATGGAATGGATTCGCAGAATCACGAGCGCTATACATAGACTGCCATCTTTGCGGCGGATACCTTTAGAGCGCTGCCCATCCGGGGAGAATTGCAAATTCCTTATACCATTCTTATCTCGCTTCAGGAGAATGAGTGTTAATATTTTAGCAATCTCATATATCACAACCTTCAGGAGCACGGCCTTATGAGCAGCCGCACTATCGGTGTATTGTCTGTGTTATTCGCCCTCATCTCTGTCTTTACCGCCTCTGCGCAGACGTTCCGCGGAAGCATTCAAGGCACGATTACGGACAGCACCGGAGCGGCTATTCCGGGGGCGAGCGTGAAGGTGTTCAGCCCCGGCACCGGGCTGAACCGATCGGTGACCACAAATGACCTGGGCGGATACGTGGCCTCGGAACTGCCGCTGGGCACCTACAGCATTACCGTGGCCAAGGAAGGCTTCCGCACCACGACGCTGACCAACATCCCGGTGAGCGTGGGCTCGGCAGCGCGCGCGGACGCCAAGCTTGCGACCGGCGCGGTAGAAGAAGTGATTGAGGTGAACGCCGACATTCCGCTGGTGGAGACCACGAGCAACACGACAGGCGGCACCATTGAATCGGCCGAGGCGACCGAGCTGCCGGTGAACGGACGCGACTATACCAAGCTGTTGGAACTGGTTCCCGGAGCCTCGAGCGATCCGGTGGGATCGACCGAGTCGGCGGGCTCCTATGGGCTGTTCAGCCTGAACGGCAACCGCGGACGGTCGAATAATTATCTGCTGGACGGCACGGACATGAACGACGGCTACCGCAACCTGCCGTCGATCAACCAGGCGGGCGTGTGGGGTGCGCCTTCGACCATTCTTCCCGTGGATGCGCTGGCGGAGCTTCCCGTGACTGGCAGCCCGGAGGCTGAGTTTGGCCGCAGTGCGGGCGCGACCGTCAACATTGTGACCAAGAGCGGCACGAATGCGTTTCACGGAAGCGCATTTGAGTATTTCCGCAACGGCGCGCTGAGCTCGCGCAACTATTTCAATACCACGGCACAACCCAAAAACTCGTTCACGAACCATCAATTCGGCGGCCTGGTCGACGGCCCCATCGTCAAAGACAGCACCTTCTTTACGCTTTCCTACGAAGGGCAGAGAGAAAACGGCGGCCTGCCGCAGTTGGGCACAGTGCCGGGGCAATCCGATATCGATACCTATGTGTCCACAATCGGCGCCATCAACCCGGTGATCAACAGCCTGCTCGGGAGCAAGCCCTGGGGTACTTTGCCGGCGACAGGCGGCAATGCGACCTTTACAACGCCCTTCCTGAACAACAGCGACAACGTCATCGCCAAGGTCGATCAGCATCTGAAATTGTTCAGCCCCGGCGACCTGCTCACCGGACGCTACTACTACAGCCACGGCATGCAGAGCTTTCCGCTGGGCATGCTCTATACCGGCAGCAGCGCGCCGGGCTTCAACACCTCGACCCCCACGCACGTCAACATCGTTTCGCTCTCGTATACTTCGATTCCGAAACCGAATCTGATCGTCGAGGTGCGCGGCGGCTACAACCGATTCCTGCAGCAGTTTCTGCCCCAGGACATCGGCCTCAATCCGGACACCGCGTACGGCCTGAATACTCTGTCGCCGGACTTCTCGCCGCGCGACCTGGGATTGCCGACCATGGACGTGGGCAGTCTGAGCCCCATCGGATCGACCGCCAGCGACTCGCGCGGGCGCATCGACACCAACTATCAGCTCTTCGGCAACGTCTCGCTCGTCAAAGGGCGGCACAGCTACAAGGCCGGGGTCGAGTGGCGGCGCACGTTCATCAACAGCTTCATCGATTCAGGGCATCGCGGCAAGCTGGTCTTCGACAGCTTTGACGATTTCCTGGCGGGCTCGATCGACCCCATCGGTTCCAGTTCCGCCGAAGGCGAAGGCACGCGCTACTCCTATCAGAATGGCGCGGGCGCCTACTTGCTTGACTCCTGGCACATGAGCAGCAGATTCACGGTGAACTACGGCCTGCGCTGGGATTACTTCGGCGTGATCGGCGCCCAGAACAATGCCTTCAGCATCTTCGATGTGAAAACCGGGGGCCTGGAAACAGTGGGCGCCACGGGCGGCCCAGCGTCGCTCTATCCGAAGGACCTGACCAACTTTGCGCCCCGTCTCAGCCTGGCCGACGATGTGGCGGGGAATGGCAAGCTGGTCTTCCGCGCCGGGGTGGGCTTGTTCTACGACGCCGCCTCGCAGGACTTCTTCGTCGGCAACCAGGCCTACAACACCAACGCCGGAGAGGCCGGACCGGCTTTCAACGGCATCGGCTTTGCAACTACAGTGGCTCCGACGATTATCCCGGACTCGCCAATCTTCGGCGCGTACGAGCCCAACAGCGTTTTCACCGTGGATCAGGGCCTGACGACGCCGAGGTACGTCTCCTACAACTTCAATATCGAGGCGCAGCTCACCAAAACGATTGCCGCCCAGGCCGGCTATGTGGGCTCGCAGGGACGCCACCTCTACCGCTTCCGCGATCTCAACCAGGTCAACAACGTGGCGGGCAGCGTGGATAGCTGCGGCAACGGCCAGACGATTACCTATGGCAACCAGTGCTTCCCGAGCTACACCTACGCATCGCTGGGCACGATTCCGCTCTACTACATCAACCAGATCGAAACCAGCGCCATGTCCAACTACAATTCGCTGCAAGGCACGCTGAAGCTGCAGAACTGGCACAATCTCACTTCCACGCTGAACTTCACCTGGGCGCACTCGATCGACACGGCCAGCGACGGACTGGACTTTGTTCCCAACGCCGCGATGCCCGACAACAGTTGGAACCCTCGCGGCGAGCGCGCCAGTTCCAACTTCGACGTGCGTCAGCGCCTGCAGTGGTACTGGACCTACAAACTGCCCCAGGCTCACCATGCGGAGAAGATCCTCGGCGGATGGGCGCTGGACGGCATGTTCAACTTCGCCACCGGCCAGCCCTACACGGTCAGCTACCTGTTTGAAACCCTGCTCGGAGGCAATTACAACGGAAGCGGCGAGTATTTTGGACGGCCGGACATCGTCGGCAATCCGTACGCTGGCACGAGCGGCACCAACCTGCTCAACCTGGCCGCGTTCGCCGCGCCATGCACCGTGGACACCAACCCAGCAAGCCCAACCTATAACACCTGCATCGACCCGCATCCGGGCAGCGAAGGCCGCAACGCCTTCAACTCGCCCAACTACGCCAACTTCGACTTCTCGCTGACCAAGACCTCGCACCTCAGCGAGAAAGTGTCAATGGAGCTGCGTGCCGATTTCTTCAACATCTTCAACCACCCCAACTTTTCGAATCCGCTGCTGCCCGGCTTTGGCATCGATGCCTTCACGAACGCCACCGTGGATGGAAATCGCGTGGTGGCGGCCTCCGGCCCCGGCCAATATCTGACCACCACGGCCACGCCGGACGTGGGCAGCGGCAACCCCTACCTGGGCGGAGGCGGCCCGCGGAGTATGCAAGTTGCGGCTCACTTCACTTTCTAGTCCTCCACCGGCTTCGCCGACCCGCGGGAGATGAAACTGGGTGCCCCACCCTCGCCACGTTTTTGTTTTTGTGGCTAGGGTGGGAGTCCGTAGAACTCTATGAGGACGCCCTTTTTTTTGTTGAACTTGCATTCTTGTTTCTTGATAGGGCGGTCGCTCTGGGAGGAGTCGTTGCTTCCCTGTCTCATCCCAGGAATTATGGAACGAAGGTTCCTTGGACCCCAGGCAGACAGATAGACAGACATTTTCCAAACTTGACAGACACTGTCTAATTTAGATAGTCTGTTCTTGCCGCAGAGACAGTCTGTCCGGCGGACCAGAGCAAGTGAGGGAGCGCGTCCATGAGCAAGGGATCGGGCCAGGGATCAAGTGAGCAAGTGCGCGAAGTCGCGTTGGAAAAGTATGTTCAGCCCGCACTTCGCGCTGGGAAAAAACAGTTCTCCGTCCCGGTGAAAGACCTCATTCGGGACCTGGTTTCCCAAGGTTTTCCTCGTGGCAATACGCCTCAGGTGTGCACTGCGTTGCGAAAGAAAGAGTTCCTGCGCGCACACGGGATTGAAATCGAAGCTGTCGATGGCCCTCCGTCCAAAATGAGCACGACGGTCGTTTTCCGGTATCGCGTAGCTAGTTCCGACGTGCGCCCCGGCACAAGCAGGCCGGAGTCGGAAAACGAACAAACAGATTTGAGCAGCGAGACGCCCGAGCAATGGGCGCACCGGATGACGGGCAAGCTGTATGGCTTGATGAAGGACGAGATGGCCGCCTTCGGGGGCGGGGAGGCATTTCTGCGATGGGTCCGGTCGGAAGACGAGGATGAAGCGGCATGAGCCGGGTCTGCTGGGACACCATGCTGCTGATCTACCTTCTCGAAGGCAATCCGGCCTTCCGGCCGCGCGCCGACGCGCTGCTGGCACGCTCTCGAAGGCGGGGCGATTCTCTGTTCACGAGCTATCTGGCGGTTGGCGAAGTCATGGCCGGCGTAGAACGGTTTGAAGAGCCCATCAAGGCGGCGGCTGTGCGCAAGACGCTCGATGAGGTAGGTTTTCGATTTCTACCGTTCGATGCGGGGGCGGTTCGGCCGTTCAGTCTTCTGCGCGGACGGGAGAAACTCAAAATCGCCGATTCAATTCATTTGGCCTGTGCGGCATCCGCGGGCATCGACCTATTCCTGACGGGCGATGAGCAGCTGACCAAGCTGGATGTTCCGGGGATCCAGTTCATTGCGGATTTCAAAAACCCGCTATTCTAGGGCAGCTCGCCTATAGGTATAGAGGGTTTTGAAAGGGCACGGCTTTAGCCGTGCCGCAAAAGGCATGATTTCAGTTGGGCTTCAGCCCCTGAGTTGGGCTTCAGCCCCTGAGGAAATGCCTTTTCCTAAACATCTTCAGGAGAACCACTCTAAGCAGCTTCCGATGCGCCCGCCAACCTTGCCTTGCATCTGTCGAACTCCCTGAAACGCAAGCAAAGAAAACCATCCCGCGCTGAGAGCCTCAACCGGCGGCGATCCTGATCCGCTCGGGGTCTTCTTCCACTTCGCCGCAGTCTTCGCCGAGTCCGCCGTAGCGGCGCTCGCGGCGCTGAAAGTCGGCAATGGCTTCGAGCAAGTGTATGCCGCGAAAGTCGGGCCAGTAGCGCTCGGTGACGTAGATCTCGGTGTAGGCGATCTGCCACAACAAATAATTTGAAATGCGCATCTCGCCCGAGGTGCGGATGAGCAGATCGGGGTCGGGCATGTGCGCCGTGTAGAGATGGCGGTGAATGTCTTCCTCGGTAATGCGCTCGGGGCTGAGGTGCTTGAGATTCATCTCGGCAGCGAGGCCGCGGAAGGCGTCCACCATCTCCGAACGGCCGCCGTAGTTGAGGGCCAGGGTGAGCGTGGTGCCGGTGTTGCGCGCCGTGGCGTCGGCTGCCCAGGCCATCTTCTCCTGCACGTCGGCGGCAAGCTCGTGAATGCGGCCGATGTAGCGGATGCGGACGTTGTTGTCCATCATGCGCTGCAGGTTGGTCTCGAGATAGCTCTTGAGCAGGCGCATCAGGAAGCTGACTTCGGCGCGGGGGCGGCGCAGATTGTTTTCGAGAGAAAAAGCGTAGAGCGTGAGCCAGGGCAGGCCGATGCGCGAGGCGGTCTCGGTAACCAGTTGCACGCTTTTGGCGCCCTGCTGGTGGCCGAGGAAGCGCTTGAGGGAACGCTGGCCGGCCCAGCGGCCGTTGCCGTCCATGATGATGGCGACGTGCTCGGGTAAACGCTCGGGCTTCAGCGTCGCGTAGACGGCGCGCTCTTCATCTGTCAGTTCATGGATGCGCAGCGTGCCGGATGAATACAAGGGAATCGCCTCGACAAAACTCTTGCGGCTTCCAGGGCTGGCGCGCCAGGTGGATTTGCAATCGACGCTCTGCGAACTCTGGTCCGCCCCGGATGAAGGGTTTTTTGCACCCTACGATTTCCCCGTCCGGCGCAAAACCCTTCAATAGCCGCGGCCGGGGAGTAACATCTTCGACCCTAGCACAAGCGCCCATGGGCTGCAATCGCCGCGCGGCGGCGGGGGCGGACAGCGGCGTGGCAGCCCCGAAACGGACGCCGGGCCGCCCCTGAATAGAACCGGGACGGCCCAGCGTCTGGCGCTCCAGACGGTACTGCAGCCGGCGGCCTTAAGCGGAGCGGCGGCGGCCGGTGGCGGCGTCGCGCACCGCGCCATAGAACAGCGTGCGCTGCAGCGGTTCCAGGTGCGGCAGCAGTGCGGCAATCTCGCCCAGGAACGGATCGGCGAGAATGGCGGCCACCTCCTCTTCGCGGCAACTGCGCGTGTCGCGCACCAGTTGGCTCATATCCACTTCGAGGGCGTTCGCCAGGCGTTCCAGCGAGCCCAGGGTGGGGATCGCCTTGCCATTCTCGATTTTGGAAATATAAGTGCGCGGCACTTGCATGCGCGCAGCCAGTTGGCGCTGGCTGAGATGGCGGGCGCGGCGAATCTCGCGGACTTGCCCGGCAACCTGCAATCCGGCCTCGGCAGACGAGGGCGTCGTCGCGCTGGCCACAAGTTGCGGGGCCAAGTGGACCGCCTCCTCGATATCGAGGGGGCGATGGCAGCGTCTGCAAAGGGAGTTTGCGGTTCTGTATTGCATGAGCCTGCAGTGCTCACACCGCACTACTTCGCGTGTTTCCACGCTGACAAGAGTGGTAGCCATAGGCTGTGGTGCGGAGCGCCAGAGCAGGAACCCCGGGGTGCCTTTTTAGCACCGCGATAGGTGTTACTTTCGATGAAGTGAACCATAATTGTCAAGTGGAACTTTAGGGTCGAACCGAAGATTCTGGCAAGATACCCCCCAAAAAACGGGATTCGCGAACCACGAGAGTAAACTTGGGGCTCAATATGGAGCAAGAAATGAGCGATGGAAATTATGGGCGCGCGCAGGCCTGGCAACTGCTGACCGAATGGACCGCAAGCGAGAGCCTGCGGAAACATGCTTTGGCCGTGGAAGCCTGTGTGACGGCCTGCGGCGAGGCGGAGGCCGATCGGCTTGGATTAAGCGGCCCGGATCGTGCACAGGACCGCGCCGAGATGATCGAGATCTATTCGACCACGGCCCTGCTGCACGACTTTGACTACGAGCGGCACCCGACGGCCAACGAACACCCCTTTGTGGGCGTGCGCGAACTGGAGCGGCTGGGCTGGCCCCTGGCGCTGCGCACGGCGATTCTGGGCCACGCGCAATACTCCGGCGTGCCGCGCGATACGCATTTGGCCAAGGTTCTGTTTGCCTGCGACGAGCTGGCCGGCTTTCTCACGGCCTGCGCGCTGGTGAAGCCGAGCAAGGCCATCGCCGAAGTGGAAGTTCGCAGCGTGCGCAAAAAAATGAAAGACAAGGCCTTTGCCCGCGGCGTGAATCGGGAGGATGTGATCCAGGGCGCGGCGGAGTTGGGCGTGGAACTTGACGCACATATTGCGTTTTGCATTGAAGCGATGAAAAAGCGGGCAGCAGAACTTGGGCTGTGAGCGCTCGGCAGTGGGCGCATACAACGGAAGTTGCAGTTTTTTCCCCGTTTAAGTGCGGTTTTTTTGGACATAATCAGTTAGCTCGGTAAAAAATTCCCCACTGAGCCTTAAGAGCGTGCGCCATGCAAAAACTCTTTGGAATACCGTCCGACGACGCCGATCAAAGCGGCGGCTCAGACGCGTTCAGAGTGATTGACGCGCTCTACGACCTGGAAATGAAGTCCAATATTCTAGCGCTTCGCCAGGAGCGGCAGCGGGCGCGGTTCCATAAGTCGATGGCGCAGTGGGCCGAGTATTGGCCGGTGTGCGTGGGAATCCTGATCAGCCTGATCGCCCCGCAACTGCGCGAATTTGTGGATGCCTACCGGCCCTGGGGATTGTGGGTCAGCTTCCCCATGGTGGCTTTGTCGATACGGCCCGAGATCTACATGGGCTCAAAGATGGCAGCCTATCTGCCGACAGCCTTGGTCTATCTCCAGTTCCCGCTGGAGGGGCTGCTGGCCAAAATCGCGCTGAAGGGCAACGTTACAGTTCATGGGGTGCTGGTACAGGTGGCGTTTTTTCACGGCCTGTGCATCATCGACCTGTGGCTTTTAAGCGGCGGCCTGTGGCAACTACTGCATCTGGTGGGGCATTAGCGGAACGGCCTTCGGGTCAGCCTGGCGGAAATCACAGAAACGCAGCGCGGCTCATCACACAATCGGCCTGCCCTTGGTTTCAATCCCTTCATCGCGAGCGCCTGCTTGTCGGCAATTAAATATTCTGTTGCATAGCACTTTTGCTATATAGTAAGTTAGAGACAGTGCCTTGAGCCAATCGCTTCCGGCGAGAGCTGGATGATGACCGTCGGGGGTGTGAAAGTCAAACCTGAGGGCTGGAAATTCGGTTCGCCTCAACAAGTGTCAATCGCAATCACGCCGCGCCAGAGAAACCGGGAGTCTTTGGCGCGCGACGCAAAGCAGGGCCATACACGCCCGTGGGGATAAACCCAGGGGGAAGGTTAAAAGGATGTCCCGGAACGATAGCGTTTCTTCTGTGAGGGCCTCCATTTTGTGGGAGCGCGACTCACTTGACGTTTTGAAACTCTGGCCACGCGACGTGCAACGCGACATAGGGCTCTCTCTCCGGAAAATTCAGGAAGGAGAGCGTCCTTCTCTCCCGACGCGCCCGATGCAATCGATCGGGCAAGGCGTTTTCGAATTGAAAACCGCGGATGAAGCGACATGGTATCGCGTGGTCTACCTGGCGCGAATCGAGAACACAATCTTCGTGCTCGATTCTTTTAATAAGAAAAGCCGGAAGACCGAGAGAAATGACTTGAAGCGAGCCCGAGCGCGCTTGTCGAATGTTAGGCAACGCCTCCAGAAAGAAATGATCGATGCCAAGCGCAAAAAAGATCGATGAGCCCGGCCACATCACAACGGGAAATGTGCTCGAAGACTTGGGTTTCTCCGAGGAGGAAATTCGTGAGATGGAGATCAAGTACGATCTCTTTGTCCCCATCCGGGCCGAGATTGAGGCACGAAAACTTCGGCAGGTCCAGCTTGCCAAGGTGCTCAAGATTCATCAGCCGGACGCGAGTTTACTGCTTCGCGGCCAAATCTCACGCTTCAGCATCACCAGGCTAATGCAGTTTGCGGACCGGTTGGGGCTCGCGGTTACTTTGACCGTCACTCCCATTGCGGAGAGCCAGAGGCGGGGACGAATACCCATGCGAAAAGCTTCCTCTGCAAGGCGTCAGCCGGCCAAGGCAACCATTTCTTCGAGGCGGACTGCTTCTGCCTAACGCGGATTCGTCGCTCTTAACTCAGCCACAATTTCAGCCGCGGCGACGCGCGCTTTCTCTTCCTGGTCGGGCGGGAAGCTGATGGCGCCTACGCGCGCGTGGCCGCCTCCGCCGTAGCGCTCGCAGACCTGCGCCAGGTTCACCATCGTCGCCGGATCGACCTTGGTCCATGGGTTTGAGCCCACGGCCACTTTGGTGCGAAAACTCGACTTCGACAGGCCAATGGAATAGACCGCGTTGGGATAGAGATAGTAGGGGATGAACTTGTTGAACCCTTCGAGCGGATGATCGGTGATGTCGAAAAAGATGGTGCCATCGCGCTCCTCGGCGCGGCTGCGGATGAGATCGAGTGCCTGACGGTGGCGCTCCATCAGCGGCGGCAAGAGGCCGGCGACAAAGGGCTGTGCGAGCACCTCGGCCAGCGACAGCTCGGTGAGCAGTGGAATCAGGCGCGGAATGAACGCGGGGTCCTGATTGGCCTCGATAATGAGCGTGAGCTTCATGGCCGGAGCGGCCATTTCAACGGCGGACTCGGGGCTCACGTACTTAGCGCCGTCGACGATGTCGGCCCAGTGAATCAGATCCGCGACCGGAGCGGTATTGAAGCCGTAGCGCGTGGAAGCGATGTGGGCTATAAAGCTGGTGCAGGAGGTGTAGGCAGGATCGAAGAACTTGCGCGCGCCGCAGACCGGGTCCTGCTGGCAGTCGAGGAAATGCTGATGATCATGGGGCGTGAGAAAGGCCGACTGGTGGTGATCGAACCACCAGGTGATCTTTGGCGAGGCGGAGTACTTGAAATCGACGATGGCGTTCTCGTCGCCGGTGAAATCGCTCTCGTCAAAGAGCGCGCCGGCGCGATGCACCAGGCCGTGATACTCATAGGCGGCATCGGCGCGGATGCACTCGCGATGGAAGCGCGTGAAGAGCGAGGCTGAGCAGGCTCCGTCGAAACATTTGTCGTGATAGAAGACGCGAACCCGCAAAAGCTGAGCTCCTCCTGAGCCGGATATTGAAATAGCCGGAACTGTTAAGAATCAATCGAAGGGCCGGTTGTGTCAAGGATGGGGAACACATCCGGCGGCGGGAAGTGCGGATCGGGGCCGGAGGGAGGGTGCTGGTTTGGCGGCGGTTGTGGGGGGGAAATATTACAGCGTATTATCTTGTATTATGAACTCTCCGCGTACCATCAGCTTCCGCATTGCCGCCGACAAGGTGGCCCAACTGGATTCCATAGCCAAAGCCATGGATCGCGACCGCAGCTACCTGCTCAATGAAGCGGTGGAAAGCTACTTGAGCGAGCAGCAGCGCTTTGTGGCCATGGTGAAAGAAGGGCAGGAAGACGTCCGTGCCGGGCGAACCATCAGCCACGAAGAAGTGGAACGTATGGTGGAAGAATGGGAACGCGCGGGCCGATGAAGGTCGTCTGGTCGGCGGCCTCGGCCAGGCACCTCAGCGAAGTCGTCAAATACATACAAGCCGAAAGCGCCGAAGGGGCCGTCGCGGTCCGCCGCAGGATTCTGGAAACGGCGTGGAGGGTGGGACAAATGCCGTATTCTGGGCGCATCGGGCGCGTGGAAGGAACGCGCGAGGCGGTTGTTCCAGGGTCGCCTTACATCGTGGTGTACCAGGTTTCTGCACAGTCGGTCGAGATAGTCGGTGTCTGGCATGCAGCCCGCTCCTGGCCGGAATCGTTCTGAAAACGGAACCTGGCAATCGCTGGCTGCGTAGATTATCTTTCCATCAGCAGAATTTCCCGGCGGATATTCGCGTTTCAATTCAAGGAGGCTCAATGGAGCCGGAAGCTCAACCCGCGGCGCGCAGAGAAGAGCCTGTCCACGCAGGCCTGAATGGGGTTGGTCCGCATGCGCCGTTGGCTTCCGGTTCCCATTCCCGAGGGACGCGCGGCCTCGATTGGATTGTGAACGGGAGCCAGGGAATGCGCGCAGGGTGGTCGGTGGCGATATTCGTCGCGCTCTACCGGCTGTTCAGCATGATTGTGGGAAACCTGGCTGTGGGGCTTTACCCTGCCGTTGTCCGGTACGATTTTTCACCTTCGACGGCACTGATCAGCGAGGCGGTGCCGTTTCTGGCCATGCTGGGAGCGGCGGCGGTGGTGGGCCTGTTTGAGCAACGCAGCCTTGTGGATTACAACCTGAGGGGGCCGCGGAGGGTGGCGAATTCCCTTTCCGGCCTGGCGGCGGGATTCCTGGCGCTCTCGGCGCTGGTAGGGGCGCTTGCATGGGGCGGGTGGCTGCACTTCGGTGCTGTTGCGCTCACCGGAGCCCAGGTGGTCGCGTTCGGCGCGCTCTGGAGCTGCACGTTTCTGCTGGTTGGTTGCGTTGAAGAGGGTATCTTCCGCTGCTTTCTGCAATTCACTCTCACGCGAAGCGTCAACTTCTGGTGGGCACTGGGGATCGTCGGCGTGCTTTGCGCCGATCTGTTTTTGCGGTCGAGGGGGCAGGCGGGCATCGTCTTTTTTTTCTGGATGACGCCGCTGAGTGCCATTACGGGCAACGGTCTGTGGGGCGTCTTTGCCGTGGCGCTGGCGGGCCTTGTCCCCTGCTTTGTTCTTCACATAAAGAAGGCGGCTCACAGTGGCTTTTGGCAGGCGGCGTGGGTCACCTCGACGCTATTCGGCTTTATCCACACCGGCAACAACGGCGAAAACTGGATTGGGATCTTTGCCGCGGCGGCCATCGGCTTTGTCTTCTGCGTAAGCGTCTGGGTGACCGGCTCGGCGTGGTGGGCCATTGGCTGCCATGCCGCATGGGACTGGGCGGAGACTTATTTCTACGGCACCGCGGACAGCGGCTTCGCTGCAAAGGGTCACTTTTTGACCACCAGTCCGGCGGGCGCTGCGATTTGGAGCGGCGGCGCGGACGGCCCGGAGGGCAGCTTGCTGGTGCTGGGCGCAATCCTGCTTCTGCTGCTGGCGCTGCTGGCGATCTACGGGCGCAAGCGGAAGAGCGTTGCCCACCAATAACAGCTTCAACTCACTGTGTCACGCGGTTGAAGCACTCTTTTATGCATAGAGCCATTAGATACAAGGCCTCGCGCCGCGCGGCGGTATCCTGTTGATGACCGATGGCTGACATACTCCCCATCAATCGTGTGCGCAGGAGTGGCACGCCTCAGCTTCTCCCCAAGCGCAAACGGCGCTGGCCGCGGATCGTTCTGTGGTGGAGCGCAGGCCTGCTGACGGCGGCAGTGCTGGGGGCAGGCGCGGGCGTGCTTTGGCTCCGCGCGGCGGCTATTGCGGCGCTGCCGGTGCTGGATGGGGACGTGCGCGTGGCGGGGCTGTCTGCGCCGGTCGCGGTGCGGCGCGACGCGCATGGAGTGCCGCACATTGAGGCGGCTACGCAGGACGATCTGTTTGTGGCCCAAGGCTATGTGACAGCGCAGGATCGGCTGTGGCAGATGGATGCCTATCGGCGCAACGCCAACGGCGAGCTGGCGGAGATTATGGGCCCCTCGCTGGCGGAGCACGACAAGGCGCAGCGCGTGCTGCAGTTCAAAAATACAGCGGGGCGCATCTATAAGAATTTGCCGGAGGCGGATCGGACGCGCCTGGACGACTACGCGCGGGGCGTGAATCTCTTCATCGAGCAGCACGGGGATTCGTTGCCGGCGGAGTTCCGGTTGCTGCACTATCGCCCGCGGCCATGGAGCGGCGTGGACTCACTGAGCGTGGGACTAACGCTGGTGCAAATGCTGGACACGCACTGGCCGGCCAAGCTCTCGCGGGAACGCATCGCAGCCAAGCTGGGCAACCCCGATCTGGAAGCCGATCTTTATCCGGTCGGTTCGTGGCGCGATCGTCCGCCCACCGGGCAGGTGCTGGACCTGACCAAGCCGCAACCACTTCCGCCCCCAGCCAAGACCGGCGACGATGACGATGAGGACGAGCCTTCGACGGCCAGCGCGGCGCCCGGCAAAATTAATCCGCGCGCGATGCTGGCTTTGTTAGGGCTTCCGAGCTGCGATGAATGCGCGGCGGGGTCGAACAACTGGGTAGTGGATGGAAAGCATACGGCGAGTGGAAAACCGCTGCTCTCGAACGATATGCACCTCAGCCTCACAGTTCCGAATATCTGGTACATGGCCGACCTGAGCGCGCCGGAGTTTCATGCGGCGGGCGTGACGCTGCCGGGAATGCCGTTTGTGATTGCCGGGCACAACGAGCATGTGGCGTGGGGCTTTACGGCGCTGATGGGCGACGTGCAGGACCTCTACATCGAAAAGCTCGACGGTAAGGGCAACTATCAGGATGTGGACGCCCAGTGGAAGCCGCTCAGCGTCGATCGTGAAGTCATCAAAGTGCGCGGCGGCCAAGACGTGATCCTCGACGTGCAATCCACCGCGCACGGGCCGCTGCTGAATCCGATCCTTCCCAAAGAGACGCGGCCGATCGCGCTCAAGTGGACCCTCTACGACCCAGAGCTGAATTCTCTGCCGCTCTATCAGATCGACACCGCGGCGAACTGGACAGAGTTTTCCGCGGCTTTGGAAACGTGGAGTTGGCCAACGCAAAATGTGGTTTACGCCGATGACCAGGGGCATATTGCATATCACGCGATTGGAAAAGTTCCGCTACGGCCGGGTGGGCTTCAGGGCGTGCCCGTTCAAGTTGGCCTTGGGAACAGCGCAGACGAGTGGAGGGGCTACATCTCGTTTGAGGCGATGCCCAGCGCCGTCGATCCGCCGTCCGGGTTTCTGGCCACGGCCAACTCGCGGGTGAGTTGGGAGAGGTTTCCCTACCCTCTGACACTGGAGTGGGGCTATCCCTACCGCGCCGAGCGCATTTATAAATCGCTGGAGGGGCGCGATGGACTTACGCCGAAAGACATGCTGGCCGTGCAGACAGATGTCTACAGCGAGATGGACCAGGAGATGGGACAGCGGCTGGCCTACGCAATCGACCAAACCGACGGCGCGGACGATCGGCTCCGCAAGGCGGCAGACCTGATGCGCAGTTGGGACGGGCGGCTGACAACCGACTCGGTCGCGGCATCCATTGTGACCCAGGCGCGCCACGCGCTGTGGCCGCTGATTCTGGAACCGAAGCTGGGCAAGGACGCCGCCGACTATCGCTGGATGGAGTCGGAGTTTGCCGAGGAAGAGATTGTGATGCATGCCAAGCCGGCTTGGCTGCCGCCCGGCTACAAGAACTGGGACGCGCTGCTCACCGCCGCGGTGCGCAAAGGCATGGAAGACGGAAAAGCGCCGGGCGACGTGGCGGCGTGGGCTTACGGAAGCTGGCATGTGGTGGATCTGGAGCATCCGCTGGCCGGGTTTCTGCCGCTGGTGTCGCGCATTGCGGGCACCGGGCCGCACCCGCAGAGCGGCGACACAACTACGGTGAAGCAGGTGGAGCGCGACTTCGGGCCTTCGCAGCGCTTCACGATGGACTGGAGCAACATCGACGGCTCGACGGAAAACATTGTGCTGGGGGAGAGCGGCGACCCGTATAGCCCGTACTTCCGCGACCAGTGGAACGACTGGTACGGGGGCACGACGTTTGCGCTTCCCTTCTCGCCGGCCGCAGTGGCCGGGCAGACGCGGCATACGCTGCGGCTGGTGCCATGAAGACGCAGGGATCAGGGATCAGGGATCAGGGGTCAGGGGTGCCCCAGGTCTCGATTTTGAGACCTGGGAATCCTCGATACTGGCGCCGATTCATCGGCCCTGTCGTCATCGTTCTTGCGGCTGCGGTCGCCGTGGCGCCGCTGCTGCTCAAGGGCGGCTCCTGCGGGCATGACTTCGACTTTCATCTGGTGTCGTGGTTCGATGCGCTGAATGCGTGGCGGCATGGGATTCTCTATCCGCACTGGACGGCGAGCGCAAACTTCGGGGCGGGCGAGCCGCGGTTTGTTTTTTACTCGCCGCTGACATGGATGCTGGGCGCGGCGCTGGGCAGCGTGCTGCCGTGGACGCTGGTTCCGATGGCGCTGACCTTTCTGCTGCTGGCCGGGACCGGCCTCGCGGCGCGGGCGCTGGCGCGCGAGGCGCTTGGCGAAGGCGCGGCTACGCTGGCCGGGTGCGTGGCCTTGTTTTCCGGCTATGCGCTGTTTACGGCCTACGAGCGGTCGGCGTTTGCGGAGTTGGCGGGCGGAATCTGGATTCCGCTGGTGTTGCTGTATGCGTTGCGCGATCGCAACCGAGGCGCGTTTGATGCGGGCGGCTCCCTTTGGCAGCGCGCTTTCGACGGTTCCACCGCTTTGCTGGCAGTGGCCATTGCCGGGGCATGGGTCTCGAATCCGACCGTCGGGGTGATGGCTTGCTACCTGCTCGCCGCGGTTGCGGCGGTGAGGCTGTTGCTGGAGCGGTCCTTGACGGCGGTGCTGCGCGCCTCGGCCGGCGCGGTGCTCGGCATGGGATTGATCGCCATCTATCTGGTCCCCGCGGCGTGGGAGCAGCGCTGGGTAGACATCCACCAGGTGACCGAGGACCCGGGACAGACGCTGGAAAACAATTGGCTGTTTGCCGTGCACCCCGGCTTGTCGATGGCGTATCACGACCAGGTGCTGCACACGGCCTCAATGATTGCAGTCATCATGATCGCAACGGCGCTCGCGGGGCTGCTGTTGTGCCGGCTGCGCGGCCGGTTGCCGGGCACGCGGCAATGGTGGATTCCGCTGGCGCTCGTCCCTGCGGCGGTCCTGCTGCTCCAGTTCCCTTTTTCGCGGCCGCTGTGGAACCTGCTGCCCGAGCTGCGATTCCTGCAATTTCCATGGCGGTGGCTGGTAGTGCTTGAAGCGCCAATGGGCATCTTCGTTGCCGCGGCTATTTGGCCGGGCGAGTCGGCGCGAGGCTGGCTGCGCATTGCCGCCGGGTCTGCCTGCGCGGCGTTTTTTGTGGCCATGACCGGCTATGCGGCACGGAATCTCTATCAGGTTTGCGACGATGAAGACGCGGTGACGCCCATGCTGGCCACATATCGCTCCGGCCATGGGTTTATCGGCACCTACGAGTACGAGCCGATCGGCGCGGATAATTCGGTGCTGGCGACAGGCTTGCCGCAGGCTTGCCTGGTGAGCGATCCCGCGATCGAGCTTGGCAAGCCGTCGGCATTCCCCGACGCGCCCCCCACATGGGATCCAGGTCAGGGCAGTTGCGAGGCCACCTATGGATCGGCTGGAACGGCTCAAAACTCCCAGCCCGAGCATCTGCGGATCGCGGCCACAATCGCTCAGCCAGGCTTTCTGGTGCTGCGGCTGCGCAGTTATCCGGCCTGGGTGGTCAAGGTGAATGGGCGCGCCGTTTCTTCGCTCCCTGAACGTCCTGATCGTGAAGACGGGCTGATGGCCGTGCCTGTTCCGCGGGGCGAAGTTACCGTGAGCGCGGACTGGAAGACGACTACGGACGTGATTCTGAGCCGCTGGTTGACCGGCCTGAGTGTGCTCTTGCTCGCAGGCCTATGTTTAATGGAACGAAGGCTTTCGCGCACTCGGTTATGATGAGGGAAATGACCGTGGATGTGAAATCGCTGCTGAAAGAGGGAGCGGAGCTCACCGATCGCGCGCTTGAAGAGCTGCTTCCCTGTAAAAATACCGTGCCTGTGTCGATTCACCAGGCGATGCGCCACTCGACCTTTGCGGGCGGCAAGCGCCTCAGGCCGGTGCTGGCGATACAGGCGGGCGTAACCATTGCTGGCGAGCAGCCCAAGGGAATCGAGAAGCTGGGCGCGGCCCTGGAGATGCTGCACACCTACTCGCTGATCCACGACGATCTGCCGGCCCTGGACAACGACGACCTGCGCCGCGGCCAGCCAACCTGCCATGTCGTCTACGGGGAAGCCATCGCCATTTTGGCCGGCGACGCTCTGCAGACACGCGCCTTCGAGGTGCTGGCCTGCCTGGACTCGCCGCCCGCCGCGACGGTGCAGATTATCCAGCTCATCGCCAGCGCCGTGGGCACGGTAGACGGCATGATCGGCGGACAGGTGCTCGATCTCGAGAGCGAACACCAGAAGCCTACCGGCAAGATGGTGGAGGCGATTCATCGCGCCAAGACGGGCGCGCTGATCCGGGTGAGCGTGGTGTCGGGGGGAGTGTATGCCGGGGCGACGATCGGCGACGCGGCCCGCCTGACCATGTTCGGCCTCAAGGCCGGCCTGGCCTTCCAGATTGTGGACGATGTGCTCGACATGACCGTGGACTCGGCGCACCTCGGCAAAACCGCTGGCAAGGACCAAGCCACTGAAAAGGCGACTTGGCCGGCCGTTTACGGCATTGAGCAGAGCCGCAAAGACGCCGCCCGGCTGATCGATGAGGCTTTCGCAGCGCTGGAGCCCTACGGCAGCCGTGCCGATGGACTGAAAGCCGTGGCCCGCTACCTGGTCGAGCGGAAGAACTGAAAAACAGCTTCTAGCTTCTAGCCTTTAGCTTTTCGCTTGTTCGTCGGCGAGTCTGGCTTTGAACCCTTTGCAAGCGAACTCGTGTATCTTCCAATCCTTTGCAAGCAACACAAGCGGCTGTCTGCCCACCGCCGCAAGCTAGTAGCTAGAGGCTAGAAGCTAGAGGCTGCCTTTCATGCTTTCCGAAGCCGACATTCTGACCGCGTTGCGCGATTGCTTCGATCCCGAGGTGAAACTGAACCTCGTTGACCTGGGGCTGATCTACGCTGTCGAAACCGGCCCGGACCCGGACTCGACGCCGGCATGGCCGCGGCAGTGGGTCAAGGTAACCATGACGCTGACCACGCCGCAGTGCCCGGCCAGCGGCCTGATCTTCGAACAGGTGCACAACCGCCTGGCCGGCATTCCCGACATCGGCAAAGTGGAAGTGAATCTGGTGTGGGAGCCAAAGTGGACGGCGCACCGCATCAGCGAGGCAGGGCGTCGTCAGCTTGCCATTTAGAAAACCCTAGCGGCGTCCGCCACACAGATGGTCGTTTATGTTTTGAAAGGGCACGACTTCAGTCGTGCCGTAATTGATAGATAAGAAACGATGGGCTTTAGCCCCTGAGGGATGGTTTTAGACCGTTTCGACTTTCACCACGGGCATTTAGAAAACCCTAGGCTGTATCGACACATATTGGTCTCGTAAACACTTGATAAATGATGAAATTGTCATCCTGAGCGAACGGGGCCCCAAGCGCTTTTCAGCTTGGGGGTGGTGAGTCGAAGGATCTGCTGCTGTTTTTCAATCAACTTCGAAGACAGCACCCTAGCGGCCGAGGATCTGGCCCAGTTTCTCGCGTTGGGCGGCGAGTTCTTCTACCGCGCCCTCAGCCTGGTCGAGGAACTGCTGGACACTGTCGATATACGCGGGCAGAAGCGACCACCATTTACCCAGGGTATCCTGCTGGTCGAGCAGGGCCAGGGCTGTTCCAGTGGCAGCGACCAGAAGCCCGGAACGGCGCTTGCCGCTCAGCAGCAGCGCGCCGCCGGTAACCAGGGAAGTGGCCGCGGCAATCCTGATCCAGTTCATGGAGCTGTCGGCCGAGTCGGCGGCATCGGCCTGCGGGGTTTCAGCGTATGCGCTCGAATCGTTCGCCATCCTGGAAAGCGGCAGGACCACCATTTTTTTGCTCCTTCCGCCCCTGACCGCGGCTGTCCGCCGGCGCAGGAACGCGTATCTTGAGTATCGCTCCAAAATCCGCGAGCCGAAAGGGATATTTTCCCCTCAGGCGCCCGCTCCAAACCCTTGTTTCACTCCAGGGCCGTGCTGCGGTGCCGAAAAGGCTCTTCTTTTCAGTCCAGGTCGAAGTCGCGCAAAGGCTTGCCCTCCGCGGGCGATTCCTTGGCCTTGCGCAGGGCGTCGGCAAACTTCTTCTCCAGCAGATCGGCCTTGTTCTTTTCCGCGTCCACCGACTGGCGGAAGATGGACTCCTTGCGCTCATCCTGCTCCCGCATGGCCTTGGCCGCTGTTTCCAGGTCCTCGAACATCCGCTTGCGCGGGGCCGGGGTGTGGCTGACCACCAGGCCCGTGGCTGCGTCGATTCTGAGCATTGCCCCGCAATCCGGGCAGGCAACTTCGAAGATTTTCTCTTTCCCCTTGGCCATATCAATGTGGATTGTAGGCGCTGAGGATGGCGGTTGCCCAGTCTGTGCAAATCGCGGGGTTTGTTATGTTCTTTATGAAAACGGAGCGAGAGCCACATCAATCGCCTTCGGACTTCGCTTGACACACATCTGCCGCGAAGCTAAAGATGTAGGCGCTGGAATTTCGAGTACCTCACGCCGAAACTATCCTCTCTTCAGAAAGATTCCAATGATGCGCATTTCAAAACAATCTATGACCGCCTTGATCGCAATTGCGGCTACGTTTTCATTTGTTCTGACCGCAAGACAGTCCGCTGGGGGGAGCAACCCCGCAGCGCTCGATACCCCCGCGGAAAACTTGACGCCGCTCAAGATGGACCGGCTCGATGCATCGATCGACAAGATCGTTCCCGCCGGCGCGAAGCTGGAGCACATCGTCGCCGGATTCAAGTGGATCGAAGGTCCGGTGTGGGCCGATGGACGGCTGTTCTTTGCCGAAATTCCGAGCAACAGCATCCGCACCTGGACACCCGGCAAGGGCGTAGACATTTTTCTGCAGCCCAGCGGCTACCTGGGAAAGGAGCCGTACGGCGGACCTGAGTCGGGATCGAATGGAATGACGCTGGACGCGCGCGGACGCTTGACGGCTGCCGGACATGCGCAGCGCGACGTATACCGCTTCGAGTCGCTCGATCCGAAGGGGACGATCACCATCCTTGCGGACACCTACCAGGGCAAGCAGCTCAACAGTCCCAACGATGTGGTTTATAAATCGGATGGCTCGTTGTACTTCACCGATCCGCCCTATGGTTTGCGCACGCAGCAGGACAGCGACCCCGAAAAGCAGCTCGATGTGAATGGGGTTTATCGCATTCCTCATGCGCTCGATCAAAAGCCGGGCGCACCGCCGGCGCGCGCAGAGCTGCAACTCGTAGTGAGCGATCTGACCCGGCCCAACGGCATCGCCTTCTCGCCCGACGAAAAATATCTCTACGTGAACAACTCGGAGCCGAAGAAGATCTGGATGCGCTACACCGTGAAGCCGGACGGGACGCTGACCGATGCTAAGCTCCTCTTCGATGACACCGCCGACACGCGGCCCGGCGCTCCCGACGGCATGAAGGTGGATGTGGAAGGCAACATTTACAGCGCCGGTCCCGGCGGCGTGTGGATCTTCACGCCCGAGGGAAAGCCGCTGGCAACAATCCTGATGCCTGGCCGCGTAGCGAATCTGGCCTGGGCCGGAGCGGACCGCAAGATGCTTTACATCACCGGGAGCGAGGGCATCTTTCGCGTGCATCTAAAGATTGCCGGCGAGCCGGTGGAGAAGAAATAGCGGGACGAGCGGAGTTAGCCGCGCTTCGCGCGAGTTAGCGTAGTTAGCGGAGTTAGCGGAGTTAGCGGAGTTAGCGTTGTTAGCGAAGTTAGAAGGATCAGAGCAGTCAGTAAGTTATACTCAAGCTTTTGCTAACTCCGCTAACCAGCGCGAAGCGCCGCTAACTACGCTAACTCCGCTAACTCAGAAACTCGGCGATGGCATTGACGACCGTTTGCTGCTCGTCTTCGCGAATCTCGGGGAAGATGGGCAGGGCGAGCACTTCGCGAGCGGCGCGCTCGGCCTCCGGGAAGCTGCCCTCGGCGTAACCGAGAGACTTCAGCGCGTCCTGCATGTGGAGCGGAACCGGATAGTAGATCTCCGATCCGATTTTGCGTTCGGCCAGAAAGGCACGGAGTGCGTCGCGGCGGCTCGTGCGGATGACGTACTGGTGCCAGACATGCCTGCTGCCCGCAACCTCGTGCGGCAAGACAACGCCATGCACTGGGTACGGCCCGGCCTCTGCCATTCCCGCGGCGTGAAATAGCGCATGGTAGCGCCGCGCCACCGCACGGCGAGCATGGTTCCAGCCGTCGATGTAGCGCAGCTTGACCGAGAGAATGGCGCCCTGAAATCCGTCCATGCGCGTGTTCCAGCCTATCTCGTCGTGGTAGTAGCGGCGGCGCATGCCGTGCTGGCGCAGCATCTTCGCGCGCTCGGCCAGCTCGTCGGATTGGGTTGCCACCATGCCGGCGTCGCCAGCGGCACTCAGGTTTTTTGTAGGATAAAAACTGAAAGCGGCAATGTCGCCTAGCGCGCCGGCTTTCACTCCGCCCCACTCCGCGCCCCAGGCCTGCGCGGCGTCTTCAATCAGCTTGAGCCCGCGCTCTTTTCCCAGATACCAAAACGCAGTCCAGTCGGCGCACTGGCCGTAGAGGTGGACGGGAAGAATGGCGCGAACGTCCTTGCCTTGCGGCCCATCGAGAACCGCCTCGACGGCAACTGGCGAAAGATTGAAGGTCGCCGGGTCTATATCCGCAAGCACGGCCGTGGCCCCGGCGCGAAGAATTGCGCTCGCGGAGGCGAAGAAACTGAAGGGGGTGGTGACAACCGCGGCGCCTTCCCCAATCCCCGCGGCGGCCAGCGCCAACCAAAGGGCGTCGGTGCCCGAGGAGCAACCCAGGGCATGGACCACGCCCAATTGCCGGGCCGCGGCCTGCTCAAAGGCGGCTACCTGCTCGCCAAGGATAAACTGCTGCGTCTGAAGCACATGCTCTACGGCCGCCAGCAGCTCAAGGTGGAGGGGCTGGTACTGGCGCTTCAAGTCAAGCATGGGAACGGGCATGGGCACGGGCTGGCCGGCCTGGGCGGTGCTGCTAGTCGAAGTTACGCAGTCTTGCACGGGAACATTCTACCAACCATGGAGCCGGTTCCGCACCCATGCGTAAGCTTTGGAAACGGGGCCAAATTTGAGTCAGACGAAAGGCGGGGTTGAAAAGACCCGCAAAGCACTATATTGTTGACACATTGCGGGAGATTGCGGTTCCGGGGTTGCCGGGCTGTGCCCGCTTCATTTTTTTCACGTAAAAGCAGTTGGCATCTAACCCTTCAAGAAGAGAGCAGGAGATCGGCACATGGAGAACAAGCCGGCACAAAATATCCAGGACACATTTTTGAACACCGTTCGCAAGGACAAGACCCCAATCACGATTTACCTGGTCAGCGGCGTCAAGCTCACCGGAAAAATCAGGTCCTTCGACAAATATTCGGTGCTGCTGGAAAACAATAGCCAGGAGCAGTTGATTTTTAAACACGCCATTTCAACAGTGGTAAGCAACCGGAGCGTGATGCATACCGAGCATCGTCCGGGTGTCATTCCCACGGGCGTCCCAGGAGTACCTGTGGCAGTGCCGTCGGCGCCCCCGATGAGTGCGGAGTCGCGATAGCGCACGGGGAGCGGCCTCGATTGGCAAGTGAAGGACGCAGGACCGCCGTCACGGGTGGCAAGCCTGAACGGGCGGTTCTAGTGGGAGTGGACCTTGGGGTCCGCTCGGGCGCGGGCCGTGCCGGCTTGTCCGGCGGGCGTGGGGTTGTGCCGCGTCCGGACCCCACTGAGCTAACCGCAGAATCTTCTCAGCCATCTGCTGCCAACGCCGCGGCTTCCGGGCTTGCACATGCTTTGACAGGGCTGGATGCAGAGGAGTCGCTCGCCGAATTTCGCGAGCTGGTGACCAGCGCCGGCGGCGTAGTGGTGGCCGAGCTGTTGCAGCGGCGGGCTCGGCCCGATCCGGCTACGCTGGTGGGCTCGGGCAAGGTGGAAGAGATTGCCGGCGTCGCGGCCTCGGCCGAAGCGGATCTGGTGCTTTTCGACCACGACTTGTCGCCGACGCAACTGCGCAATCTTGAGGCGGCGCTTCCCTGCCGCGTACTCGACCGCACCCAGCTAATCCTTGATATTTTTGCCCGCCACGCGCGAACCCGCGAGGGCCAGTTGCAGGTGGAGTTGGCGCAGCTTGAATACATGCTGCCGCGGCTGGCCGGGCGCGGCAAATCCATGTCGCAGTTGGGCGGCGGCATCGGCACCCGCGGACCTGGCGAAACCCAGCTGGAAACCGATCGGCGGCAGATTCAGCGGCGCATCGACCAGTTGAAGCTCGATCTGGAGGCCGTGCGCCGGGTGCGCAAACAGCAGCGGCAGCGGCGCGAGTCGGTGCCTGTGCCCACTGTGGCCCTGGTGGGCTACACCAACGCCGGTAAGAGTTCGCTGTTTAACCGCCTGACGGGCGCGCACGTTCTGCAATCGGTGCGGATGTTTGCGACGCTCGACCCGAAACTGCGCGCAATCGAGCTCCCCAGCCGGCGCAAGGTGCTGCTGTCGGACACGGTCGGCTTTATCCGCAACCTGCCGCATACGCTGGTCACCAGCTTCAGGGCCACTCTGGAAGAGGTGGCGCAGGCCGAGGTGCTGCTCCATGTGCGGGACGCCGCTTCAAGCTATGGTGAGGAACAAAAGAGCCAGGTAGAAAAAGTTCTGGGCGAGTTGGACTCGCTCGGCAAGCCGCGCATCGAGGTGTTGAACAAGATCGATCTGCTCAGCGCGCATGAGCGCGAGGGGCTTGTGGGCAGGGCCGGAGCCACGGGCGAAGTGCCCGTCTCGGCCGTCACGGGCGACGGAATGGATGAGTTGCTGAAAGCCATTGACGCGGCGCTGCACTCCGATCCGATTTTATCGGCGGAGTTGCGGGTACCGCAGCAGGAGGGTTCCGTGCTGGCGGCGATTGAAGCCGGCATGGTGGTGCACAGCCGCGCCTACGAGGGCAACCTCGTGCGGCTCGCAGTCAGCGGACCGGCTTCGCTGCTGGGAAGGCTGCGCAAGTATCGGGTGCGGGACGAGTGAACGGCGCTTTGTTAACCTCTCATTGAAGATGCGGCGGCTATTCTTGTTTTGCCGCACTCGCCTGGGCGTCCCGTGCCGCGAACGCGGCTCGTTCACGCCCGAACCCAAAAGGAGGACCTTTGAATCCCACCGACATCGGCGCCGGTCGCAGCATTACTACGCTTTCCAGCCGCGAGGTCTATCGCAACCACTGGATGCTGCTGCGCGAGGACGAAATTCTCCGCTCCAACGGCCAGAAGGGCATCTACGGTGTGGTCGAAAAGCACGATGGAGCCATCATTCTGCCCATCGAGAACGAACGCATCTGGCTTGTCGATCAGTTTCGCTACAGCATTCAGGAGCGGTCGTTGGAGCCGCCCCAGGGCAGTTGGGAGATGGAGATCGACAATCCCGAAGAGCTGGCTCGCGGCGAGCTGAAAGAGGAGCTTGGCCTGGCTGCCGCGGAGATGACCCATCTGGGAACTTTCTGGATCGCTCCGGGCTTTCTGCGGCAAAAAATGCACGTCTTTCTCGCCGCCGGGCTCACCCCCACCGAAAAAGATCCCGATGCAGAGGAGCATGATCTTGTAGTTCGTTCAGTCACTATAGGCGAGTTCGAGGAGATGATGCTCGCCGGCGTTATCCGCGACGGCTGCACGCTGGCGGCATGGGGCCTTTATCTGCTGTGGAAAGCGAGAAGGGCAGCTTCTAGGTCTCTGACCGCTTGAAGTTGTAACAAAACACTGGGTGCCCCTGGTCCCGATTTTGGGACCTGGGATAGCGGAAATCCAAGGCGCGATATCATGCGGTCAGAGTCCTGGTACTACAGCTGTAGATCGAGGTTTTCGGAGGGAGCAGGGGGTTTTAACCCCCTGAATGAGGCCGACTTTGCGGGGCCTTCAGGCCCGGGCTCTGGGTGCCCCACCCTCGGCGCGTCTTTGTTTTTGCGCCTAGGGTGGGAGACCTCATACTCAACAGCGAGATACCAATTCACAAGGTCAGAGTACTAGCCTACCGCTTCTCGGTTCTTGAACTATTTCGACATAGTTATGTCACCTATGCCATAATCATGGCATGGCAGTTCGAACCACGGTCGATATCCCGGAACCGCTCCATGACCGGCTGCGCCACAGGGCCGAGCGTTCCGGCACTTCCATTCGCAGCCTGATCGTCAATGCGCTCGAGCAGGTCTATGAGGACCCCGGCAAGAAAGCGCCTGTAACCGGTCCGCTGGTACTGGCAAAAGGAAAGAGGGGGCCGCAATTCCCCAGGGACGAGAACCCCCATGACCTTGTTTTTTCCTGACCTGAACGTCTGGCTGGCGCTCTCGGACATCGGCCACGAACATTGCGGCGAAGCCTGGAACTGGATGAGCAGCCTTCCCGGAGATGCGAGACTTTTGTTCTCGCGCTACACGCAGATTGGGCTGTTGCGTTTGCTTGTGACACCCGCGGTGATGGGAACCGCCACGCTCAGCCTTGGCAAAGCGTGGAGTGTCTACGACCGTTGGCTGGGGGATCCTCGGGTAGAGTTTTATCCCGAGCCGAGGGAAGCAGACCTGACCTTTCGCCGCTTCACTGCCCCGTTTAAAACGCAGAAAGCTTCCAAGGCAGTTGGAGACTGCTGGCTGCTGGCCTGCGCGTCAGAGATCGACGCCAGGCTCGTTACCTTCGATCGGGCACTGTATGAGTTGGCACGGAAGCAGAACCAACCGGCTGTGCTTCCTTCCTGATTGAAGGAACGCAAAGGACGCGCACTGCGCGCCCCTGTTCAAGCGCGCGAACAGTCAGCTTGTTCGGCCTACGGCCGTTTTTCCAGGGGAATATAAGGTGCCGGATAAGCCGGCCCGATGTATTCGGCGCGAGGCCGGATGAGGCGGTTGTCGTCCAACTGCTCGATCACATGAGCGGCCCACCCGGCGATGCGGCTTACGGCGAAGATAGGCGTGTAGAGATCGATGTCGATGCCCAGCGTGGCGTAGGTGGAGGCGGAGTAGAAGTCCACATTGGCGTTGAGTTTCTTGTCCGCGTTGATGTAGAGCTCGATGGCGCGCGACATCTCATACCACTTCGGCTGTCCGGAGTCCCTGCCGAGCTGCTCGCTCATCTTGCGCAGGTGGGTGGCGCGGGGGTCTTCGGTCTTGTAGACGCGGTGGCCGAAGCCGGAGATCTTCTGCTTGGCGGCCAGCATGTTGCGCACGTACTCCACCGGATCGGCGCCTTCCTTGTCGATCTTGAGCAGCAGGCGCATCACGCCCTCGTTGGCGCCGCCGTGCAGCGGGCCCTTCAGCGCGCCGATTGCGCCGGTGATGGCGGAGTGAATGTCGGCCAGGGTGGCGGCGATGACGCGGGCGGCAAAGGTGGACGCGTTCAGTTCGTGCTCGGCGTGCAGCACCAGCGCCATATCCATGGTCTTGACGGCGGTTTCAGAAGGCATCACGCCGTTCAGCATCCACAAAAAGTTGGCCGCGTGGGTCAGCGAGCGGTCGGGCGGAACAATCTCCTGGTCCTTGCGGATGCGGTCGTAGATGGCCACGATCATGGCAAACTGCGCGGTCAGGTTGTAGCTTTTGCGCACGTTGGCGTCGTGGGAGTTGTCTTTCTCGTCGGCGTCGTAGAAGCTGAGCGCCGAAACCGTGGTCCGCAGTACCTCCATCGGCGTTGCATTCCTGGGAAAGCTGCGCATCATGTCGATAATGCGCTGGTCCACCGACCGGGCCAGGGCCAGTTGCGACGTGAATTCGCGGAGCTGAAGCTCGTTGGGCAGAAGCCCATTCCAGAGCAGGTAGGTTGTTTCCTCGAATGTCGAATGCTCGGCCAGTTCGTGGATATCGATTCCGCGATAGGAGAGCACGCCCGCCTCCCCGTCAATCCAGCAAATACCGGAGTTTGCGGCGACAATTCCTTCCAGGCCCTTTCCAGCTACGGCAGTCGACATAATGATGGATTTCCCCCTTGCGATGAAATCGATGAAGTGCCGCCTTGGACGCTCAAAACAGACAGACGCGCCTGGCGGCAAAAAAAGTGCGGTAAAGATGTTTATAACGGAACGATTCGATGGTTGTCACGGCGCTGAGCGTGGAGGATGAGCAATTGGAGACATCCAAACCGGCCCCAGGGCGGTGAAAATGGAACCGGAAATCGCAGGATTTCCTGCACACTCCGGCATTCTTCGATATCCTGTAGTTTCCCCGGAGGCGCGGTACCTAAGCCCTCAGCGCGATCGGCGAAATTCGATTTTCGAGCGTAGTTCGATTGTAGAGTAAAGATGGGAAGCTCCTGAAAGTGCAGGAGCTTTTCTTCCGAATAGGCGTCGAACAGAGCGACCAAAACCAACACCGGCGCGGCCCAAGGCTCGAGCCGGCCGAAACAAGGAAGGTAAAACCATGAGCGAACTTGAAGAAGCCCCCAGAAACTACTCCGGCGCACTGCTTGGAGCGATCGGCGTGGCCCTTGTGGCTGCGCTTGGCGGCCTGATCTGGTGCTACACCCTCAACAGCAAGGCAGCGACCCAGGCTACGGAGTTGGCCGACGCCAAGCAGGCGAACGTGAAACTGGCAGCGGAGTTGCGCGAGACCGACGCCCGCCTGCAGGTGACCACCGACGAGTTGGGAAAATCGCTGGGTCTGACCGCAAAGGAGATGGATGCCCGCGCCCAGCAGATTATCGCCCGCGAGGACGCCAACGAGGCCCACGCCAAGCGGCTGGAGAGCGCGCAGAACCAAACCGCGCAACAGGTGAACGCCGTGGCCAGCGATGTTTCCAGCGTCAAGACGGACGTGGGCGGCGTGAAGACCGATCTGGGCAAAACTCAGACCGACCTGGCCACCACCATCAGCCAGTTGATGGCGGTGAAGGGCGACTTGAGCAGCACCAACAGCGTGATTGCCCGCAACCACGACGAGCTGGTGTTGCTGGAGCACAGGGGCGACCGCAACTACTACGAGTTCACGCTGACCAAGGGCGCGAAGAAGCCCGTGGGCACGGTGAGCCTGGAATTGAAGAAGACGGACCCCAAGAAGAACAAGTTCACCCTGAATATTCTGGCCGACGACAAGACCTACGAAAAGAAGGACAGGAATGTGAACGAGCCACTGCAGTTCTATAGCGGCAAGGATCCGAAGCTGTTTGAGATTGTGGTCAACTCCATCAGTGCGAAGAACCAGATCTCCGGGTACCTGACCACGCCCAAGGGGGCGCCCGTTCCGCCTACCGCTCAATAACCGCGGCGTGGGGCGTGAGCACCAGGCCGGGCTGATACCGGAAGGTAAAGCTGAAGTTCAGGTCTTTGCGCGCGTCCCACTGCTGTTTGGTCAGGCGAAACGACGAGACGAAGGTTCCATCCGCCGAAGCCCCGGGGTCCAGCGTCAAATTGATCGGCAGCGCCGTGCCGTGCGGCACCGGCATATCCGGATAGGCCAGAAACACCCGGTCGTAATCGGATTGGGATGCCGCATAGCTGGAATGGATACCATCGTCCAGCGTGGCATTGGCCAGAACCGTGAGCAGCGAGAGGGGCTGCTTGCTCTGGTTCTTCAGCCGGACTTCCGCAAATACCAAAACCTGGTCGAAACTCTCCTTGGGCATGGGAGCGCCGTTGGCATCCAGGCCCGAGCTCTCGGTGTGCTGGGGGTGCGCCCAAACCGCGACAATTTCCCCGGTGATCGAAGGTGGCTTTTGGCCAGCGATAAAGTAGATGGCGATGCTGATTGAAATTACGGCTGCCGCGGCAACCGTGGTCCATACCAAATGACCGGAACCCTTGGTAAATTCCTCGCCGCGGGCGGCATCGTCGGTTACTTCCCGTGTGTCCTGATGGAGGAGGCTCATAGCGCCCTTATTCTAGTCTGAGAAGCGGTTCGCAGGCTATCAAATCCCGTAAGTCATTGCACAATGGTACCTCGAATCGCACTGAAAATGGGCTTTTGGCGGCAATCGACAGGAATTGTCGCCCCCTGGGGGCGTCTTGGACAACGATTAGAGAACCAATGCAAGCCCCTACCAGTCCGCAGGTTTCTTGATCGGTCGGCTACCCCATCCTTGCTGCAGTTTGATCGCGGCAAGGCTGGACTCAAACTCACGCCCCGGCCTTGACCTACCCCCGCGGCCTCAGCGCAGCCAACAAATCCTTCGCTTCCAGCGTGTTCAGCACATCCGTCGGTCCCAGCCAGGCGCGGCGAAGTTGGCGAATTCCGTAGTCCATCTTCCCCAGGTTGCGGGCGTCGTGGGAGTCGGAGTTGATGGTGATGCGGCAGCCCAGCTCTTTGGCCAGGCGCAAATCGCGGTCGTTCAGGTCAAGGCGTTCGGGGGCTGCATTGTGTTCGACGGCCACGCCCAGCTCACTGGCGCGGCGGAGCACGGCGCCCATATCCATGGCAAAGGGCTCGCGTCGCAGCAGCAACCGTCCCGTAGGGTGCCCCAAAACGCGCACATTCGGGTTTTCGATGGCGCGGATCACGCGAGCCGTCATCTCCTCGCGGCTTTGTTCGAAACGCGTATGCACGCTGGCGATCACCACATCCATCTGCGCCAGCACCTCGTCGTCCATGTCCAGCGCGCCATCGGCCAGGATGTCCACCTCGATGCCGGTGAAGACGCGGATGCGGCCTTCCATGCGCCGGTCCACTTCCTGAATGTTCTCGATGTGCTCCAGGGCGCGCTTTTCATCCAGGCCGCCGGTCATGGCCAGGATCTTCGAGTGGTCGGTGATGGCAATGTACTTGTAGCCCACAGCCAGGGCAGCCTCGGCCATTTCGAGGATTGAGTTGTGGCCGTCGCTGGCAGTGGTGTGCATGTGCAGGTCGCCTTTCAGGTCGCTCTGCTCAATCAGCCTGGGAAGGCTGCCGTGCGCGGCACCCTCGATCTCGCCCAGGTTTTCGCGCATCTCGGGCGGAATCCAATCCATGCCCAGGGCGGCGTAAATCTCCTCCTCGGTAGCCGCGGCAACCACCGACTCGTCGTCCAGCCGCGCCAGCGACCACTCGCTGAGCGTGTAACCCATCTTGAGGGCCCGCTGGCGCAGCGCGACATTGTGCGCCTTGGAGCCGGTAAAGTACTGCAGCGCCGCGCCATAGCTGGCTGAGGGTAGCAGGCGCACGTCCACCTGCAGGCCTTGGCCCACGTGGAAGCTCACCTTGTTTTCGCCCTTGGCGATGATGTCGTGAATGCCGGGATACGCAGCCACGTATTCAACCGCGGCCGAGGTATGCTCCGGAGCGCAGGCGGGGCCGGTGGCCAGCAAATCGAGATCGCCGCAGGTTTCGCGGCCACGGCGCAAGGAGCCGGCGGGAGTGACTCGCTCAATCCCCTTGAAGGCCAGCAGATAGGCGGCAATGCGCCTGGCTTCCTCTTCGGCCACGTCGATGCGGAAGCGGCCGGCGCTGCGCCGGTAGTCGTCGATGCCCTTGCGCAGCTTTTCAATTTGTTTG
>Ga0181517_10000741_pt1 | contig 41464 bp, 25 predicted proteins | sample PEATcosm2014_Bin_31_FD_119748 | JGI IMG/M metagenome (GOLD analysis project Ga0181517, IMG submission 119748) | Peatland microbial communities from MTU Mesocosm Facility, Houghton, MI, USA - PEATcosm2014_Bin01_30_metaG | ecosystem: Environmental > Terrestrial > Soil > Wetlands > Peat | place... | reverse complement strand
GGAACCTCAACTGCAAGGGTTTGCCTGAGCCGCTCGCGCAAAAACGACTCATCTTGAATCTGGCTGTTCTGCGCATTCGCCATGTCCTCCCAGGAACGAAATAGACCTTGCAGATCGCGGGCGTTTGGGGGTAGTGTTCGATTCGAAAGTGCCAGCATCTCCTGCAGCATCGGTACCGAGATGCCATGTTCGGTGAGTTCCCCATTGCTGCTGAGCCCGGGATTGTGCTTGGCGAAAAACCGGTAAACAGCCTCCCGGCTGAGCTCGTTGAAGTTGTGTACCTGATCGATCTGGACGACCTCCACCTGGTCGCCCTTTCCGTAAAGATCGTAAATCTTCCGGATCGCGGGAAACTCCTCGTTGGGGACGTTGTGCGTCCAGTCTCCGGTGGCAGAGACAAGCAACATAGGTTTGGGTGCAAATAAGGCCGCGATCTCAACATTGCTGGTATTCAGTCGCAGCCCGGGGGCGTTCTCGCAAAGGTCGCCGCCCTGCATGATTGCAGACACCATGTTGACCGGGGCGACAAACTGGAGACGATCATCCACGGCCGCCAGCAGAAAGGTCTGTGTGCCGCCTCCGGACGCGCCCGCCATGCCCAGCCGGGTTGCGTCCACGTCATCCAGCGATGCCAGAAAATCGAGCGAACGCACGGAGTTCCAAAGTTGCAAGCCTAGCGGACCAAACGACCAAAGCCGCTGCTCGGCATCGCCGAATCGATGTGGCAGTTGAATGGTGTCTGTATACCCCACCATGTCATACGCAAAGACGACATATCCCTGGCGCGCGAGACTAATACCAAACGAAGGTCCAGAGTAAAGCGGTTGGTTCTCCAGGCGGCCATAGGGCCAATGTCCATGCGGATTGAGGATTCCCGGATGCCTCGCTTTGCCATTGCATGGCCGATAAAGGTTGCCCCCGAGATAGAATCCCGGCAGGGTCTCGATCAGCACCTTCTCGATGGTGTAGTCCTTCTCCTCGATCTTGCCGAATATTTGAGCGTGTAGCGGAGTCTTTTCCGGCATGGGCGAAAGCCCTGCTGAAACCAGGATCTGATTGCGGAGGAAGGTCCTGCGCTGTTCCCATGCAGTCAGGCTGGTGAATTCAGGCAGGGGCAGGTGCGTGTCGGTGGTTCGGATCTCGGTGTTACGGGCATCCTCAGCAGCCGGATGCGCCCGCGGTTGTTGGGCTGCGAGACAGTCAGCCGATGCCGCACTCATCACGACAAGGACAGCGCTCAAAATGCCCGATCGAATTACCCTGACGATAACCTTCCGCGCATCATCCATTGACAATTCACACCTACCCCTGCCAACGCCGCTTGCTCGATGAGGGTAGTCCCCGCAATGACAATAAGACCACATCAAGCAGGTGCACGCACAGCAAATCTGGCGGAGGGCTGCGATGCGGAGACCAGCCCCACCCAGAACACTACCGCGGCAACCAGGACCAATATGTAAAGCACCTTTACGCATCTTTGGAGGAAGACAGAAATAGAGCCTTACCGCCCAGGAAAGCCCAACTGTCGGGTTCCATGCGGCCATCCGGTTTCAGGATGGATAGCATACGTGTCATATGCAATCAACGGCAGGCCGGCAATGCATTTACACCCCGGGCTCTTGCCGTCCTCCGGATAGGGAGTTAGTCCAACGGCTGGCGCCGCCAGCAGATTACTTCCAGCTCAAACTCGTGTCCAGGGACCGCGCCGGCGGGAAGGGCGCTTTCCTACTATCGCATGACTCGTCAACAGGCACTGCTCCGACATGCTCCGCGACTGCCCCGCTCGGCTGCCCGCCCCCTCGTCGCCACGTATCCGCCATATCCCTCCAACCGGAGCTGTCCACAAGCCGTGCCAGTTCCGGCGGCATTTTTTCTTTCCTTGCGAGCATTTGCCAAGCTCACGTCGCGATATACACCCACCGAAATCCGTTTCTCTTTTCCGGCACGCCGGAATTTCAACCGCCAGCACTTTCCGCCAGCAGGATCGACCTCCAGATAGAGTCCCCCGCCATCGGCAGATCATCGTGACCGAAAAGCCCTGCACAATGGAAAACAGTCAAAGAAAATTAAGGGTTTAGCTGTTTTTTGAGCGTAGATGGGATGCTCTGGAACGGAATTGTGGTGGCCAGGGACGCTACCAAAAGGTAGTCCCAATCGCCGAGATTCTGCAGAAAACTGCCGATTGGGGGATACTGGGGCTGAGAGATTGAGGCTATATCGTGAAGCGGAAGCTCGATATTGTAGGCGCTGGAAAGGCTGGTAAAACTCTTGCTCGGCTATGGGCTCAGGCGGGAGTTTTTGAGATCGGCTGTGTGGTGAACCGGTCCATCGAAAGCAGCCAGGCTGCGGTGGATTTCATCGGAGAAGGCCGGCCGGCAGAGCGGCTATCCGAGATCGGCCCCTTGGATGTTCTACTGATCTCGACGTCGGACAAACGCATTGAGGAATGCGCCCAATCGGTTGCGCAAGAAGCTAAGGCATCCCCGGATGCAGTTGCCTTTCACTGCAGTGGATCTCTTTCCAGTGACAATCTGCAGGCTCTTCAACAGATTGGCTGCCATATTGGCAGTGTTCATCCGATTAAGAGCTTCGCAGAACCGGCGCGGGCAGTTATCACATTTGATGGAACGTTCTGTGCGCTGGAAGGAAGCAAACCTGCTATTAACTGTTTGCGGGATGCGGTTTCCAGAATAGGCGGGCACAGCTTGGAAATCGATAAAGCAAGCAAAGTGATCTATCACGCCGGTAGCGTATTTGCGAGCAATTACCTGACCGCGATGTGCTATGCGGGTGTGTGTTGCCTGGAAAAATCAGGTATCCCTTATACGCAAGCCATGAAAATTCTGCAGGAAATCGTAATCGGCACAGTTGGGAACATCTTCAAACTTGGGCCGATACCGGCGTTGACTGGCCCAATATCTCGCGGCGAGAGTGAAGTTGCTCAAAGGCAGTTAGAGGCGCTGGCTCAGTGGCGGCCGGAGATTTCAAATGTCTACCGGACCGCCGGCGTTCTTGCCGTCGATATGGCGCGTGCGCAGAATGGGGCAATCGACGGCGAATTAGAAGAGATCAAACGAGTCTTGCAAGCAGCAAGCGAACCCGCCGGATAAACGAAAGGCGCTGAAAATCTCTAGCGGTTAGTTCTCTGAGGGTCGTCACGCAAAAGCGGCATATTCTGGCACAAATCCGTCGAGTTACCCGAACAGCGTCAGCGAGCGGTATCTAACAGCCCTGCAGTCGTTTTCATCTCAATGCTCTTCGCGATCCCTGCAAGCCGCCGGTACGACTCGAGGCGCGCCCCATGATCCCATGTGTCCGTCACCACGATCAATTCGTTGGCTCCAGAGACAGCCACCAGCCGTTCCAGACCTTCTTTGACTGTGGCTTCAGAACCCACAATCGCCGCCCGCAGCTTGCTTTCCACTGCCGCGCGCTCCAAATCATTCCACAGCCCAGCCATCGAATCCACCGGAGGTAGAAGTTCCACAGGCTGACTCCGGATGAGCCGAAGGAAACGCTGTTGCGGCGTGGTGAACAATCGCCGCGCTGCCGCATCCGATTCTGCCGCGATCACCTGAACGCCCACCATGAGCCAGGGCCGATCGAGCACTTCGCCCGGGCGGAAATGGGTTCGATACAGGTGCGCCGCTTCCTCAAGCAGATCCGGAGCTAAGTGCGCGGCAAAGGCAAACGGCAGTCCCAGTGCCGCCGCCAGACGCGCACTGAAGTCGCTCGACCCGAGCAGTGTTATCGGCACATAGCTGCCCTGTCCCGGAATCGCTTTGACCACCTGGCCACGCCTTTCCGGCCCCAGATACGTTCGAAGTTCCTCCAACAATTCCGGAAAATCATCTCCGTTCTGGTGCAAGTCGCGCCTCAAGGCGCGCATGGTATGAAAATCGCCGCCCGGCGCTCGCCCCAGTCCGAGATCGATCCGCCCGGGATACAACGCCTCCAACGTGCCGAACTGTTCGGCCACCACCAGCGGGGCATGATTGGGCAGCATCACTCCTCCGCTGCCGACGCGAATTGTCTTTGTCTCCGCAGCTATATGGCCAATCAATACCGGCGTCGCCGAGCAAGCCAGTCCGGGGATCGAATGATGTTCTGCCAGCCAATATCGCCGATAACCCCATTCTTCTGTGTGCAGCGCAAGGTCGACCGAGCGCGCAATCGCGCTGCCCGCTAGCTCCTCCGTCCGCATTCCAACCAGATCCAAAACTGAAACAGGCAAACTCATACGAGATTAGATGAATCTATCGCCGACTCGATCCATGTCGGTGAATGCCGCTCATCTGGAAGGCTGCAATTTTATTCCTATTTGGCCTGCTGAAGACAGTACGTCGCACTGTGGAGAGCGATTCGGGAAGGTCGTCTCGCCGGGGGCATGCATGATGTCGAGCGGATTCTTGGTCGTAGACTCATTTCCCTCAACCAATGGACTGCGGAGAATGCGGACTCATTTCTTGGGTAGCCCGATCAGGCCTGTGAAGTCGGCATGGCGAATGAAATCTCGTGCTCTCCCGCCGGACTGGGGTCCGAGGAGGCTCCAAGAGCCTGGGGCGTTTATCACTCTCAATCACGCTATCCATCGAGTAAGCGTCGCAAATTCAGTTACTTAGTTCAATAATCCGCTGATTCTGAATTCTGCTGACTGCACTTCCGAACCGGCCCGCTAACGGAGGTCAAATCGATCCGGACCGGCCAATCTATTAACGGTCTACGTAAAACGACCCTTTCGCTGCTCGCCGGGATCGGAACAAAGTCGGTACGCCCTTAATCACGTCGCTAAGTGATGCCCCGCACTGACACTCTTAGTGGTCTGGCGCCTCATTATTGCGAAACTTCAGACTTTTGGAGGCACCGCAGCTTTTGCCCATAAGTCCACGTTGTTGGGAGCACCGTAGGCGCGTGCGCAAACAGCCGCAAATGAAACAACGAAGACGGTCAGGAGGTGTACTGTGAATCGTCGTGAGTTTTCCGGGGAACTCGCGCTTGGCCTCGGGGCCATGGCCTTTGGACGCTTGCCGGATGTGTCAATGTGCCAGATTGAGATTGGAAGAGGCAGGAATATGCAGGGAGTTCGACTTGATGTTGCGCCCACGTCGATACCCGAGTGGGACCGGGAAGATGAGCAGTCTGCCGTGCTGGGCGGCGAAGAGCTCTACAAAGCCGAAGATACGCAGGCCAAGGCTATGCTTGACCAGATTACGCTGCGGCTTCCAACCGCGTTGAACTGGGTCGAGCTTCTCAAATATGCGAGGCAACATCCGGCGGTCGGAGGACTGCAGATTCCCCCGGACAGTCGTAATTTTTCGTTTTATGCCATGGAATTACCCATTGCCATCATCCTGCCCAATAACCTGCGTTTGGTGCGGTTGCGGCTGGTCCTCGACTTGCAGGTCGACCCTGGCGACGCGGTAGCTTACGATGTCTTCCCGTCTCCCGAAATCGATGTCAAGAAACTCGCGACAGGCGAGATCAATCTCGATGTCTCCAAAGCCCTCAAATTCATCCTCACTTCCACCGGAGCTGCAGCCGCGGCTCCCATAGCCGACTGCCTCGGAATCAAGCTGAATATGCCGTTTGAATGGAGTACGACCTCAGTCCGGCTCCAAAGCTCCGGCAGGATGTCGAACCATGTGGAGTGGTATGTCAGCGACGATTCCATTCAAAAGGGATTCGCGCCAGCTACCATCGTGCGCGCTCCGAAAAACGCGCGTGTGAAAATAAACGCCACCATGGCCGGAGAACTGCGCTTCGCCGGTCCAATCGGATGGTTCAAGACACAGTTCGCTTCGCCTCAGCCGATGCATTATGCCCTTCAGTGAACAAACTCGACGAGCGGCCTTACCGCCGAATCTTGATCTTCTGTCGGCTTCTCAGGCCAGGATTGTCGCGGATGTCTTGACTGATCTGACCAGGGTGAATTTCGATCGCGGTCAGGTCAGTCAGCAGGTTCCTGATTTGACAGTCCGGATCGCCTCCGCTTGCGCGTCTGACGAGGACCGGGGGCGGATGGTTGATGAACTCGACCGCTGGGTACGGTGGCGGCGGCAACCTGGCTATTGGCTCGCATATCTCGTTCAGTTGGCCATGCAGCAGACCCGGTCCGAGTATTTCGCGCTTAGTTGCGTTCTCTATGCGGACGCTCAGATCAATGTGAACTCGGATTTGTCGCTGCCGTCTCTTGAAAACGCCCATAATGCCTTGACTGATCCGGCGTTTCACGACGTCGCAACGATGATCGATCAGCGGATACGGACGGTTTTCAATTATTACCGTACTTGGTATTCGGCAACTCCATACGACAAAATCAACCAACTGACAGAACACCTCTACAGCACCAAGACATGGTACGACCTGGTGTCTGCTTTTCCGGAACTGCGAAAGCCGCGCCGGGATCTTGTGGCGGGCGACTATCTGCGCGTGATCGATCAATGCGACCAAGGCCATGATGTTTACCATGGCGTGTTGACTCGTCGATTTCTCGGCAGTGTGTACGAAGGAAGCAACGAGCTGGACAAGGCCGCCGAACAGTTTCGCCTGGCGTTGGAGACGGCACAGACCACCAACCTGGATACGGAAATCGGCCATCTTCATCGGCTCTGCGGCTATGCGCTACGCGAGTTGAAAGATCTGGACGGAGCCGAACGCGAGTTCAAAAACGCGTATGCTCACGAGTCACAGCCGCTGTTCGCGTACTGGCAAGCTCTCTCGGCACGGGAACTGGGTGACCTATGGCTTCGCCGGCTGCCGCATCCCATTGATCGATCGAATCTCCCCAAGCAGCCGCTGCAGACGGCGATGCAGTGGTACAGGATCGGCCGGGATTTGCTTGAGAGACACATCGCCGCAGGTGTGCTGCCGGTGGCCCGTGCTGTCGAACAACAGTTATTCCGTTCCTATGTCGACAACAGCATCGAAGTAGCCGTGTTGGCAGGCACGCGTGACTCCGTGATCGAAATGGAGGCCGCCGGCCCGCGGTACGCCACCGATATGATCGCGGAAGGCAACGCGTCCGCAACGCTCGACGCCACTGCCTATGCTAAGTATCTGGAATGCCGGGCGATCTTCTATCAATACCTTTCCTCGTTTAGCCAGGGAGACCATAACCAGGACTTTGAAAAATATCTCTCTTTTGTGGAGAAGAACCGTGAAGCTCGCCAAAGTTACATGAGGACCCGGCTTCAGCTTACTTCGCCCATCACGCACGCTCAGTTAAGCGATGAAAATGTCGCGAAGCTCTTTCAACTCCATCTGCCCGATACGGCGTTTCTCTTCTTTCATATTGCCTCGAAGGAGACCTACTCATGGCTTCTCCTCCCCAGCGTCGGGATGCCGGTCGGCCAGGCCACAAGGAATGCGGCAACGTGGCTACAGAGTGACCTCGCATTTCAAAACGTTCTCCGGCAAGCGCAATGTCCGCCTGCACTTCATCCGGAGTTAGCTGTTCCTCCAGCGATCGATACCCTGCTCTCCATCTATGAAGAATGTTTCAATCCGCTGCTTGAGCCCTCTCTTCCCGCGCTTCAGGACAAGCACTTGAAGATTTTTCCTCGATTCTCTATGAATGCTGTTCCCCTGCACGCCATGAAGGTGAATGGCAAGCCCCTGATCGATTACTGCGATGTTAGCTATGGACAGACCCTTGGAATGCTCTTTCAAGTTCACCGCGACACTTCCTCGCAAGGTAGGGGAACTCTCGCGGCGTTGTACGACGAGAATGGGACCGTCGCGTACAAGGGCGCCTTCCGCATGATCGATCCCACCGGTTCAGGTGGCGTCTCCATCCTTTCCAATTCCTCGTGGGAAGAGGCGTGCAGTGCGATCGCCAAGAAACAATTCTCGGATTTGCTCTTTGCCTGTCACGGGGCCTACGATCGCGACGACCCGGCCAACAGTTACCTGCGCCTTCGCAGCGGCGTAGTCGTCCCGTTTTCGGAGATCTTCTCGAAGTTTGATCTAACCGGCTGCCGGTCGGTCACGCTGGGTGCCTGCGAAAGCGGCATTGCACGGACTCTGGTGTCGGCAGAATACATCGGGCTCCCGGTCGCCTTTCTGGCGGCCGGAGCCCGATACGTGATTGCCACTCTGTGGCAGACCAACCAGATCGCCGCAGCAATTCTTCTCGCCCATTTTTATCGATTGCTGGGAGACGGCGAGAATACCGTGGTGGCTGCGCTGAATGAGGCCCAGCGCATCACAAAGAAGATGTCCCAATCCGAGGTACTCGATTGGCTCGGTAAATTCCTTCCTGAAAAAGCAAAGCAGTGGGAACAGTCCATTCGCGAAAAGGAAGATCCCCCCTTCGGCCATCCATACTACTGGGCCAGCTTCTACGTGACTGGAGATGTGTAGCGATCGTCGGCATCTACAGGTTGCTCGTGCTCCCTTGTGCAACTCGTCTCGCGCATCGGGAAATGAGTCCCGAAATGTCGGCCAGTGTCCGGAGAATCGGACGATGAAAATCCGAATGCGATCCGACGCTCTAAGGGCGTTTGGCCAGTGTCGTTGGAAATCAGCTGTAGCCTGTGACTTCTGAGTCGGCCGCTCTAGAGAATTAATCGGAACTTTCATACGCAGTGGCCGTATTCGGCGTATGATTTTTTGAATTTCCAAGAGCGTCGTTTGGGGGTGCGAAAAGAGTCATGCAAGCAGCTTCCTTGGCACGTATAGGGGCTTTCCTCTTTCCAGCGAAAGTCTCCGGTGGTGGAACTCAGCAGCCATACCCAGGCCGTCCGCTGCTGCTCTGGGCGGTTGCAGGTCTCGGCTTATCGGCCTTGGGCTGGATCGCGGGCGGCTTCATCGGCTCGTGGGCTCCACGAACTGCCTGTGCGGTTGGCGCCGTTGCAATCATCCTGGGCTTAGTGAATCGCCAGCCACGCGCAGCACTTCTGGGTGCGGTCAGCGCTGTTATAGCCAGCCTGGCTGCCGTTCAGGTTGGTCAGTCCTTTTTCAGCTCACTCCTTGCATGGCCCGTGGCCGGCCTGGTTATCGGAGTGGTGGGCGCTTTCGCGTTTCGCCGGCTTCGCACCAGGATCGCCATCATCGTTGCCGCACCGTTGTTGGGTTCTATCGGGGTTGTGGCCGGCATGCTGGTCGTTTTCCTCGCTGCGAGGGGATTAAACGATTCGCGATTGGCAGCACAGACCATGCTCGGTGGGGCAGCCGGCTTTGGGTTGCTCGTAATGGCCGGCGCCGCGGTCGTTGGCCGTTGGCTCGATGGCAGTCGAGCGACAGGAGGAGCGTCATGAGCGATTCATCCAATTCCAGACTGCTTGATCGCAGGGGTTTCATGGGCTTGGGCGCCGGCGCTCTCGTGGCGGCTGCGGCAGCATTCGAGTGGGGGTATAGACTGAGAACCCGCGCGTGCAAGTCGACGCCCCCGAATCCTTTTGTCGCGGCCGGCAAGCCTCTGCTGGTGGCCGTGGAAGGCGAAGATTTGCATGCCATGCTGCGTGCGGGAATCGAGGCCCTGGGAGGATTGGACCCGCTGGCGAGGTTTGGCCGCGAGGCGATCTTTCGCGGCAACTACGTTACACCGCAGCCGTACCCGGTGACGACCGCCCCCGAATTCGTTCTTGCAGTCTCCGCCGAGCTGAAGCGCGCCGGCGTAAGCAAGACCAGCCTCTTTGACACTCATGGGACCCGCCTGAGCGCGGGCTCGCCGCCTGAACACATCCTGGGACGCCTCGGCGTCCTGGAGAAACTCACACAGGGCGGCGTGCCGGTTCTCGCCCGGGATTTTCTGGATCCGGACGAGTTCGTCTTTGTCCGGAGCCCCGCTTGGTCGATCGCAAAGCCGGTGGCTGTACACCGGATTCTGCACGAAGCGCCCATCGTCGTCAGCCTGCCGGTGGTCAAGCGCCACACGTACGTAAGCTTCACCTGCGCTCTCAAGATGCATTTCGGCTCGGTCGCCATGGCTGACCGGATGCTCGTCCATACGAAGGACAGCGATGGCCAGTCCGGGCTGATGCAGCAGCGCCTGGTCCATTTTGCCGACGCGGTAAAGCCGCAGCTCCACATCGTGGACGCCCGCGCGATCCTGGCGCGTTGCGGTCCAGGGTTGGGCGGAGGAGCCCAGGTTGTCCCAGGCGTCAATAAGATCATCCTCAGCGGAGACATGGTGGCGATCGACGTCTATTGCGCTCGCCTCATGGCGCAGCACGACGAGACGTTCACACCCGACATGATTGCCCCGCAGCTCAGGCACGCGGTCGCTCTCGGCCTCGGCAATGCGGACTTGGACGCCGTTAAGGTCGTGGAGATTCGGGTATGAGACGTGGTGGCGTCGCCGCGCTAGCCTGCATGCTGATGCTCGGCCTTTGGGCGTGCCGTGGGGCCGGTCCTTTGCCTTCCGGCGCGGCGCTCGGCGGTCTTGCAGACATCGATCAACCGGAGAGCTACACGGGTGCGACCCTCTATACGTACATCGATGGTGGGGCCGACCTCTACGTGAATCAGGGCTTCTCCGAGCTCTATGTCCGACGGTACGGCCGCGGCAGCGAGCGCTTTATCGCGGAGCTTTACGAGATGAAAGATGCCTCGGGCGCGTCGCACATCTACCAGAGTAGCCGCCGCCCCAATGCCGAGAAGGAACTCGCCAGCGGCTGCATTGCCAGTGTGACGCCAGCCGAGATACTAGCCGCCAGGGGCCGCTACTACCTCGTCGTTCGCAATGAAGATCCACTTGCGAAGCAAAGTGATGGGCTTATCGAGCTGGGCCGGAACGTGCTGAACAGACTGCCAGGTGCATGCGGGCTCGCCCCGAAGAAGTGATCTAACTGTTGATTGAAGGCCCGGGCCCATGGACCGAAGCTACCCCCGGCTTCCGGCCCCAACGCAAAAGGCCCCTTGCGCCTCTTGGTGCTTCACCTTTGCTGCGAAAAGGAATTAGAAGAGATCACTCGCGTTAAGTCCCCTTCCCGCAAGTTTTCTTTGGTCACAAATGCAATCAGGGTAATTGTCGGGTATTACAAAGAGCTGTTCTTCATCGCAAAGCCCTATCACTGACTGAACTAGGGAGATAATCGCAAGGAGATCCAATCCCCATTTACAGTTTGAAGAAAGCGCAGATCGCTGTGAGGAGAGTTTTCTCGGCGAAGAAATTGGGGCAATCCTGAGAACTGCCCCGGAACGCTTGAGAGAGGGGAGGTATGGAAGAAGAGCCTAGGGCCTGAGTTGGCCGGGGTGAGTCTCGGAGCGCTTTCTGAAATACAGCATCGCGATGAATCCGATCAGGCCCGATCCGAGCAGAGCCCAGGTGGCGGGTTCAGGAGTAAGTCCCACGAAGTCTTGCGGCTCCCCGTCGGTCCAGCCGGAATCGTTCAGCGGATCTGCCAACCACACATAGACACCCCCGTATTGGGAATAGACTTTGGCGGCTTCATCCAGAAGGTTCTTCTGGTTCTGGTCGTAAGTGGCGGGACCGGAAAATAGAGACCACGCTGCCCAATTCGCGTCAATTACTTCAGTTGGATTTGTCTGCAAATTGGCCGCAGCAACAGACCACAAATATGCCGCCTCTTCGTACGTTTTTCCAAGGGCGCCCGCAGTGGTGCGATTTGCGGTCCATGTTTCCGGTATCGTGATTTCCCGGTTGTAGCTGATGCACATCAGCGACGCATCGAATGACTGTCCCCCGCCCGTTGGAGTAATGGTGAAGTTATACGGGTAGGTATACACGCCATTCGTGTTTAGGCCAGGTCCAACTCCAGTGAAATCCATCGTGAACGAGTCAGCGTAACAAATTGCCCTACCGAACCCCAGGATGATTAGCGCAACCAGGAGACAGGCAAAGCAGTTGATATTTCTCCTCATCTTTCCCCCCTTCTTTGCCGCCGTCTCATCTCCGAACATCTCCGTTGTCGGTTCAACAGAATGAGTGCGGCTGATTCTGAATGAGGTTGCTGCAACTGGCTTGCCAAATTCGAATTCTGAATTAGCGGACATTTGACCGCAACAGGGCGGCGCAGTGTGAAGATGTTTTCCCACAGAGTGTAATTATCTCGTCAAATTCAGACAGATGCGTAGGCCGATTTGTCGCGATGCCAAATCGCACTTGCAGAGCCGACAATCCAGTTCCGGTCGAGTCACCGCTGGCCTACATCGGAGCCGCCCCGCGCGCGAAGGCTCTGGCTTGGCTGGACGCAGATGCGGGGCGGTTTCGATTAGAAGGTGTGAAGGAAGCCACAGGCATTCCTGTCGTGGCGATCCACCCGGGGATTATGGATATTGAATAGTGTTTTATGCTTTGGTAGTTGGTTCCCGGGCCGGTCATCATCTTTGCCGCCCGATAGCCTGGTGAAAAAATGGAAGCCGGCCGAGTCCATTCTTTCTCCCGGCTTCCGGCACCTCTTCGCCAAATCAGAATGTAAGCCGGGCCGCCATCTGTAACTGGCGTGGGTCGTTCGCAGACGAGATGGCACCAAAAGTGGGCAAGTCCGCAGTCACTGCCGGCAAGTTGAAGTTCGGGCGATTCAAGAGGTTGAAAGACTGCGCCTCTAGCGTAAGCGTTCCGCGCTCACGCAGTCTGAAGGTGCGCATCAGCGAAATATCCATTGATGCGAATCCGGGACCGAGCAGGGAGTTGCGCCCTGCGTTGCCAAATGTGAACGGTGGCGCGACAGCGAAAGCTGCGGGATTGAACCACTGGCTGGCGGAGGGGTGCGATAGGTGCGGATTGCCAATGCGGTTTGGCCGGTCCGACCCACTTTGCTGCCCCGTATTGCCGGTATTGCTGTTATCGAATGAAATGATTGGCGTAAATGGCTGGCCGCTTTGAACAGTAGCAATTCCCTGGAACTCGGTATCTCTCGTCCAGCGGTTACCGTGCGGCAAAGTTAGCACGCCGGCGGCCACGAGGCGCTGCCTCATATCGAAACTCGAGGGACCTCTTTCCGCTGGCAAATTATTGCTGTTCTGAGGGAAGTTCGGATCGGCCGTGTCGCCCAGAAACGCCGAAGACCCGTCGATGGAATGAGAATACGTATAGGCGCCCCACAGGGAAAGTCCCGGAGTTACGTGCCCGGTAAAGCGCATTTCCAATGCGTTGAAGTTGGATGATCCCTCGGTTTCAATATAAAAAATGTTGGCAAATTGCGAAAACTGACGGCGTGATTGCAGGTCTGCCGATCCCGGAGATGGCTGATTCAGGTCGCGCTCACGAATAAGGTGTGTACCGGCAGACCCGGCATAATTCAGGGTGAGGGTGCCTCTGCGGCCCAAGGATGATTCTGCGGTGAGGTTCCACTGCTGCAGGTATGGCGTAATGGTGGCAGGGCTCAGGACGCTTAAAGTCGCCGGCGGTGCATACGCCGCACTGGTGGGGAAGGGATCCTGCAGCGTCAAGAATCCGGCATCGGAAGGAAAGAACACATTCATCGTAAACTGCGGTGGATTGAAGTAGGCCGCCGAGCCCACAATGAACATTCCGGAATCGTAGAAGACGCCATACCCCGCACGTAGCACGAGTGCCGGGGCTGCGTGCCATTCAATGCCCACACGCGGCGCGAAGTTCTTATAGTCGGGATGAATGCCGGAAGCGGTGACGCCGTCGTGCCCCACTTGGACGATCTGCCCGGTCTGGAAGTCCAATTCCGACATTCCATCGGTCGGATCGGTAGCCGGAGAATTGAACTCATAGCGCCCGCCCAGGTTCAAGACTAGGTTGGGGCGAAGCTTCCAATCGTCCTGGAAATAGACTGCATAACTGGTGGAGCGCAAGTGTATGGGGTTATTCGCCTGTGCCTGAATGCCCATAGACGGGTAGCCGAGCAGCAAGTCGCTTAAGGGTGAACCGGATATGCCGCCGAAGAATGAGAGTTCTCCCCTCACCAATTCATCGAGGTGCCCGTTGAGTTGCATGATGCGGGCTTCCGCTCCCAGTTTGAAAGTGCTTGCTCCATGAATCAGGGTGTAACCGTCCCCAATCTGATACGTGTTTGTGGCCCTCAGATTGGGAAAGGCGAAATTGTCGCCTAACTGGGCGAATGGGGCAACATTCACGATCGGATATCCATAGTCCCGCGAAGGCAGATTCAACCAGCTGACATCCCAGAGTTGGCCCACATTCGCTTGGTAGTTCTGGGGCAGGAAATCGCGGGAAAAGCGGTTGAAGCCAAGCCACAGAGAGTTGAAAGCGCTTGATCCGAATGTGTGTTGCGCTCGAACCATGGCATTGTGCGTATGGTCGTTGATGTAGTCTCCAAAGCCGGGTGCGGCGCCAGTAACTCCTTCCTGATATGGCTGAAAATTACTCACCGTTCCCATCGTGTACCTGAGCGTGAGTTCGTCTCTCTGCGAAAGCCGATGGTCCACACGGAAGGTGTCTTGCTGATGGTCCTCGGGATCGGTCGGTTGTCCGAGATAATTGTACGCAGACCCGGAAAGATTCGGCTCTGGATAAAGCTTCAGGATGTCTGTCGCGATCGGCGAAATGCTACCGGAAGGAATCGTGTTGTTGGGAAAAGGCTGCCCTGTGAGAGGATCTACGATCATAACTCCGAGATCGCCAAGCTTGCCGGCGCGTTCATCGTCGGTTGGAACGAGAGCCTGCTGGCTTATTGACTGGCTCTGCCGGAAGAAGTCGACGTTTGCAAAGAAAAACGTCCTGTTCTTGCGGATTGGACCGCCGGTTGCGAGTCCAAACTGGTTGCGGACATAAGCGGGCTTGGCAAAGCCCGCGCCATCAAAGTAGTTGCGAGCGTCCAAGGCGCCATTGCGAACATACTCGTATGCCGAAGCATGGAAATCGTTGGTTCCTTGCCGGGTGATGACGTTTACCTGTCCGGCAGCACTACGGCCATACTCCGCGCCGTAACTGCTGGTCACCATCTTGAACTCCTGCACGCTGTCAACGGCAGGCTGAACAACATATCCATTGACGTAAGGGTCGTTGTTATCCATACCGTCAAGCAAGAAATTGTTGTACTCTTCGCGGCCCCCATTCACCTCCATCGAATTGGCACCGTTTGACGAGAGTTGGGATCCTTGGACGGACGGAAATGCTCCCGGCGCCAGGAGCGCAAGCTGCAGAAAATCCCGTGCGTTCAATGGAAGTGTTTCGGTGAAATGCTGATCGATTACGAACCCGAGGTCTGCTGTCTCTGTCTGTAGTGAAATCAATGGAGCATTCACTTCAACCTGCGTCTTAGGACCTCCGACGGTGAGCTGAAAGTCGAGATTCAAAGCCGTGTCCAGCGCCAGAGGAGCATTGGGCCGAGTCAGCTCAGAGAACCCCGGAGCGCGAACAGAAATGGAATAAACGGCCGGTGCCATGCCGATGAGCGAATAACTCCCGTTCACGTCAGTTATCGCAATGCGGATCTTTGCACGCTGCGCGTCTACGGCCTTGACCTCTGCGTCCGAGACGACTCTTCCGGAAGGGTCAAACACATGGCCGGAGATTGAACTCGTCGTCACCTGTCCGTTGGCGACAAAAGCACCGGCTAAAAGAAGTGTTGCAAGGGAAGCGCCACCATTCCCCAAAACCCATTTCATAGCAAACCTCGTTAACTGGCATCGAGCACTGATGCATCATCCGGGTACTACATACCCTCTTACGGCGGTGCGTCGAATCCTCAACAACAACAGGCAACTATCGCGATATCTCGGTTGGTGGGCAGATTTCTTCCTTTAGCGCTCAGACTGATCCCCTCCCGCCTACGGGCCGGCCGAAATCAGATCCTGCACGTATGCATCCAATCAAAGGTCGAACTGCAGGTGATTAACCGCGGGAAAGCTGCTGGATCGAAAACACTCAATTCCTTGCGATGTTTCTGGGTTGGGCTGACCGGGTGGCGCCGATCCTCTTGCACCTAGGCCCGCGCCAGGTGATGCAGTGGGTAAATCGCTTCCCATGGATTGGGAAGTTTCGTACCGTCCAGGCTCACCCCCATGTCGGCAAGGCAATTCCCCAACGGGCAGAATCTGGAACGCCGCACCCGTCAACCGCGCCGGTCTCGGTTCATCGCTTCTCCTCGATCGGCAGAAGTTCATTTGCGCGGATGGGGCCGGGCACCACCTGCTTGATGCCGGATGGCCAGTCGACTTCGATCCGGTCAACCTGGGCAGCCTCTCCCAGACCGAAGTAGAGCGGCAAGGAACTCTGCGACAGATAGCCCGACTTGCCGTCGTTGTACTTCATGTAAGTCCGGCCGCCCGCGGTCAGGCGCACGGTTGCGCCCAGGCCGTCGCGATTCGACACCGTGCCGATCAGCTTTATCTTCAACCAGTGAATCTGCCGGCGCTCAGAGAGATTGCTGATGAGAACCTGGGGCCGCGAGTTGAAATCGTTGGTGACAATATCGAGATCGCCGTCATTGTCCAGGTCGAAGATCACGGCTGACCGGCTCGCCAATGCCGACATGACCGTGATTTTTCCGGTTTGTCCGGCGCAAGGCTTGGCATAGTAATCCGGCGCGTCCCTGGTGAGTTTCGAACAGTCCAGCTCAAACCAGGGCGTGTGGGTCTGCCCTCCCTTGCGGGGCTCGACGCCCAGGATGAATTCCGCGTCGAGGAACTTCTGGCCGCGATTGTTGAGCATCAGGTAATTGATGCCGTAGCGGTACGGGAAGTTCATGCCCGAAGGGATGAAGATGTCGTCCCAACCGTCGGCATTGAGATCGCCGACGCTGGGCCCCCAGGGCCAGTAGCTCTCGACGCCCATGCGATCGGAAACTTCCTCGAACTTGCCGGCGCCAAGATTGTGGTAGAAGGCGTTGCCGAAGATGAAATTGCTGCGCGGACCCATCAGGAGATCCTCGCCTGCCGGATGCTGCGCCTTCTTCTTCTCGTCCTCCGGTCCCACGTTCTCCCACATGTCGGAGTGCATGTCGGTGACAAACAGGTCCATGCGGCCGTCGTTGTCGTAGTCGAAGAACTTGATGCCCATGGCGCCCCAGGGCGTCTGCGGGAAGTAGCGCTTCGTTTCTTCCGTGAACTTTCCTGCGTGGTTCTCGTAAAAGTGGCTGGCACCCTGCATGTTGAGCACGAACACTTGTGGCCAGCCGTCGCCATTCAGATCCGTGAAGGACCCATCGCCACACCAGCCGACCGGGCGGAAGCCAACTTCAGCCGACACGTCACGGTACCGATTGTGTCCCAGGTTCTTGTACAGTACCGGGAACTCGTAGCGCTCGGGAAACATGTGGCCAAAGAACGCATCGGGATAGGCAACGTGTTGCCCCTGCGCGCCGATATGCTCTCCGGTGTACTGACCGACGTTGCAGACCAGCAAGTCGAGGAGACCATCGCGATCGTAGTCGAAGAAGAAAGCGCCTGACGAGTGTGCCTTGCCGTCGATGCCGGACTCAATGGTGATGTCGGTGAAGTGGCCGTGCCCGTCGTTGTGGAACAGGATGTTGCCGCCGCGGACGGTAGTTACAAACAGGTCGGGCGCGCCGTCATTGTCGATGTCGGCAAAGGCGGCGGAAACCGAAATCCGCCCGGGGACGCCGACTCCCGCCTCGGCCGTGATGTTTTTGAATTTGCCCCCGCCCAGGTTCTTCCACAGTTCGTTGCCGCCGGTCGAACTGACAAAGTAGATGTCGTACAGGCCGTCGCCATCGACGTCGGCCACGGCAATTCCGGTCCCATGATCGTAATGGGTCGGTTTGTAATCGCTGGCGGCGTCGTCGACGATGTGGCTGACGAAGGTGATCCCGCTCTCGGTGATGCGGTCTACAAACTGGAAATCGTAGAAGACCTTGAACTGATCCACGGTTTTCAACTGCTGCTGTTTGCGCTCGGCCAGCATCGCAGCAGCATCGTGGTCGGGGTAGCGAACCTGCGGCGTGGCCGTCAAAGCAGGTCCTTGGGCAAATACCGCAAGAGCGGCGGCCGCGATCGATACCACTCCGGCAAACCAGGTTGGAATGACGCTCATCTCAACGACCTTTCCGGTTTTTCATTTGCTCATAGGCAGCGCTTTCGCGCTCCGCCTCTTTCACCCTTCCCTGCTGGCGGTAGAGCGCGGCCAGCCGCACGTGCGCCGCCGCCGCATCCTCGCCGTCCTTGTCGATGCGAATCAGCAGGGCCCAGGCAGCCTCGGCGCGCGTTGGATCGTTCGCGGCAAGCGCCGCCTGCCCCAGAGCGAGCAAGATTCGCGGCGTTTCCGGGCGGAGTTTGTCTGCCGCGGCAAATTGCTCCAACGCGCCCGCGGCGTCACCCGTCTTGAGCAACGCGGAGCCCAGGTGATAGGCCGGCTCCGGGTTCGCCGGCTGCAGTTCGCACTCCACGCGATACTGCGCGATGGCCGCCGGCCAGTTGCCGTCCTCGGCGAACAACTTACCGAGCGCAAGATGAACGTCAGGCGTGTAGGGGTTGAGCTGCACAACGGCGGCATATTCTAACCGGGCTTCGCGCAGGTGCCCGTCCGCGGCTTGCCTTTCGGCCGCCACCTGATGTGAGCGGGCCGAGCCCGGATTCGATTGCAGAAGCTTCTCGAACGTCTGTTGGGACGCCAACTCCGAGGCACGGCTGAAGGCGCGGAGCAATTTCGGGTCGTCCGGCTTGAGAGCCAGCGCCTTCTGCAGGCTGACAACATCGGCGGACGGTGAGTTGCCGGGCTCCGGCGGGCTGGGGTTCTGACTCGCGGTCTCGGGCTTGATTCGGATCAATTGATCGTGCGTTCGCTTGGAAGCCAGCGCCGTCGCGCTCCCGAAATAGTAAAGCAGGTCGGGATCGGTTGGCTTTGCCTCCAGCGCGGCCTCGAGCGCCACGATCGCGCTGCCGAACCTCCCAGTCCGGTAATAGGCGACCCCGAGCAGATCGGGGGCGCCGGTCATTTCGAGATGAGGTAGCGCCCGATCCGCGTCGCCAAGCACAAGCAGCACAACCCCCAAGGTGCGCTGAGTGCCCATCAGATTCGGCTTGATCTTCAAGGCCTCTTCCAACTCCGGGATCGACGCGCGGTAATCACCTTTCAGGAAGTAGGCATTACCAAGGTTCGCGTGACCCGCCGCCGAGGCCGGCTGCAGCTCAGTTACTTTGTGAAACTCCCGAATGGCGTCATCCAGGCGGCCCTGTTCCTGCGCCTCGGCGCCGGCACGCGCATGGTCAATCATCTCGGGAGTTATGGCCTGCGAGAGGAGCAAGCATGCGCACAATACCGACGTTGCCATGGCATCTCCTCCAAGCTTCTCGAACTAAGCCGGCTGAGTTTTCACCGCTGAAACTAGTAGAGAAGTATAACGCCCTATTTGTGGGCGCCTGCACAAATCAATGTCGAGGCGCCGCCGCGGAGCGCTCGGCGCGCATCCGCTCCAGCGCCACCGCGACCACCGTGTCGGCTGGATTAAGCGCATGCGCGCGTTCGAGCACCGGCAGCGCTGCGGCGTCGTCACCGGAAGCGTGCAGGGCCGCCGCCAAAAGATTGAGCGTGTCGAAGTAGCCGGGGTTCAATGCGGCCGCTTTCTGCAGCGCCGGAACCGCCTCCCCATAACGCTTCAACAGGCATAAGCTGCGACCCAGATTGTGCCAGGCATCGAACGACTGCGGGGCGAGTTGCGCAGCCGTGCGCAACGGTCCGAGAGCCTCGGCGTGGGCGCCGTGAGAGGCATACAACTCTCCCAGCCACAGCATACGCTGCGGATCGTGCGAATCGGCGATGCGCCCGCACACCGCCCGCGCCCGCTCGATCGGCTGCGTGCGTAGCGCCTCCATGCAGGCGTGACCCGTTTCCTCGACGAAACGTCTGGCCTGCTGCGCCTGGCGAAACAAATCGAACTCGCGATCGCCGTCCGCCGCTCGGTCCGCGAGCATATAGACCCGGCCCAGGCGGTAATGCACCTCGGGATCGGCAGGAATGTCGCGAGCCGCCTGTTCCAGAGCCCGCAGCGCCAGGGTCTGCTGCCCGGCCAAAAAATATGCGACTCCGAGGTAGAAGGATGCTTTAGGAAAGGCCGCGTTCGCCGTCAAGGGCTTGAGCCGCCGAATGGCCTCTTCGGACTTGCTGACGCGGATATCCAATTGCGCGAGATAGTAACTTAGACCCGGCTGCTCGCCCAGCCGCTTGATCTCCGTTTCGAACTGCGCACGCGCGTCCTGGTCGCGCTCCTGAGCAAAAAGACAAGTGGCATATTCGATGCGAATGGCGTCGTTGGCAGCATCCAGGGCCAGGGAGCGCTCATATTCTCCTGCCGCTTCCGCGTAGCGCCGCTCCTGCATCAGTCGCGCCGCCGCGCCGGCATGGGCCGTCGCGCCCGATCGATCCTGCGGAGATTGCGCGGGCGCGAGGAGGCCGGCGAGCACCAGCACGGCAAGCAGTCGGCTCAGCGCAGGCATCAACCCCTCCCGCTCGCGCTCGAGAATGTTTCGGCCTTTACAATTCCCTCGCCTTCTCGAACTGTAACTAATCTGTCAGCGGCGACACCGCTTATCTTTTCTTTAGCGCCACTGGGCCAGCGGATCTCCAGATCGGCCGTTAGCGCAGACCCAAGTCCAAAATGGAGACGGCGGTCGTTTACTGACAGGTAGCTGCTTTGCGCACTGAGAGCCTGGGCCTGATGCTGACCGCCGTAGGTGGCGATTACCGTAGCGCCGATGGCGCTGCGATTGGATTTCACGCCGACCAGTTTCACTTTCAGCCAGTGCCCGCCTCCAACCACATCGTTTCGGAGCAGCGAAGGCGTCTCGTTGACGTTCATGATCAGGATGTCGACGTCGCCGTCGTTGTCGAAGTCGCCGAAGGCGACACCGCGACTGCAATGAGCCTCCTGGATTGCCGGCCCGGCGAGATCCAGCAACTGCTCGAACTTGCCGCTGCCCAGATTGCGAAACAGCACGCGTGGCGTCTTGAATGGCTGATCCGCGCGCGCACGCTCAATCTCCGGATAGACACCGCCCGTGGCCCAAAAGATGTCGGGCAGGCCGTCGTTGTCGAAGTCCTGAATCCCTGCACCCCAACTCACATAGCGGGTCTCCACGCCCAGACCCGCACGCATGGCGACATCCTCAAACCCGCCGGGCCCAGCGTTGCGATAGAGCCCGACGGTATCCTCGCTGAAATGGGTCTTGAGAAAACCGAGCGCGCCGCTGTTTTCAAAGTCGCCCACGGCCAGGCCCATGCCCGCCTGCTCTTTGCCATCCTCGTTGAGCGCCGCGCCAAGTTCCACGCCGCGCTCCACCAAGCGACCGTCGCGCTGGTTGCAGAACAGCAGACTCGGCGTGGAATCGGAGGCCACCTGGATGTCGGGCCAGCCAGACCCCTCATAGTCCACCGACACCGCTGTCAAACCGTAGCCTGGCGCGGCAAGGTCAACGCCTGCTGACTTGGTCACATCGGTAAAGGTGCCGTCACCGTTGTTGCGGTAGAGTTGGCAGCGCTCTGGAGGCAAGCCGCGCGGGCCGAAGTAGACGGGGATCCCCAGGTAGTTACAGTCCGGATTTTTCCCGGTTGGCGGCACGGACTCGAAGTCGAACCACAGGTAGTGTGAGACGAAGAGATCCAGCAGACCGTCGCGATTGTAGTCAACCCACGTACAGCCCGTGCCCCACCTCGGTTCCGGGCTGAGGAGACCGGCGCGCCGGGTGACATCGCTGAACGTGCCATCGCCGTTGTTGTGGTACAGAATGTTCTGGCCCCACTGGGTGATGAAGATGTCGTCGAAGCCATCGTTGTCGAAGTCTCCGACCGTCACACCGTAGCTCCATCCTTGATGCGTCAGGCCAGCTTCCCGCGTGACGTCGGTGAACGTGCCGTCGCGGTTATTCCTGTAAAGCCGGTTCGTGTTTTCGCCGGCCGGCGCTCCGCGGCGGGTTCCGGACAGTACGAAAATGTCGAGCCATCCGTCATTGTCATAGTCCAGAAATGCGATCCCGCACCCCATCGACTCGACGATGTAGTCGACATGCCCGGCTGAACCCGAGGTGACTGGATGACGAAGGCCCGCGGCCACACCAACATCGTGGAACGTCGCGTGAAACGGCCGGCCGGAAGGTGCGCCCCGCCGTTGCGGGGCGATGCCGCGCGATGCCATGCCGACAGGCGCTCGCGCCCCGGCGGTTGCGGCGAACCCCGCAAGGAGAATGAGCAGGTCACGGCGGTTCATGGACATGGAGTTCCGAACGGCAGGTCCCAAACTTCAGGTTGAATTGTACTGCCGCTGGCGGACCTTCCCAACGCAGGAAGTTCCTCTGTCAGACATCTGTGCCGGCAGTGGATCTTCGTGTCGATAGCCGGTGGCCTCCGCGGTCGCTTGACGAATCGTTCTACCGCACCGACGTGGGATCGCTCACGTCTGTGCGGCAGCTGGTTTTGCGGTGCAGCCGAGCCACCGCGATTTCTACTTCATGGCCACGACCGGCGCCGGTTTGAGCGCCTCGACGTCGATGGGCGCGGGTTTGAAAGTCCACGCGCTCCCAAGGTCGGTCATCGGGGTGTTCTTCGGGAAAAAGTAACTTGCCATGCTTGCAAGCGAAATCGGAACCACGGTAAGAGTCTTGTCCGGCCGCGGATCGAGATACGCTTGCGCCATGAGTCGCAGGAACTGGGCCGCAGTCAGATGCATCGATCCCACTTCGACCGCTGCAGGGACAGCGTTTGAGGGGATAGTCTTCCACTCCGTATCGGCAAGCTTGGGAGCCAGCGCCGACGCCGTTTCGAGAATGGCGGAGACGGGCAAGGTGCCATTTCGCGGTCCTTGGCCGTCGGGAAGGGTGAGCGGGCCATAAATCGGCGTGAACTGAACCGATGTGGGGAGCGAACCGGACTTCTGGAAGCCGGCCAGAGCCTGGGCGAAGAGATTGAAACTCTCCGCCAACGTAAAGAACCGGGAACCGCTGCGGCCGAACTCGGGGGGACGCATGGTGAGTACGCTGAATTGCTGGTTCAGGTTCGTGGCCAGTTCCTTGAGTTGCGCGTCGGTGACCTCCACGGCAGGGGGAAGCAGCAGCTTCGGCAGTTCGCGGACTGAAACGAAGCGGCTTCCTGGATTGGCAGGCAGGAACTCGTCCAGGAGCCATTTCAGCACCGCCTCGTCCTTCTTGTAACCGGCCTCGATTTCGGTCTGCGTTACCATGGCGTGCATCGTGAAGGGAATGACGGGGCTGTCGGGATGGTAGTAGAGCCACTCAAGCGGATCGGCGACGACCGAGCCATCCGCGCGCTTTTTCAGATACCGCTTGTAGGGAGCTATCTCGAGCTTCACCACGCGAACGTGGCTGCGATCCAGCTTCGCGAAAAACTTCTGCAAAGCCTCCGTGCCTTCGTCAGTCGAGTGGGGCTGGTTGTCCGCGAAGCTGGTGTCGGAGATGCGCAGCACGTTGTCTCGCCAGAAGACCTCGGGCGCCTCGATAGGCTCAGGACACATGGCATGGCTGAACTTGTCTGCGGAGATGGCAAAGGCTTCAATGCCGCGTCGCGGATCGCGACCGGGAATGCCAGCCATCAGCGCTCCCGGCGCGAACTTGCGGACATCGTGGGTCGCCGGTGAGTCGTCGCCGAGGGTGGTGACCACGCCGGTGACGAACGCCACGTCACCGAACACTTCGGTCGTACGTTTCAACCCTCCGCTCAGATTTGGCACTGGCATGCCCGTGACGGGATTCTTGTAATCGACCAGAAAGCGTTCGGCGGCCTCGCTGAACGTAGTCCACCGCTCTTCCGGAGTATTGGCCTCCAAGAGGCTGGGTTGGGGGCGGTAAAGATAAGAGGGCTCGTCCTCTCCGGTATAACCGATGTCAATAAGGTCGCGGCCGGCCGACTCTTTCAGACGGTCCACCAGGTGCAGGCCCGGGTTCTCCTCTGACAGTACCTGGCTGACCGTGCCGGAGAACTGAAACAGTGCGGAAAGGCCCGACAGCGGATGCTGGTCGCGAAACTTCTGAAGCATCGGGAGAAGACGCTGGATCCGCTCGTCGGTGGTGTGCTGGTGGCTGTGATCGTAGAAGCGCGTGTAAAGCAGAATCAGCACCGGTTGCTGCACCCCGGCCGGCGCGTTCGCTTGCGCCGCCGCTGGGGCGGCAGCCTTGGCGGGCGCGGGGACCTGGGCGGCCCGGACAGGCGCCGCGACTGAGACAAATAACACGAGAAACAATGAAGGGAAAAGGCTCCGCGAAACTTGTGAATGCATAAGAATCCTTTTAATCCTCCTACATAAAAATAGTGCCGGCGATTTGACCCGCCGGCACTTCTCGCGAGCCGAGATTCAAGAAGGCCCCGTACTCTCCCCCCTGCCGTTCCCGCCGGTGGCGCGGCTAGTGAGTAAAGACGACATCGAAGATGTCGCCGCGGCTCGACGTCAGTCTTCCCGAGAGGTTGGAACCGTTCCAGGTGAACGAACCGCTCCCCGTGAACGAACCGCTCCCAGAACCGTTGCCCACGGCGAAATTTATGGAGTTGCCCGAGACGCTGCCCGATGCGATCTTGATGATGGGACCATTGCCCATTCTGAGGGTTCCAGTTACAGACGAGCCTGCCTGAATCAAAGTCATTTGCGCTGTAACCGGCACCATGCCGTATTTGGGATCCTCTTTGCCACCCCTGCCGGTCCAGGCCCCCGAGAGATCCGCCGCAGCAAGGTAAGGCGTGAGTGTTAGCAATAGAACGATGATTAGCTTTTTCATTCCTCAGCTCCTGATTCTTTGACTGAGCGGCACGCTCCGGAACTCCACCAGCCACGGAGCGTGCCACTCACGATTCACCTCTAACGGCCTTTCGCCAAGGCTACCTTCAGGGCCACGTTGCCCTGGCAGGTCTCGGCATCGCTGGCTGTCGCTGGCGCGATCCGATAGTAGTAAGTAGTCCCTCCCACGACATTGCTGTCCAGGAAGTACAACGTTTTGCCCGCCGGGTTGGAGACCGGAACAGCCGGGGTGAAGGGGGTCGAGGCCGCGCCGGCGATCTGCACGAACGGAGTGAAGGTCGCTGACGTGCTGCGGTAGATGTTGTAGTGGTCGATCGTGAACTGAGCCGAGGTGTTCGTATCGGTCCAGTAGAGCTGGATGCTGCCCGCCGATCCCGGCACCGGGGCCTTGGCATTCGCTCCAAGAGTGTTGACGCAGTGCGTGCAGACCTCGTCCGTGGGCTGGTGAATGGTAACCTGCCCCGAGGCTACGCTCGACAGGCCGCCCGCCAAATTGGCACTCGGGAAGGCGAGGTTATCGTTGTTGGTGACCTGCAGGCAGACGTTGAAGCTCTTCCCGAAGTCAGCCGCGTTGTCAAAGGCCGTTGTTGCGTCCACCTGGGGTCCGGAGGCGCTGTTGAACGTGCCGGCGCAGGCGTAGTCCCAGTTGTAGGAAACGATGGTGCTCGGCGTCGCGCCCGGTGTGCCATCGGTCTTGCCCTGGTCGGGGTTGGTGGACTTGGAACCGTCGAGGAGGAACGGCTTGTAGATCACCGCGCCCGCTACCGTAGTGTTCGGGCAGAAGTTGTACGGTCCGCCGGCGTTGGCGTTCGGTGGATTCGGCGGGTTCGAAATCACCACGTTGCCGACCACATCGGCGGTGAGACCCGCGCTATCGGTTACACGCAGACGCACCGGGTAGTTGTACGGTAAGGCCTGGCCGGGGGGCAGCGTGAAGTTCGAGATTATGGTGGAACAGGCCGGGTTCAGGCAGGCGGGACTTCCGGGCCCGATCGTAAAGGTTGTGCCGCCCGTGCCATCCACGTCCCATTGCCAGCTCACAAGGTGGTTTCCTGGATTCTGGTCCACCGAGCAGACGCCGCCGTAGAGCGTGACCGGGCCACCCGAGGCCACGTGGCTTGGGCTGCTGGTGAAACATGCTACCGGAACCGGCTGGAAGACGGTCTTGTTGAGCATCGTGATTGCGATGCCGGTGTCGAGAAAATACTGGTTATAGTCGTAGTTGTTGCCAAACCAGGAGCCATCCGCGCCCTGTGTCGAAACCAAGGTGCGGGCTACGCCCTCGGTAGGATCGGTCCCGCCATAGACAGGACTCTGGGCCCCATACCAATCGATCGGAGGGTAGCAAGGGCCTGCTCCGCTCCCCACCGTCCCCAATGGCACCGGTTGAGAGCAGGTTCCTGGATCGTCGGAGGACTGCAGAAGAGTGATTGGGGTGTTGCCCAGTCCGGTGCCGCTGTTGTCGTGCAGGAGCAACGCCTTGGTGAAGGAGAACAACCCGTAGTAGTAACCCTTGATGGCGTAATAGGAACCTTGGCTACCGGGCGTACCGAAGTCATCGCGAAGGTAAGTCTCCGCGCTGTCCCAAAGAGCGTTACCTCCCGGTGAGGTCTTGCCGCGCCCCAGGCCATTCATTGCCAGTTGCACCAGCCCCGAAGGCGTGTCGGCGTACGGGCCCCAAATCGGGGAGTTGCTCGTGTAGCCGAAATAGCCGTTGGGAGTTGGCGGCGCGGTGTTCTCGGTGAAAGAGAAGTCGAGCCATGCCTGGTCCGCGGTCAGGGTCTCGGTGGGAATTGTGGCGCCGAACTTGCGGCGCGCGGGAATAAGCCCGATGGCCGCCCACTGGCTCACGGAGTTGTCGCCGTTCTGCTCTTGGCAGGAGTAGTGCCAGCCGCCCCCGGTCCCCCCATAATAGTTGTAGCTGGGCGCCTGGCAGTAAGAGTAAGCGTCCGCCATATCTTTCACGGCGTCCTGATACGTATAGAGACCGCCCGCACCCGATCCCAATCCAGCGGCCATGCTGCCCAGCTGTGTGCCTGCCGGGACCGCCGTAGTCGTCTCCCCCGAAGCCACGATGGCGTCCATCTGCATGCCGGTCTGATAGTTCTCGGGATAACCGTTGTGCTCAACCGCAATGCCGTTGCCGTTGGAATCGGGGTTAAACGAACCATAGATCGCATCGTCGACCGGCGAGATGCCGAAGGTCGTGAGTTGATCGAAGACGCCCGCCAGACAGAGCGCCACGTCCGCCGAATATGGGTTGGCCGGACTGTTGGTCTCGAGGAAGCCGCTGTTCTCGAAGGCGACGCAGTTCTGCGCGTCCACGCCCGTGCCGCCCGCCGAGCACGAGTCGGCGTTTAGAGCCCCACCACACCAGTTGCCGATGGGCGTGCCCAAGCCGGTCGTCGTGCGATTCATGTACTTGTGCAGATACCATAAACCGTTGTCGATGGCGTTGTTTACCTCGACGGCCAGGTTGGGCGGCGGATTATTGATTGAGGTGTAGTAGCAGGCGCCCTGAGTGATCGAGAGCGGGCAGTTGGTGACTGGAGCGACCGTCCCGTTGCTCGTATCCGTCGCATTCAGTACCGCGACGAAAACCGTACCCACACTGCCGTTGTAGGTGTGCTGGCATTCGATGTCGTACTGGTCCGCCGGGGTGACGGCGCCAGTGCAGTGTGGTCCGCCATCGCCGGGATCCCAGTCGTAACTGATGGTGTCAACGCCGACCCCCGGCCCCGTGATGGTGCCCTTCAAAGTTACTGGGTTGCCGCTCCAACTGGTGTGCGGGACCGTGGGGGAAGCGGCCTGAAATGGCACCGTCATCGCGGTCGGAGGAGTGAGAGCATAGAGTCCAGTTTGCAGCAAAGCGGGCAGAGCCACCGCCGCCGCAAAACGCAGGCGAGACGAGATCGTATTCATTTGTGTCAATCTCCCTTGCTGTGCACACGATGGAACCTTTGGACAAGTCGCGTGCGGTTCGTTATCAAGCCGCGTACAGGCGTCTCCACATCAGCACACTCAGGCCGCCGAGTGCAGCCAAGACCAGAGTCGAAGGCTCGGGAACTGTCGGAGGATTCGTACCGCCCCCGCCCGACTCGCTGGCGCTCAGGTAGATCGAGTCTCCCCCGTCAGTGTTGGTCTGCTGAATGTAAAAGCCGCTCGTGGGAGCATCTGTGGAAACCGTAAATGTAATCGTCTCGGGTTGGGCGCCCACGTTGATATCGCCAATCGAGAGAGCGAAGGCAACATCGCAGCACTCGTTGGGCGGGCCAGATGGGGTCCCGACGTTGTTCGTGTTCGTCAGGTTGTTATTTGCGAAATCGCTAAAGATGTTGCTCGAGTTGGGGTCGTCCGCTTCCCAGCTCCAACCCGATGGCAAGCTGCCGCCGGTCGTGGCGGAATCGTCGAAAGATCCATATGTTGAATAATCCAGATCGTAGTCGGCATAGAACGACGCATACCCGGTGACGCCCGGGTTGAGCGTGATGGCGATGTATCCGAGGGTGTTTGTCCCCGGCTCCAGCGTGGTGTCGAAATTGGCCATGTTGATTCCTGCTTGGGAATTGGCTCCGCCCCCTCCGGCCCCATTGCATGCCGTGGCCACATCACCGTTCACGTTGACGCACCAGTCGGCCAAACTGGGCAGGGAACTCGCCATTGCCGCCTGGCTCAGCGCCAGGAGAGCCAGCAAGCCCAGAAACGCGTACCTCGCAAATTGTTGCGTGCTCCTCATGTGTTCTCCCCTCTAGCCCTGAGACTCAGACCGATAGCTAGATTCGCCGATGACCATGCATTTCGATGACCGCTTTTTGTGCATCTGATTCCCTGTAAAAACAGCGGTATATTGCGACAACGGTTCCACGCCTGCAAAGCTTTGCGCAGGAAATGGAAAGGAGTTTCCTTTGGAACCCGGATCGGCACAATCGAGGCAATCCTTGGGCTTTCTAGATTACAGAAAGCGAACAATCTGATAACAACTTACAAACAAGGCATTTAACTGACTTACCAACCTTGAGCTTTAGCCCACTAGCACTCCAAAGCAACACGATGACAGTTTGGAACTTAGAGTGCTATGTCACGGGTGTTCTCCTTTCACGAATTCGATTCCCCGGGCACCCAGAAAACAGACTCTCAACTCGCACTTTGGGGGTGAATGTGAATTCTCATTTTCTCTGCCTGGTTGCAGTTCTCCTCTTGAATGTGGGAGCAGCCCTTTCGACGGCTCAGACCGAAACGGGTAATGTTGCCGCCGATGCTGCAAAGACGGTCCAAAACACTCAAGTAGGCGGCGATACGATGACCGCTGCCTTCACACTCGCGCCGACAATAATTACAGTTACCGCCTCGCGCAGTGCGGACCAGATGGAGTATCAAGCCGGATCGCAAAACGTGGTGTCCGTGGAGATGTTGCAGCGCCGCCAGCCGACTACGCCCACAGCTCTGCTGCGCGAAGAGCCCGGCATCTTCACCAATCTGGTAGGCAATCAGGGTTCCCCCATCATTCGCGGTCAGATAGGCAATCGGGTTCTTTATCTATGGGACGGTCTTCGTATCAACAATGGAGCCCTGTTCTCCGGTCCGAACGGCTACTTCAATGAGTTTCCGCTGGGCGCAATAAATCATGTGGAGGTGGTGCGCGGACCCGGCGCTGTGGAGTACGGCAGCGACGCTGTAGGCGGCGTCATCAATTTGATCACCAAGCACAACGACCAGTTTGGCGACCCGCGCCGTTTCGGAGGCACAATCTATGGCCACAACGGCACGGTCAATTCCGACAGGTTGACCTACGGAGATTTGTGGGGCTCATTCAGGCGCTTCAACTTCAACATGGGAGTTACCGGCCAAGATATCGGCAACTATTCAGCTCCATCCATCGGTGTCATCGACAACACCGGCCTCTCGACTGAGGGCGGGTACTTCGACAGCAGCTTCAGGGTCCGGCAAAAGCAGGTCTTCCAGTTCGCCTGGATCGAGAACCGCCGCGATGATGTGGTCTCGTATGCGCAATCCAAACTGAACGCCAGCGGAATACCGCGAAGCAACGTTCCGTATGAGGAGCGCGGCATTGGCAGAGCCGCCTACGATGTTACGGACAGCGGAAGATGGAGCAACTCTCTAAGGCTTTACTCCTACTTCGAGCACTTCCGGTCGCCGCGCGATACGGATGTCGAGAGCGCTAAAGTCTTCAACCTGACTCGCGCCGTTTCAAGCCAGGCGGTCTTCGGCGGCGGCGTGCAGAATACCGCGTCCCTGGGCAAGCACGCCGCGCTCACCTATGGTGGCGACTTCCGCAGCGAGGATATCTGGTCGGAAAAGCTGCTCTTCACTACGACCAAGGCAACGGGCGCGACGGCGATTTCGGTTCCCAATGGCAACGTGCCTCCTGGCTCGTACAGCGTTTTCGATGGGTTCATTCTCAATCGCTGGCAAATTCACCGGCTAACCACCTCCCTCGGGGGCCGGATCGAGTCAATCCACCTGAAGTCCCGCCCGCGGCCGCAAGACGCACTTGCCCCATTCACGGTTTCAGATCTCACCCTGGACAAACGATGGAATCCGTTGACGGGAAGCGTGGGCGCTGTTTACCGCGTCAAGCCTTCGTTCAGCTTTACCGGGAGCCTGGCAAGCACCTTTCGCGCTCCGGGTTTTTCCGATGCACTCAGCACCGGAGTCCCTGTGTACGCGTCCTCGGTCGCGTCAGTTCCCAGTCCAGGCGTGAAACCGGAAAAGGGCATCGCGTACGAGGTCGGAGGGCGCTGGTCCTCTCGTCGCGTAAGCCTTAACCTCTCAGGATATTGGACTGCCCTCCGCGATGTGGTCGTGGCGCAAGCCACAGGCACCATCGACATTCCGGGGGTCGGCGTGGTCACCGCGGATTCGAACACCAATAGCGGCTCCGGTTATGTGCGGGGAATTGAAATGGCCACCGCCATTCATTTGACCGACCAGTGGAGTGTCATTGGGAATCTGACCACGACACGCGGTCAAGACACATTTCAGAATGTGCCGCTGCGGTTCATTCCACCCACCAATGGGCTCGTTGGAGTTATGTGGGACAGCCCTCATCGGAGATTCTGGTCTGAAGGCACGGTGAACCTTGTGGACCGATTGCGCAGGCACGCGCCTAACGACGAGGTTGATGCAGGATTCTCTCGGGATCCAGGTTACGGCTCTCCCAGCGCCACTAACCCCGCTTACCGGCCCGGCTTCCAGATACCTGGCTACGCAGTCGCCAGTCTCCGCTTCGGCGCGAAGCTGTTCGTTCAAGAGCGGCGAGGCCTTGATTTGACCCTCGATTTGGGGAACGTACTGAATCAGCCATATCGCGAAGCGTATTCGCAGCAGGAACTGCTTGCGCCTGGATTCGGAGCGGTGACAGGATTCCGCTGGAGCTTCTGATGCGCCGGGCCATCCTGCTTGGTCTGTGCGCTTTGGCTGCGACCGCCGTCGTGGGACAAACGCCGCTTCCTGCCTCCGCTGCACCTGAGATGGCTACTGCGGCTTCGGCCCCAGAAAGGTGTATTGCCTACATCGGCGTATGGGACCGCTCGGAACCCATGCTTGCCGAATTGACTCCAAAGATCGGCTTCGTTCCAGTTTTCGCGCGGCCGGACGAAATAGTTGGAGACAGCGCTGCAAAGGGCGCAGAAGTTGCCAAGTGCACAATCGACTTTGTGCTGAACATGTCGAGCAGCGAGGCACTGGCGCTAAGAAGGTCTTTTGAGTTAAACGCCGGGGCGCTGGCTGGCCGCAAGATTATTGGGCTCGATGCCCGAGCCAGCCAGGCAGAGTTGCAGAATGCCAAGCTGCTGATCTCTGACGGGGAAATTCAGAAGTATTGGCGAGCGAACGGCGAAACCAACGTCGCGCGACTTCTGAGCTACACGATGATTAAGTATTTCGGCATTAAAGGAGACATCCAGCCACCCATCGATATCCCGTCAGCCGGCTTCTACGATCCTGACCGCGAGAATGACTCCTTCGCCACGCTCGCCAGTTACAAGGAGTTCAAGATTTCGCGTGGACGCTGGAGAGAGGGCGCGCCCGTCGTGGCGCTCCTGACTCAGCAGTCTTTCTGGATCACGCACGACACAAAAGTCCTGGCCGCCGAGGTGTTTGCCCTGGAGCATCACGGGCTCAATCCGGTGGTGATCTTTGGCGATCGCGAGCATGAGATATCGTCGATGCTGGTTGAGACTCATCCGGATGCGATTATCGAAGACCGTCACGGCTCGATGTGGGATTCACGCGATTTTCTTGAGAAGATGGACGTGCCGTATTTCCGCCCAGTCTCCATGCTTGCCGACACCATCGATGAGTGGAAGGCCGATCCCCAGGGACTGAGCTTCCGCGATGTTGGCATGTTCATGACGCTGCAGGAGTCATGGGGCACCATCGAGCCCATTGTCGTTGGCGGCCTGCATGCCTCGATTCCTGGCTTGCGGATGCACGATCCAGTTCCAGACGGCATTGAACGCTTTGCGGCGCGCGTCGCAGCTCAGTTGAATCTGCGCTCCAAACCGGAATCGGAGAAGAAGGTCGCCATTGTCTTTATCAGTTCGGGCGTTGGACTGAGTGACCTGATGCGCGGCAGCCCAACAGGCATGTACCTTGATGGCCCGGCCAGCGTGATGGAGTTCCTGCCCGAAATGAAGCGTCGCGGCTACACCGTCGACGACATCCCAAAGGGCCCTGATGAACTTCTTCAACTGATGCGACAGAAAGCTCATAACGTAGGCTCGTGGAACCAGGAGCAACTCGAAGATCTGGTCGGGAATGGAGATCCGGTTCTTATTCCTGCCGAAACGTACGATCGCTGGTTCCAAGAAAAACTCAGCGAGGAAAACCGGAAAAAGATGATTGCTGCCTATGGGCCTCCGCCGGGCAAGTTCATGGTGGTGGAACGTGGCGGCGCGCAGTATATCGTTCTGCCTCGGCTTGTTTTTGGCAATGTCATCATGATGCCTCAACCCGCGCGCGGACAGACCGACGACTTCACGCTGGTTCACTCGCGAGATGTTCCGCCACCGCATAACTACCTTGCCTTTTACTGGTGGTTGCAAGAGTCTTACAAGGCAGACGCCGTAATCCATTGGGGAACTCACGGCACGCTTGAGATGCTACCCGGCAAAGAGGCCGGCATGACTCGCGACGATTGGACTGACATCTGCATCGGCAATATCCCCAACATCGATCTCTGGATCATGGACAACCTCGCCGAGGCTACGCTGGCGCGGCGCAGGAGTTACGCCGTGATTGTGGACCACATGGTGCCCCCGACGGTCAATGCCGGGCTGGCCGACCAGTTCCGATCGATGAGTGATGACATTGACAAATTCAATGCCCTCGAAGGCGGCATGATCAAGGAGCGATACCGCGCTCGCATTTCCGAGGCTGCACGCAAGGAGCGTATCGATGAGACTCTGAAATTGCCGCGCACGTCGAAGCCATTCAACAATGACCAGATAAAGCTTGTCGCGGGCTACATAGAGCAGCTTAAAGAGGCAAAGGAGCCTTTGACACTCCACGTTCTTGGCCAGCCGCCGGAGCGGAAGTTTCTCGCGCCATATCTTACCTCGATTGCAGGCACCACTTTTCTCAACCATCTTGAAGCCAGCGATTCGCCGGCGCGCGACGCTTCTGCCTCGGCCCGTCGCTCGCACCTTCGCGCAGCGGGGGAGAAGCTGATCAACGCAGTGGTGCTCGAAAATGCTCTGCCGGATCGCGCGCTCACGGAAGATCTCAAAAAAGACCTCGACTTCAGCCGCGATGTGCTGCGAAAACTCAATTCCGCCGGCGAGGAGATGGTTGGGCTGTTTCGAGCCCTGGATGCACACTACGTGCGACCTGGGCCTGGGCCCGAACCGATTCGCAATCCTGCTTCGGTGCCTGGAGGGCGCAACCTCTATGCATTGAACCCGGAAGAGATTCCCACGCGGCCCGCCTGGGACACTGCGGTTACGCTCATCGACGATTTTCTCCATGCGCACAGAGTCAAAAAGGTCGGCATGGACCTCAACGGAATGGACACTATGCGCGACTTCGGCGTAATGGAGTCGCAGATTCTATACCTCATGGGCGTTCGCCCGGTTTGGGATCGCAAAAATCTCGCCATCGATGTTGAACTGATCCCTCGCGCCGAACTCAAACGCCCTCGTGTCGATGTGTTTATTGCCATGGGTGGCATGTACAAGGAGAACTTTCGTTCGCGGGTTGAGCTGATCGACAAGGCAGTGCGGCTGGTATCCGCAGTCGATGAGCCGGAGAACTACGTTCGCCAGGGTACGCTCGCCAACCAGCGAAAGTTCGAGCAGGCGGGCGCGTCGCCCCAGGACGCGAAGACGATGGCCGTGGCGCGCATCTTTGGTACCAAGTCGGGCGATATGTCCGGCACCAACATCCTCTACCTGGTTCCCAACACAGGCTACTGGCAGAAGAACACTGAAGTCACCGACGTCTACATCGATCATATGAGTTATGCCTACACCAAGGACCTTTGGGGCAAGAAGGTGCCGGGTCTATACGAACAGAACATCCAGGGAACCGAGGCCTTGATCCGGGTTTGGGCATCGAACATGTCCAGCCAGCTTTCCAACCATCACGCGTACGAGTATCTCGGCGGTCTGAGCATGGCGGTGAAGCAGCTCACCGGTAACGAGCCAGCGGCCTACATAGCCGATGTTCGTGACCCCGACGGCGCGCGGATGCGGGATTTCGACGAGGTATTGCAAACAGATTTTCGCACTCAATTGCTCAATCCGAATTGGGTGAAAGGGATGAAGGAACACGGCTACGCTGGAGCAGGTCAAGTATCGGAACTCGCTACCAATGCATTCGGTTGGGCCGTGACCCGCGAAAACAGCGTATCCGATGCCACCTGGAACGAAATCGATGCCGTCTATTTCAAGGACAAGTACAACCTCGGTACGCATGAGTGGATGGAAAAATCGAATCCACACGCAATGCAAGACCTCGCTAGCCGCTTGATTGAAGCGAGCCGCCGCGGCCTGTGGCGCGCCGACCCCGCTACGTTGCGTGAACTCGCTCAAACCTGGCAAGCCCTGGTCGAGAAGTATGGGGCATCGGGAGGACAGCTTGGCGCCAACAACCCAGGGCTTAAGCGATATATAGCAGAGATTGCAGCCACGCCAGGCTCTGGATATGCCGCACCAGGCACCGCGCCGGGCGCAGGCGAGATACACGCAGCCACCAACCTGACGTCGCGTGCCAAGTCGGCTGCCTCTGCCGTGAACGCCGGATTCCAATCAGTGACCGGCCAGGTGCTTTCCCTCAAGCGGGAGATGGCAACTGGCGCCTCACCTTCTGTGACCTCTCCTTTGCCTTCGCATCTCGACTCAGCTTTGCTCATCAATGTGCTACTAGCCCTTGGACTCTTTTCGGCAGGATATTCTGGCCGGCGGGGAGCCATTTGACTGGAGAACTGCATTGCTCAATCTGTTGACTCACACGTTACTGCTCATCTCGAACGCTCTTCTGATTCCGGTTATTCTCGCCATTTTCGGCTTGCTGATCTGGATAATGGTTCTGTCCGGCGGCTTTGTGCGCGAGTGGCTCGAGCGCCGAAAGATTACGCCCGCTGTCAATTTAACTTTGTCTGCCCTTCGCCAACAACGCCCCATGGCCGATGTCTGGCACGATCTCGAATCCGCTTCCTCGGGGCTACCCCGGCGCTTCGTCGTATGGGTGGCGGATAACCACGAAGACGGCAGGATCCTTGACCAGGCCCTCTCCCTGCTTGAGAACGACGTCGCCGCGGTGCTTGCCCGCCACTCCTTCATTACTCGCATCGCGCCCATCTTTGGTTTGATGGGAACGCTCATCCCGCTTGGGCCGGCCCTTAGCGGGCTGGCCAGCGGAAACATGCAGGCCCTTTCCGGCAACCTCATCGTTGCCTTCACGGCAACAGTGGTGGGTTTGCTGATAAGCGGAATCTCCTATGGAATGGGCCTGGCCCGACGCATCTGGTACGCGCGCGATATGACCTGCCTGGAGGCCGTAACCGATGCCATCGAAACGAATGGAGTGAAATCTCATGCCTAGGTCTCGTCACTCGCACCGCCGCCTGTGGGAAGAAATGGATGAGGACCCGGGTGCTGGTCTGCTCAACCTCTTCGATGTATGGATTGCCTTCGCTGTAGCACTACTGCTGGCCATGGTCAGCTACATGCGTATGCCGGAACTCCTGGGCCGGGGCGACATCACCATCATCAAGAACCCCGGAACTCCGGAGATGGAGATCATTCAGAAGCAGGGACAGAAGATCGAGCACTACCGTGCTACTTCGCAGCAGTTGACCGGACAGGGCGAGCGCCTCGGCATCGCCTACCGCCTGACCAATGGAGAGGTCGTTTACGTTCCGGAGAACCCAAAGCCTTCCGCTGCTCACCCCGTCGATACGTCGAAGTGAGAAAGTTGTTGCGTGCGAATCGCGTGTAAGAGGCAGAAAGGTCGCAGGGAGAGGCCATAGAATGACGATCCTGGTTATCAAATGAAGCTATTGATCGTGGAAGATGAGGTGAAAACGGCCAACTTTCTGAAGCGCGGCTTCGGAGAAGCAGGATTCGTCGTGAGCATCGTCACGGACGGTCTCGAGGGCAAGCGGCAAATCGAGACCTCGGCTTTCGACCTCATTGTGCTCGATATCATGTTGCCCGGCATGGACGGTTGGGAGATTCTCAAGTGGCTGCGCGAGATCGGATTGCAAACGCCCGTGCTGATTCTGACTGCACGCGATGAGGTGTCCGACCGGGTCCGCGGGCTCGAAAGCGGAGCCGATGACTATCTTGTGAAACCGTTCGCTTTCTCAGAGCTACTGGCGCGTACGCGGACCATTCTGCGCAGACCACCCATTCGCGAAGCGCTTACTCTTCGAGTCGCAGATCTGGAACTTGATCTGACCGGGCACAAAGCCACGCGATCAGGCCGGAGACTTGATCTCACAGGAAGAGAATTCAGTCTCCTATCGTTATTGGTGCGCCATGCAGGAGAAGTCATGACCCGAACGCTGATCGCCGAATCGGTATGGAATATGTATTCCGACGGCGATACCGATGTGGTCGATGTAAACATACGGCGGCTTCGGGCCAAAGTCGACGACCCCTTCCCACAAAAGTTGCTGCGCACGGTTCGTGGAGTTGGATATGTTCTGGAAAACTCTGAGGTCCAGTAATATGCACACGCGAGGCGGCCCATCAATGGCGCTGCTTCTCACTGCCTGGTACACCTTGGCATCTTTCATTGTGGTTGCAATTGCCACCGCATCGTATTATCTCGCGCTCGGGGACAATCTGCGAAAGATATCTGAACAAGCGCTTCTAGATGAGGTGGATGTGTGCCGAGCGCTGGTCCACGCGAAGGGCGGGGACTCGCATGCCCTCCATGAAGAGGTCGAGATCGATTCAGCTGTGCGGCGGTATCAGAAGTTTTACGTGCGAGTCCTCGACACCAGCGGCGCGGCCTTGTCAACTACGCCCGGCATGGATGCCGATCTGAGTTCGTTCCGGATTGCGCAAGCGGCCAGGGAACATCGAGGCATCTTCTGGATCGATTCGCCGGGCGGGGCGCCGTATCGAGCTATGGTGGCCACCGTGGCGCATGAATCCGCTGAGAAAGATCTCTGGACCCTCCAGGTTGCGGTAGACCTTACGCAAGAGCTGGTAGTCCTGAGACGCCAACGAGTTTGGGTTTGGATGTTGCTGGCGGCAGCCCTCATCTTTTGCCCTGTCATCGGTTTCGCAATCGCGAAGAGGAGTACGCATCCCTTGCGGGAGGTTGCCGAGACCGCCCGGCACATCGGTTCGAGCACCCTTAACGAGCGCATTCGTACCGAGCGCTATCCCGTCGAGATCCGCATCCTGGCAGAGGCGTTTAATGCCATGCTCGAGCGGCTGGAAGAGTCCTTTGCGCGTCTGTCTCGCTTCTCCGCCGATATCGCCCACGAACTGCGAACCCCGGTCAATAACATCCGTGGAGAATCGGAGGTAGCGCTGGCTCGCATTCGCACGCCGGAAGAGTACATCGAGACTCTCGGGGCATGCCTGGAGGAGTCTGTCCGGCTCTCGGACTTGATTGAGTCACTGCTGTTCCTTGCACGTTCTGAGAGTCCAGGCGATCATCTCAAACGCACTGGGGAGGACCTGGGTCTGCTCCTGACCGACCTTTGCGACTATTTCGAGAATGCAGCCACCGAGGCTGGTGTGATGCTGTCCCTGAGCATCGGGACCGAGGTTATTATTGTGAACGCTGATCGGATGCTGCTCCTCCGTGCCCTCGGAAACCTGGTATCAAACGCCTTGGCTCATTGTTCAGCCGGAGATAGCATTTGCCTGGCCGCTGAGCGACAACGCGATCGGATCCGCATTGAGGTTCGTGATACAGGATCGGGAATCACCGCGGCTGCATTACCTCGTGTCTTCGATCGGCTCTACCGTGCGGACCCTGCACGCTCGCGCAACTCAGGTGGCACGGGATTGGGGCTCTCAATCGTTCGACAAATTCTTTTCCTGCACGGCGGAGAGGTCCAAATCTCAAGCAAACTCGACCAAGGCACAACAGTGACCGTGATGCTGCCTGACTCAACTTCCTCGTGCGGAGTCTCGCCCCAACCCTGCTAGTGCGGTTTCAAGGTGATCCATGACCTCGTTTCCAGGGCTGCTCTCCAGCGCGGCATGGCCTTGGGAAGCACGTGCGGGCTGAGCGCTTTAGAGCAGATGTCCCACCGCTTGCGCAACTCCGGACAGGTCACGCGAACCCCGCTTGCTTCCACGGGGGGTTCTGCTGGTTTGAGGGCTCTATAGATTCGTCCAGATCGTTCACTCAGTCGAGCACAATGTGTCGGCTTTTTCCTGTGTGGTCCAATTGAGACGCGATCACGTCTACCAGCGTAGATGCCGGCTATTCTCTTGCCTGCAAACATGAGGTGTAAGAGTGGATGATCGCATGGCCGGCTTGGCATCAGGCCATCTGTTCTTCGCGGCAGAAGTCGGAGTCGGCGCGCACTTCCCCTCGGCACCCGCAGCCACTCTTACTGCAGTGGCCCCAACCGCTTAGCAGCACTCAATCGTTGGCGATTCGATGCCTTTCGTTGCATTGCGGGTGTCGATAACCAGCTGCGATTGCTGCACAATCTCGCGGTAATCGTAGCTCGAGTGGTCTGTGACAATCACAACGGCGTCATACTGGCCCAGGTTCACGAGCGGCGTACTAGTCATGTTCAGGTCGTAATGGCGGCCGCGGCCGACTGTAGGGAAAAACGGGTCATTGTAGCTCACAATTGCGCCCTGATCGCGCAGCAATTCAATAATGGTCAGCGCAGGCGACTCGCGTAGGTCGTCGATATCGCGCTTGTAAGCTAGGCCCAGAACCAACACCTTGGAGCCCCTGAGCGACTTGCACCTGTCGTTGAGCGCGGCCGTGATTCGCTGAATCACGAAATACGGCATGCCGCTGTTAATCTCGCCGGCAAGTTCGATGAAGCGCGTTCGGAAATCGAACTCCCTGGCCTTCCATGACAGGTAGAACGGGTCAATCGGAATGCAATGCCCACCCAGACCCGGGCCGGGATAGAAGGGCTGGAACCCGAATGGCTTTGTCTTTGCAGCATCGATCACTTCGTGGATGTCGATGCCCATGCGCATGCACAGTTGCTTGAGTTCGTTAACCAGCGCGATATTCACGCAGCGGTAGATGTTCTCAAGCAGCTTTGTCATTTCGGCCACCGATGGGCTGCTCACTGGCACAACACGCCGAAAGATAGACCGGTACATTTCCGAAGCCAATTCAGTAGCTTCGGGGCTGCATCCGCCAACGACTTTTGGGATGTCGTGCCGTTCAACGGTCTCGTTGCCAGGGTCCTCCCGCTCAGGAGAAAAGGCAACGTAAACACCAGGCCCGCCGGCAACTCGCGACACTTTGAGTCCGTTCCGGCTGCCCGCCTCGATCAGCGGAATCACAACTTCTTCTGTTGTGCCCGGATAGGTCGTGCTTTCCAGTACCACCAACTGGCCGTCGCGAAGATGTGGCGCGATCGACTGGACGGTTCCAGTTATATAGCTCATGTCGGGCTCGTAATGCTCGTTTAGCGGCGTTGGCACGCAAATGATGATCGCGTCCATTGCCTCAATCTCCGAGTAGTCCGCCGTGGTGCGGAACCCGGCTTTCTGAGCCCGCTGGATGATATCGGGCAGAATACGCACTATATAGGAGCCGCCAGAGTTGAGGGTCTTTACCTTTTCCGTGTCGATATCGAAGCCAGTTATTCGAAACCGCTCCTCGCTGAAAAGCAACGCCAGGGGTAGCCCTACATATCCCATCCCGATAATCCCGATGCTGGCTTCTCGAGTCTGCATCTTGCCTTTGAGCTCTTCAAGTGTTCCAACCGCGGCGGTATTCATGGTGATGATTTCAACTCTCCTCTTTCGAAATATGTTAGTAGTTTGCATTCCTGGTAAGCTACGCTTCGTTCTCGTGAGTTAGACTGCTGATCGCCTGAGCGGCCCCAGAGAGTATCGTCCCTGTTGTGGGCTGCCTAGCGCGTCCGCAGATCCTGGCCTCCCCGGGAGATTGGCGTTGGGACACTAACTCGTTACGGAAGCGGCTTTCGAAGCCATCAACACAACTGAAGACCTCGCGCTATCCGCTTCCTACGAATGTAGCGACGGTAGGGAGGCCAGAGCTTAACTGACATGGACATGAATCCCGATAACTGGCGGCGGATGGTGAACGGGGAGCGGGCCAGTCCAGCGGCTAAGTAGCATGGCGGCGGAAATTATCAAACTGGTAAACATGGCTATCCTTTCGAGATTGCGGCCAGTGCCCAAATGATCCCGGACAATGGCGCAGATGCGGCTACATGGCTTCCGTTCCCAAACTAAGATTGGCTCTCAGTTCCAAGCTAAGAGATGCGCTGCCGTGCGCTGACATTCTCACTGAGTGTCTTGCATATTTCTTAGAACCGCGCCGGCCTGCCTTCAAGAACCCCGAAGGTACCTGCTCGATTGGAGGCCTGCATACGCCCCCGATCGGCGCACTCCGATAACTTATTCATGTTTTTGCACATTGATCGCCAAAACAAGGCCTTTTAGATTCAACACCCTGCGAGGTTATGCATGAGGGATTGCGCAAATCTTTGCACATCTCATCCGAAGAACTTCTGTTTTCGGATCAAGACCGCTCCAACCCAAGTTTCGAGAGTGGAATGATCGGGAATCAGCGGGGCGGAGGAAAATAAGGTCGTGGACGAGGTAACATCTTTCGTCTGGCAACGAGCCAAACTAAACTCGGAAATCGGGATAGGGGGAGCAGTCACCTGCTCTCCCCTCCCACACCACCGGACAAGCGGGTCCGCATCCGGCGGTTCGATGAGTTGATCCCCTGTCAGGCAGCACAGAGGCCGGAGGTTCAAAGAACGCACCGCCGATGGTGGATTCGCCGCTCGTCGAGTTCCATTGCAGGCTTCACCCGCTCCCAACTCACTCAAGCTCAACCCGAAGGCTGATTGGCTGGCGCATGGCCACGCATGAGACGCGCTTTCCTACTACTCCTTCTCATCGTTCAGGCCTTCGTCCCTTGCGGAACTACTATGCCCTCTGCTGACTTCTGCTGCACGGTCAGAAGGAATTACTTCCTCCTCAGTCCCGATTCCGGGACATGCAACAGATCTCCCGTGATAAGACTGACCGCCTTCAACGCGCAACCGCCGAATTTGCCACCAGCGCCTTTGATGGTTGTGGACTTCGCTGCCATTGGCCAGCTCGTCCGGCGCCGTAGGCCTCATATCCGGTTCTTGTCCATCGGCTCGCGTCTTTGCTCCACGCTTCCTTCAGACCCCACCTCACGATGACGCCCTT
>Ga0181517_10000740_pt1 | contig 41506 bp, 33 predicted proteins | sample PEATcosm2014_Bin_31_FD_119748 | JGI IMG/M metagenome (GOLD analysis project Ga0181517, IMG submission 119748) | Peatland microbial communities from MTU Mesocosm Facility, Houghton, MI, USA - PEATcosm2014_Bin01_30_metaG | ecosystem: Environmental > Terrestrial > Soil > Wetlands > Peat | place... | reverse complement strand
TCAGGCCGTCCACAAACTCCATGAGCAGATAGAAGCGGCCCTGGACCTCGCCAAAATCATAGACGGTGACGATGTTGGGATGGCTCAGCCAGGCCATCGCGCGGGCTTCGCGCTGGAACCGTTCCGCAAACTGCGGGTCGTTCTGTTTCTCGGGGGAAAGGATTTTCAGCGCTACCAGGCGGTTCAGCCGGGGTTGGCGGGCTTTGTACACCGCGCCCATGCCGCCGTGCCCCAGCAGTTCCAGGATTTCGAGCTGTGGGAAGAGCCCGGCAACTTCCTCGACAGAGGGCGGAACAAAAGCGGCGCTGCCTTGGCCCGGCTCGTCCACTTTGCGGGTTTCAAAGCCGGACCTTATCAGGCATTCCGGGCACAGGCCCTGGGGCACGCCGGGAACGACCGTCTTTCCGCAAGTGGGGCAAGCGGCGTTTGTATCCATAAAATTGTTTCACGCTGTCTATACAGGAAAAGGGCGGGGAGGTGACAGAAGAAAAAGACAATTCTCCCGCGGCTTCAGAGCCCAGGGGGCACGGCGCCCCAACCTCTCCGAGGGCCATCCAACTATGGGGACTCGCGTCAGAAGTTGAATTGCGCGGAGGGCGGCCGTTGAATTACCCTGAGCGCATGGAAATCCGCAGCGTGGAAGCGAACGAGAAATTGAGGAATCGCCATGGATAAAGAAGATCTCTACTCGCATCCGGGCTGGGACGCATGCACTTTTGACGGTGCCAGAGAACAGGTCCTCCGACTCGGCTTGGAAACCACCTTCCTGGAAAAGCTCCGCTGGTTGGAGGAAGCCGAGATCCTCACGCTGCGCCTGAGAGAAAACCAAAGCCCCAACCTTCAGCCAGACGATGACGGTTCTCCCTTTTCCGGTCCAAAGGGTGGGTAATCCCCTTTAACCTGACAACGCGCAGGCACATTTCCGCGTTGCGATTTCCGCGCGGTTAGCCCATAACTCTGCCCATGTTGGCCAAGGTCTGTTCTGCTGCCGTCAATGGCATTGAAGCGTACCCGGTCGAGGTGGAAGTCAACACGGGCTACGGGGATACGATCATTGTCATCGTTGGATTGCCGGATGCCGCCGTCAAGGAATCGCGCGACCGCGTGATGACCGCGCTGATTAACTCCGGCTTCTCCTTCACCTTCGGCCGCACCACGATCAACCTCGCGCCGGCCGACGTCAAAAAAGAGGGACCCAGCTTCGATTTGCCGATTGCCGTCGGCATGGTCGCCGCCAGCGAGCAGATGGAGAGCGATCAGTTGAGCAATTTCGTCATGGTGGGCGAGCTGGCGCTCGATGGGGCGGTGCGGCCGGTCAAGGGCGTGCTGGCGATTGCCCTGGCGGCCCGGAAGCAGGGACTTGCGGGCGTGCTGGTGCCGCCGGAAAACGCTCCCGAGGCGGCGGTGGTCAACGGCTTGCAGGTCATCCCGGTGCAGAACCTGCGCGAGGCCGTCAGCTTCCTGGAAGGGGAAACCAAGATCGCCCCGGTCAAAGTCGATGTCGCCAAAATGTTCGACGAGCATCACGACGACGAGCTAGATTTTGCCGAAGTCAAAGGCCAGGAATCGGTCAAGCGCGCCTTGGAGATCGCGGCTGCGGGCGGGCATAACGCGCTCTTGATTGGGCCGCCGGGAACCGGCAAGTCGATGCTGGCCAAGCGGCTGCCGACCATCCTGCCGCCGCTGACGCTGGAGGAGGCGCTGGAGACGACCAAGATCCACAGCATCGTGGGCCTGCTGGCGCCCGGCCAGGCCCTCGTCACGCGCCGGCCCTTTCGCACGCCCCATCATACAGCCAGCGACGCCGGCTTGCTCGGCGGCAATATCAATCCGACCCCGGGCGAGATCTCCCTCGCCCACCACGGCGTGCTGTTCCTGGACGAACTGCCCGAGTTCAAACGCAGCGTCCTCGAGACCATGCGCCAGCCCCTCGAAGAAGGCCGTGTCACGATTTCGCGGGCGGCGGGAACCATGACCTTTCCATCGGAATTCATGTTGGTGGCGGCGATGAACCCGACACCCGATGGCAAGATGCCGGGAGAGTCTCGCAGCAGCCCGCGCGAAATTCAGACTTACCTCGGCCGCATTTCCGGACCGCTGCTGGACCGCATCGACCTGCACATCGAAGTGCCGGCGGTGAAATTCCGCGAGATCACCAGCGAGCGCACGGGCGAGACTTCGGCGGAGATCCGGGCGCGGGTGATGGCGGCGCGCCGGCGCCAGCACGAGCGCTTCAAGAGCAAACCAAAGATCACCTGCAACGCCCGCATGGGCAGCCGCGAGCTCAAGCAGTATTGCGCCCTGGACGAGGCGACGCTCGAATTGCTCAAGTTCGCCATGGCCGACCTGAGCCTCAGCGCCCGCGCCTACGACCGCGTGCTCAAAGTCGCCCGCACCATCGCCGATCTCGCCGAATCCGAAATCATCGCCGCCGATCACATCTCCGAAGCGATCCAATACCGCTCGCTCGACCGGCAGTTGTGGACGTGAGGCGTGCCCAAGCCTATTCGGTGGCCTGCTGCTGTTTGGCTTTCTTGCTCTCCTCGACCACTTTGGCTTCGGCCTCGCGCGGCATTTCTTCGTAGTGGCTGAAGGACTCGCTGTGCGCGCCCCGGCCGCCGGTCAGCGATCGCAGCGTGCTGGAGTAGCGGTAGAGTTCCTTGGCCGGGACGTGGGCCTTGATGAGCTGGAAGCCGCCTTCCATGTCCATGCCCTGGATCTTGCCGCGGCGGCTGGAGAGGTCGCCCATGACCTTGCCCATGCAATCTTCGGGAATGCGGATCTCGACCAGGTGAATGGGTTCGAGCAGGCAGGCCTTGGCCATCGCAAAGGCCTCTTTGAAGGCGAAATAACCGGCGATCTGGAAGGCGATATCCTTGGAATCCACCGGGTGCATCTTGCCGTCGTAGAAATCGATTTTGACATCGACCACCCGGTAGCCCGCCAGGATGCCTTCCTCGCACGCTTTCATGACCCCCTTCTCAACGGAGGGGACAAAGACGCGATCGACGTTCTGGCCCACCAGCGAGTTGACGAACTCGACGCCGGTGTCGCGGGGCTTGGGCTCAATTTTCATCCAGACCTCGGCAAACTGGCCCGCGCCACCGGTCTGTTTCTTGTGGCGGTACTTGGAATCGCCGCGGCCCTTGATGGTTTCGCGGTAGCGCACGCGCGGTTCGGAGAGCTGCACGTGGACGTTGTAGCGCTTGCGCAGCTTGTCGGCGATGACTTCGAGGTGGAGCTCGCCCTGGGCGGAGACAATGGTCTGCCGCAGCTCGGAATCGACGGTATGGACGAAGGTGGGGTCTTCGTGGTGCAGCGCCGCCAGGCCGGAGGCGATCTTGTCCTCCTCGCCCTTGACGCTGCTGTTGAGAGAGGCGTGGATGTTGGGCTTGGGATAGGCCACCTTGGCCACGGTGACCGGCCTCTTGGGGCCCGAGAGGGTGTTGCCGGTGTTGGTGTCTTTGAGCTTGACGACCGCGCCGATGTCGCCCGCGTTGAGCGAAGGCACGCTGGTGCGGTTCTTGCCGTTGAGCAAGTAAATCTGGCCGATCTTCTCGGTGCTGCGCCGCTCGGTGTTATAAAGCTCGGAGCCGAACTTGACCGACCCGGAGAAGATGCGGAAGTAAGAAAGCTCCCCGAACTGCGCCTCGCTCATCGTCTTGAAGATATAGAGCACGGGCTCGGCGTCGGTGAGTTTAATCTCAACCGGGTTGCCGTCGGCGTTGGTGGCATTGACCTTGGGGCGGTCGACCGGGGAAGATCCGTATTTGGCCAGGAAAATCATCAGGCGCGAGACGCCGATGTTGTTTTCGGCCGAGGTGGCAAACAGGGGGGTGAAGACCTGCTTTTGGATGGCGGCGTGGAGGCCGGCGCGCATTTCATCCTCCGAAAGGCCGCCCTGGGCGAAGTACTTCTCCATGAGCGCGTCGTCGGACTCCGCGATGTACTCGATGAGCTGTCCGTGCAGTTGCTTGGCCCGATCGGCCCATTCGCCGGTGGCCGGCGCTTCGGTGAACTTGCCGCTTTTGTCCCCGGCGAAAGTGAGGATTTCGTTGCGCACCACGTCGAGCACCTGGTTGAAGCCGGGGCCGGGATTGATGGGAATGGTTAGCGGGAACACCCGGTCCCCGAGATGCTCGCGAACCTGGGCCAGGCTTCTTTCGAAATCGGTTTCCTCTTTGTCAAAGGCGTTGAGGGCGATGATCTTGGGGAGGCCGTTCTCGGTCGCGCATTGCCAGACCGTATCGGTGCCGACGCCCACGCCATGGTTGGCGTGCACGACGACCAGGGCAAGATCGCTCGCGCGCAAGGCGCCGAAGGACTCGCTGATGAAATCGGCGTACCCCGGGCAGTCCAGGATATTGAATTTCTTATCGAGGTACTCGGCGTGCATCAGCGTCGTGCTGACGGAGATTTGGCGATGCTGCTCGCTGTCGTGGTAATCCGAGACAGTGGAGCCCGCGGCAATGGAGCCCATGCGATTGATCACGCCGGCGCTGGCCAGCATGGCTTCACTGAGCATGGTTTTTCCGGAAGAAGCATGACCTACGATGGCGAAGTTGCGAATTTCAGCAGCTTGATACTCTTTCATATATTTACAGCATCTCAGTCCGTAATCATTAGAGTTGACGCTCTGACGAAAAGAGAATGTAAGGAACGACTCGCCCGGCGCAAGCGGAGAATAGAGATTCGGCGAAGAATTTTCGAGGGCGAGCCGGGGGGGAGGAAGCCCGCCGCCGGACCCCGCCCGACACTATCCGATCGCCAAGGAACAATCGGCAACGGGCTGCGACCTGCCGATTGCCTATCGGCTACTCCCAGGTCTAGCCCGCTTTATGCGCGCCGAGTTCCAGCCAGAAAACCGAGCCGCCGGACTCAGGGAACTCAGCACCAACCTCAGCCTGCAGCCTTTGAGCCAGGGCCTTGACGATGGAAAGCCCCAAACCCGTGCTGACCTCGCCGCCGGTTGGCCGGTTGGAGGTTTTGGCGAAGGGCACAAACAGATCTTTTCGCTCAGCGGGGGCGATTCCCGGTCCCTGGTCCTGGACTTCCACCCGCCAGCGATTCTCCCGCCGCTGGACGGCGATCCGAGTCTGGGTTTTGGGCGGGCTGTATTTGAGCGCGTTGGAGACGTAGTTGGTGAGGATCTGGTGGGTGTGGGCGACATTGCCGACTGTGGGCAGCGGGCCATCGGGCAATTGCTGGACCAGATCGACCCCTTTGGTCCGGGCGGCATACGCGGACTGCTCGGCAATCTGGCTGATGACCTGGCGGAGATCGAAGATTTCGGAGGCGCCCTCCTGCCCGCGCTGCAAGACCCGCAGAGCGAGGAAGTCCTCGATGATGTCCCGCATATTTCGGCAGGTGGTGCTGATCGAGCGGAAGTAGCCCTGGGCCTCCTCGGCGGTGCCCGGGAGCATCCCCACCTCGGCATAGCCGCTGATGACCGCCAGCGGATTGCGCAGGTCATGGGCGGCAATGCGCATGAACCGTTCGCGCTGTTCGAGCATCTCCTCGAGCTGGCGGGTGCGCTGCTGGACCAGCGCGTCGAGCTTGCGGTTATGCTCCTGCAGTTCGGTCGTCAGTTCTTCCGTCAGGATGGCGTCGGCGGCGCAGGCCAGGTGCGTGGCCAGGATGGTGTTGGCCACCTCCCAGGCGCTGGCCGACTGCGCGCCGAGGATGCCGGCAAACATCCCCAACAGCCGCCCGCGGGTGCGCAAGCCGGCCAGTATCAAGGTTGCCGATCCGTCAGGGCTCTTGAAGGCGGCCGGCCGGGTATGTTTCAGCGCCCAGCCAAAGACGCCGGACTCGATGGCCTGGTCCACCAGAGCATTGAGCCGCGCGGCCTCCGGGGGCGGCGGCAGCGGCGGGCGCAACACGAAGCCGAGCTCCTGCTCCTGCGGGAAATAGAAGCCTCCCGTCTCGATCGGAATGAGCGTCCTGAGGTGACTCAGAGTCAAGGCGATGGTTTGCTCCCGGCCCGCGCTCGCATGGACCTCGGCGAGGAAGTTTTCGAGGGCCATGAAGCTGACGATCAGTTTCTCGTAAACTCCGGCATGCGCGTCGGCGTGCGGGGAGGTTGTGGGTTGGTTGGTCATGATCGTTCCCGGGTCAAAATTGGAAAAACCTCTTCGCACGTGTGATCCAGCTCTGTGACCAACGCTTCGATGCGATCATCTTCCATGAGCCAGCGCGCCCGGTTGGACGGCACCACCAGCGGGGAGACGAACACCTCGCCGCTCTTTCCGTACTCCAGCGCGCTGACGATGAAATCCGCGTAATGCACCACGAAGGCGTCCAGGAAGACCACCGGCGAGGCAGACGGATCATGATGGCTGCCAACCATCTCCCTGAGGGATTGCGGGAGCTTCCAGAGGTCGATTAACTCCGCCCCCAGCATCGCGTGGTCGAATCCCAGCACCTCGACCTCCACATCCTGGGCCAATCGCTCCTCCTTTTCGCACCGGTCGAGAATGAGCCGGCTTTCTTCGGGAGCGTTCAGAAACAGGATCAACCGCCCGATGTCATGCAGGAGCCCGCCCACAAAGAAGCGTTCCGGCACCGGGTCATGCCGCTGCTCCGCCAGCATGGCGCTGGCCAGGCCGCAGGCAATGCTGTGCCGCCAAAACGAGCCCACATCCACCAGATGGCCAGGCACCTTCTCGAAGCTCTTGATGACCGAGGTGGCCAGAACCAGGTCCTGCAGCTCCCGCAGCCCAATGAGCTGCACTGCCTCGTCGAGTGTCCCAATATCGGACGGAAACCCGTAAAAACCGCTGTTTGCCAGCCGGAGCAAGCGCAACGCCAGACTCTGGTCCTGCTGCAGGAGGTTGCTGATGGTCTCCACCGGAGAATCGGGATCCCCGATCACCTCCACCAGTTCGTAGTACAGGGCCGGCAGCGACGGCAGATCCCCGGCGCGCTGCGCAAATGTCCGCGCATCGATCATGCCGGGATGGCTCCTCCACCGTGGGCGGCCCGTCGGATTGCAAGGTCGCGAACCAGTGTGACGGCTGGGTGAGCGAGGGGGACGTGCTTCATGCGCCGGCTGACGATCGCTTCGGCCTGCCGAACGAGTTCACCCGGCAGATCCTCCGCTGCCCGCGGGGACTCCAGTTCGGATGGCGCCTCGGCTACCTCGACGGCGTCGATCCCCCACATCTTCAAGAGGCGGAGATGTTGCGCCAGGAGAATCGTGTCGGCGGGCAGCAGCACTGCGTGGTTGAGATTGGCCACCTCGCTGATGACCCGCATTCCCGGCTTCAACTTGTCGATGGACAGCTTCATGGAAAGCTCAAGGCGTATCCTTGCAGTCCTGGAGGGGAACATTCCGAGGATTTTCGGCTTCGGGAATAAATAGGGCAGGGGTCGAGGCTGAGGGCTCTCGACCTCCCGTCCTCAAATTCCGACCAAACCTGGTTTACGCGATAAAAGCCCTTCATCCGACAATTAAACGGCACACGGATCCGATTTGATAGAGCAAGAAATACGCCAAACAGGAAGCAATAAAGAAGTGCGAAAGCCTCATCCGCGTCTCGGAGCGGATTATAATGGTTCTCACCTGCAGGGCGGCGCGTTTTTGCCCGTGGATTCAGCGGGTGTGCCGCCTGGCATCGAGTTGTCCGCACACGTGAAATGCGCGATGAGAAGCACGCGGACGCCGCATTCGCGCTCTGGCGTCGCCTTTCAAGGCTGCGGCAAGGCGGGATCGATGTGCTCCCGCCAGGCGGTGATGCCGCCTTTGACGCTCTTAAGGCGTTGGAAACCATGCTGGCGGAGGAATTGAAGGGCTTGCATGGAGCGGCCCCCGGCTTTGCAGTGAATATAATACGACTGGCCGGGATCCAGTTCCTGGAAGCGTTGCGCCAATTGGCTTAAAGGCAGCAATGGAACCCCTTCAATGTGAGCCAGGCGGTACTCGTCGGGCTCGCGGACATCAATGACTTTGATGCCCAGCGCCGGGTTGTCCAGCGCCTGTTTGAGATCCTGCACGGTGACTTCATCGGGATGCATGGGATTGGTTTTCGAAGCGGATTTGACCCCGCAGAATTGTTCGTAATCAATGAGACGGGTGATGGTCGGGTGCTCGCCGCACAGCGGGCACTGGGGATCGCGCCGGAGCTTGAGTTGGCGGAACTCCATGTCGAGCGCGTTGTAGAGCAGCAGGCGGTTGAGCAAAGAGACGCCGATGCCAAGAATGAGCTTGAGAATCTCGGTGGCTTGAATGACGCCGATGAGGCCTGGCAGGACGCCGAGCACGCCACCCTCGGCACAGCTCGGCACCGATCCGGGAGGAGGCGGTTCAGGGTAGAGGCAGCGGTAACAAGGTCCGCCCAAATGTGGCGCAAAGACGCTGGCCTGGCCCTCAAAACGAAAGATCGACCCATAAATGTTCGGCTTGCCGAGCAGCACGCAGGCATCATTCGTCAGGTAGCGAGTCGGAAAATTATCGGTGCCGTCCACGACGATGTCGTAGGGGCCGATAATCTCGAGCGCGTTCCGGGGGTCCAACCGCGCCGTGTGGAGGATGACTTCGACGTTGGGATTGAGGCTGCGAAGGGTTTCACCGGCGGATTCGGTCTTGAGACGGCCCACGTCGTCGGTGGCGTGGAGAATCTGGCGCTGGAGGTTGGAGAGCTCCACCGCGTCGAAATCGACCAAGCCCAACGTGCCGACGCCGGCGGCGGCCAGGTACATCGTGATGGGTGAGCCCAAGCCGCCGGCCCCCACGCACAGGACTCGGGCGGAGCGAATTTTCTTTTGCCCTTCCGGCCCCACTTCGGGCAGAATGAGATGCCGGGAGTACCGGCGCAATTCATCGTCGTTGAGTTCCATAAACCGGACCGAGCCGTCCAATTCAGATGCCGCGAGACAGTAAATCAACCCTGCGAGCCAGGCAAACGAGGAAATGAAGACCGAGCTGCAAATCGATCCCAGGAAAGCCGCCGCGCGGCTGAGCCAGACCTCTTCGCTACGACCGGCCCTGGCGATGGTTTTGGGCAGTGGGTTTCATCACGTGCTGGGCCAGATGGAGGTGGAGAAAGAAGTGCCGTATGCCCGGCTGCCCGGTTTCCCTCCGGTGGGGGTCAGCGGCCACCAGGGAAAGTTAGTGTTGGGGAGACTGGGGGGAGCGCCGGTCATGGTGCTGAGCGGCCGGACACATTTTTACGAGGGCTACCCGATGGCGCGGGTGACCTTCGCTGTGCGCACCCTGGCCGCTTATGGCATCCGTGATTTGTTGCTGACAAATGCGGCCGGAGGGGTGAATCGGCGGTTTTGCGCCGGAGATTTCATGGTGCTAACCGACCATATCAACCTGATGGGGGTCAACCCGCTGCGCGGAGCACCGCTGCCGGGGCTGCCGCAGTTCGTCGATCTGACCCGTGTCTACGACGAAGGTCTCAGGCGGCTGTTGGTCCGGGCCGGCCGCGCGTGCCGAGCTGGGATGCGCTCCGGGGTTTACCTGGCGGTCAGCGGGCCCAGCTATGAGACGCCTGCCGAAATCGAGGCCTTCGCCCGGCTGGGAGCCGACGCTGTCGGGATGAGCACGGTGCCGGAGGCAGTCGTCGCGCGCCAATGCGGCCTGCGCGTGGCGGGATTGTCGTGCATCACCAACCTGGCAGCCGGCCGCGCCCGGCAACCTCTATCGCACGCCGAGGTGCTGGAAACTGCGGAGCGTGTGAAAGGCGTGGCAGCGCGGTTGCTCGCTGGCTTTGCAACACTCTATGGCCAAGAACAATAAACAGCGGCTGGTGCTGGCGGCCGCGAAAGCGCGGCGGGGCGCGGTGGCGCCTTACTCGCGGTTCAAGGTCGGCGCGGCCCTGCTAACCCGGGGAGGGGCTGTGATCACCGGAGCCAACGTTGAAAGCGCCAGTTACGGCCTGACCTGCTGCGCCGAGCGGGTGGCGCTGTTCCGGGCGCTGACGGACGGGCGGCGGGATTTTGTGGCGATGGCGGTTGTGGCGCGCGCCCCGGGCGGCGCCATGCCTTGCGGCGCTTGCCGCCAACTGCTGGCCGAATACGCCCCGCAGGCTGTGGTCTGGGTGGCTGACAGCCGCGCGTTGGAAAAGGTCAGCGAGTTTTCCGTGAAGGAACTGCTGCCGGCGGCTTTTGTCGAAAAGAGCTTTCGGTGAGCGCGGCGGACGCTGCGGCGAGGCTGGAAAACAAACCCTCAGCCGGGCGTTTCGCGCTGGACCCAGGAGGTGGCGTAGTGGGTCAGCTCGGAGGCGCTCCGAAGATTGAGTTTTCGCTTAATCTGCTCCCGGTAATACTCGATAGTCTTGATGCTCAGATGCAGCTCGTCGGCGATTTCCTTGGTCTTCTTCCACCGGCCGATAAGCTGAAAGACCTCCATTTCGCGATCGCTGAGACTTTTGACCGGAGATTCGTTGATATTGGTTTGCCCGCGAACCTGTTGCTGGAGCATGCGCGCCCCCAGAGCGTCGCTGACGTAGATATTGCCGCTGAGCACGCGGCGGATGGCGGCGGGAATCTTCTCAAGCGCCTCTTCCTTCATCAGGTAGCCAAGGGCGCCCGCGCGAAAGGCGATCTCGGCGTAAATCGATTCATCGTGGGCGCTGACCACCAGCATCGGCAGCTTTGAATACTGCGCCTTGATGTTGCGCATCAGCTCCAAACCACTGCTGTCCTTCAGCGAAATGTCGGCGATGACCAGGTCGGGCTTGAGCTTATCTATGGCGCTCATCGCCTTGGCGGCGTCCTCCTCCTCGCCGCAGACCACCAGGTCGGGCTGCCGATTGATGAGCTGTGCGATGCCAAAACGCACGACGGCATGGTCGTCCACCAGGAGGACCCGTGCCCGGTTGTCCTTTGCTGGATTTGACTTTGCCTGGGCCATAGTTTGTCTCAGTTACACTGCCGTGGCCCCTAACGGGCGCCAACAGATTCCGGTTCGGCCGCTTTTCCGGGCGTCCGTACCAATCCGGATTGTGCAATAACCCCCCACAGGACGCAATCTATTAACGACACCTATTCGACGCCGGTTCAAGAGTATCCAGACCGCGCGTCGCGCTCCCTCGATGCGCAACCCTCAGCCCACGCATGTCTATTTACTTCTCAAACAAGGTCTAACGCGGGCTTGTGTTGCTCCGGCCCCGTATTCCACGATGTCGGCTTTATGAATTGGCTGTTGGCCAGTCTGGTGGCGGCGGCGTTCCTGGGCGTGTATGAGCTGTGCACCAAACACGCGGTCCGGGCCAACGCCGTCTTGCCTGTGCTGTTCCTTGCCACGCTCTGTTCGGCAGCGACCTGGACTTTGCTTTTGGGAGTCCAGCGCCTGGCGCCGGGTCTCTTGCCGGCGGTGCTGAGCGTGGATCCCCTCACCTTTGCCCAGCATCTGCAATTGTTCCTCAAATCGGCCATCGTAACGGGGGCCTGGGTCTGCACCTACTTTGCGGTCAAACACCTGCCGGTCTCGATCAGCTCGCCGGTCGCTTCGACCCAGCCGCTGGTGACGCTGGCCGGGGGCCTGCTCCTATTCAGCGAGCGGCCTTCCCCTCTCCAGATGGTCGGGATTACAGTGACGCTGGCCAGCTTTATCGGCCTGTCCTTTGCCGGCCGGGCCGAAGGAGTCGATTTCAAGCGCAACGGCTGGATTCGGCTGCTCGTGGCCGGCACGGCCTTCAATGCTCTGAGCGCGCTCTACGACAAGCACCTTCTGGGGCGGGCCCATTTCAGCGCCGCCACGGTGCAAGCGTGGTTCTCCATTTACCTGGCGCTGCTCTTCCTGCCGATGGCTGCGGGGTGGAAGCAGCGTTGGTGGCCGCGCGGCGAATTCCACTGGCGCTGGACCATCCCCGGCCTGGCCGCATCGCTGCTGGTCGCCGACTTTATTTATTTCAGCGCCTTGCGGGATCCCTCCGCGCTCATCTCAGTGGTCTCGTGCATCCGGCGCGGCAGCGTGCTCATCAGTTTCACCGGCGGCCTGCTCCTTCTGGGCGAAACCAATGGCCGCCGCAAATTGCCCGCCATGCTCGGCATGCTCGGAGGCATTTGGCTCATCATGCTCGGATAACGTCCGGACGCAAATCCGATCCCGTTGCCTCCGGGACCGGCGCTGACCCGCTCCTTTTTGGGGTATCCACCCACTATCAAAACTCTCCGGCTTTTTGGTAATAGATCCTTAAGGTATGAGAACGCTTTTAAGAAATACGGTTACAAATCTTTATTTTCTCTGTCCGGACAAATGGACCGACGATCCGGCCCGGGCTTTCGACTTCCGATTCATCGACCGGGCGCTGGACTATGTCCACACCTGGCAACTGGAGGAAGTGGAATTGGCTTTTGCATTCGACGACACCGCCCAGGTGACCGTTGTCTCTCTCAAGCAGGCTAGCATGCAGTGCGCCGCGGCGTAACTGCCGCCTCGCCATTCCCCGCCCGCCGCCGAGCCCAGACCCCCGCCGAGCGCTAGCGCGATTTCTGTACCCTTTGGACCCGGCTCCAGCAGCCTTGGTCCCGTATTGCTCCCGGGAGGGCTCTTCTTTGGCGGCGCCTTAAGGCGTCGCGAAGAAATAACTTGAGCATTCTGGCTGGTCCTTTTGCCCGCTGGCTTCGTTGCTCGCTCGTTACAGATCCCCGCGGATATGCGCCTCGTTCGCGCCTCGCCAGCGGGCAAAACTCCTGCGCCATAATTGCTCAGGTTATTTCTTCGCGACGCCTAACTACTGCGGGTTTCCGCCGGGTGTATAGAAAGGGCCGAGTACCGGGTCTCGAGTGGACCCGGTTCTTCGGCCCCGCGACACCCGGCACACGGCTTTCCTATACACCTGTCTAAAAGCCTGGATGAATGTGCAAACACCCTACTCGAAAAAACAGGCAAGACATGTAACATATTCCCGATTACGCTTTTTTGCCCCGGGCATATCTGGGAATCGAATATGGAATTATCTAAAGCTGGCCGGCCACTTTGTATAATGATACTGGCGGGTACGACGGGTTGTTTGCGCGCGGCGGATCTCGAGGGGAAATCACCCCCCGACAATCCCCAAACCAACGTCTGGCAACCCGAGGAACCCGTCAGCAAGGACATATGGCAAGCCGGCGTGGGCGAAGGTTTTCGCTCCGACGCCGAATCCTTCGGGCTGGAGGCGGTTGGCGGCTTGGGGTTGGCCACCTTCGGCAGCCGGCAGGAGCACGACCTGGCCATGATGATCCTTTCCTACGGGCACATGTTGGGACCGGTGGAGGGGGAAGGTCACTGGTATCGCGGAAACTGGGAGTTCCGAGCCGAACTCTTCGGCGGGGCACAGGTGTCACCCGATGTTAATTGGCTGGTGGGCCTGACGCCTCATTTGCGGTATGACTTCGCCACAGGAAGCCGCTGGGTTCCCTTCATCGACGGGGGCGCCGGGGTTAGCGCCACGGGGATTGGACACCCTGATTTGAGCGGCACCTTCGAGTTTAACCTTCAAGCCGGCACCGGAGTCCACTGGTTTGTCCAAGACCGCCTCGCGCTGAGCTTCGAGGTCCGTTACCTCCACATGTCCTGCGCCGGCATCAGCCACCCGAACCTGGGGCTTAACGACGTCCTGGGCTTGGTCGGCCTGACGTGGTTCTTCTAAGCTGCAACCTGGCAGAGAGCCTTGGCCACAGCCTGGCGGAGGTCCTCCAGGAGGAAGGGCTTCTGGAGCAGCACATCCACCGAGGTTTCGGGCACGCCGAACTTCTCGATCGAGCCCGTGATCATGAGGATGGGCTGGGATGGAGACAACAGCTTGATATTGTTGGCCAATTCGTCGCCGCGCATCAGGGGCATCGCATAATCCGTAATCACCAATTCAAACTGGCCGCGCCTGAACAGCTCGAGCGCTTCCTGCCCGTTGGCTGCCTCGGTGATGCTATGACCGTCCATGCCCAGCAGCAGCTTGATGGTCTCGCGCACTTCCGGTTGGTCGTCAACCAGAAGGATTCGATTTTGGCCGGCTTCGTTCTGTGCAATCATACAATCCCAAGCACACCTACAGAGTGACAGAAACCCCTCGGAAGGGCCAACCAGGGAGTTACCTGAAATGCCCCCGGGGAATCCCCGGGGGGGCGGGCTGACGGTCAAGCGAACCCACGGCTCAAAACACTGCCCTGGCGCCTGATTACGGGTGGTTTGGGTTGCTCGCGTCCGTGGCTTGCGGGGAGCGGCCCAGCGTTTTGCGCGGCTGCCACAAACTCTGGAATTTCTGATACTGCTCGGGGGTCAGGACGTCTTGCAGTTGCGCCTGGGCGTTGCTCTGGACCTGCTGCATGGCGGCCTGAAGCTGCTGGCGAGTCTGTTCAAAAATCGCCCTGACTTTCGGCTTCTGTGCATCGCTCAGGTCCAGATCCTCGCTCAGATGGTTGAAGCGCTCCTGAGGCGTCGTGGCCGCCGGGGGTTCCGATTGGGCCGATGGCGGAGACACCGCTGGCGGAATCTGCGCGGACGCCGAAGATAGCATGAGCAGGCCTGTAGCAGTCGCAAACAAGCGGGTTAACACTTTCAGTTTCATAACAGATCCTCAGTTTCACCGCCGCGCCCTGGGCTTCGGCGGCAAGGAATTATAAGCCTCACTCACGGCCCTCTGCCATAGGGAAAGTCCCGTAACGCCTGTCTTGCGGCGTCCTCTCCAAAGCAGGACAGCCGCCGCAAGCCAGAGCAGCGGAGCCTGAAGCTCCCTTGGCGTCTTTTTTAACGCTCCCCCGCTCAAAGTCAAGGATTTCCCGAAGAGGACCCCGAAGTATTCTGCGAGCCAGCGGCGCCTTCGGAACGGGTCCCGCCGGCCCCACCAGGGGCTTCGCCTCCGCCCATGGAGGAGCCGTGCATCACTCCGTAGTAAGAGAAAACACTGTGCCGCCAACTGGGCTGGCTGATGTCAGGCCAGTTGCCTTCAGTGAAGGAAGGAGCGCCCTGCAGCCTGCTGGTGTCGCCGGTGAAAACAAACGAAGGCTGTTCCTGAGAGGCGCCCATCTCGGAGCTGCTGGCGCTCGCGCTCCCGGTCGAAACCGGGTGCAAAAGCGACCAGGGCACTGGGACCAATTGCGCGGCGGAGCCCAAATTCCCCGCCGCACTGGAACCGGTCGCGCCCGCGGTCGAGGCGTTGAGGGAGATCACCGCGAAATCAATTCGCCCCGAAGTCGGATTCAGGATCACATCGTTGATGGTGCCCAGATTCTGTCCGGACGAGCCCTTGATACCGGCGCCGGTGATTTGGCTGGCCCGGAGATCCTGCGGGCCCATCCTGCCGGTAGGGCTGAGCCCCTGGCTCTGCCAGTTTGACACGCCGCCCGGGGAGGAAGAGCCCCCCATGGAACCCGAGCCGCCTGAGGAGTTCTGCGCCTGGGCTCCCACCACCAGGCATGCCAGACAAAACGCCGCGGCGCTAACTATTCTGCTTTTCATAACCTGCCTTTCCTTGATTACTAACGTTTGGAATTATCGACACCGATATGGTGCGATCTCACACATGATTGGTGAACATAAACCCAGGCAACGCCTCCACAATGGGGGATCTCCCGCACGCCGCGAGCATTTTCTAATTGCCTCTGCGCGCCTATTTGCCATTTTCAAGACTGTGAGCTCCCTTGCACTCATTGAGGCCAAGCGGGATGGCAGGCCTCTGACGGCGGCTGAGATCCGGCAGATCATCTCCGCCTATACCGACGGCAGAATCCTGGACTACCAAATGGCCGCGTTCCTCATGGCGGTCTATTTCCGCGGCCTGAGCGACGACGAAGTCCGGGCCCTGACGCTGGCGATGCGCGATTCGGGAGAGACCTTAAGCTTCCCGCGCGACCCCCGGCCTTTGGTGGACAAACATTCAACCGGCGGGGTCGGCGACAAAGTCTCGCTTCCGCTGGCGCCGCTGCTGGCCTGCCTGGGGTTCCGGGTCCCGATGATTTCAGGCCGGGGCCTGGGGATCACCGGCGGCACGCTCGACAAGCTCGATTCGATTCCGGGTTTCAGGACCACCTTGCCCGCCGGGCGCATTCTCCAGATCGTTCAGGCCATTGGCTGCGTCATCTGCGGGCAGACCGAACGGATGGTCCCAGCCGACAAGAAAATGTACGCGCTGCGCGACGTTACAGGCACGGTTCCTTCGATCCCCCTTATTGTCGCCTCGATTCTCTCCAAGAAGCTGGCGGAAAATCTCGATGCGCTGGTTTTGGATGTCAAATGCGGCGCCGCCGCCTTTATGCCCACGCGCAAAAAAGCGCGCGCGCTCGCTCAGGCCATGGTCCGGCTCGGGAATGATTGCGGCGTCAACACCCGAGCCCTGATTACCAGCATGGAGTCCCCGCTGGGCCGCGCGGCCGGCAATTGGCTCGAAGTCAAGGAAGCCGTCGAGTGCCTGGACGATAGACCGGCCGGCCATGCCGTGCAGCCCCCGCCTGCGCGCCGGACGCGTCGGTCTTGCGCCCCGGTTGCTCCCGCCTCGCCCCTCAGCGATTTGCGCGAGCTCGTCCTGGCCTGTGCCGCCCAACTGCTGCTCCAAACCGGCAAGGCCAAAACCCTCGCCGATGCCGGGCGGCGGGCCGAGCTGTGCCTGGCCTCAGGCGGGCCGCGCGAGAAATGGAACGAGATGCTGGAGGCCCAGGGCGCCGACCTGAACGCCTTCAACCGCAAACTCGCCTTGGACCATGCGGCGCCGGTCGTGCTGGAACTCAAAACCCGGGAATCGGGTTACGTGTCGCGTTGCGACGCCCGGGTGCTGGGCGAGACTATTCGGAATCTGGGTGGAGGCCGGCTGACCAAGGAATCGATTATCGATCACGACGTCGGGGTGGACCGATTGGCCAAACCGGGCGACAAAATTCCAGCCGGCGCGGTCCTTGCCCGCATCCATGCCGGAGATTTGGCTCAAGCCAGAGCAGCCCGTGATCAGCTTAAAGGGGCTTTCCAGGTCTCGGCCCGGCCGCCCTTGGATGAACCGCTGCTCCTGGCAAGAATTGAATATGCCTGAGGCCAGACATTTCTGGGGTTTACTGCGCCGCCGGCAATGCCTGGTTCCGACCTGGCGCGGATGGCTGGCGCTGCTGTTGGTGTTTGCGGCGCTGTTTTTTCTTCTTGGCCGCCGCGCGCACGCGTTCCTGGCCGTAAGCGCCCCGGCCCCTGGCGGGGTCCTCGTGGTGGAAGGATGGGCCAACGACGAGGCGCTCGATCAGGCGGTTGCGGAAGTAAGGCGCAACCACTATGAGCGCGTATTTGTCACCGGCGGCCCGCTGGAAATCGGCGCTCCTTTGGCCGAATACAAAACCATGGCCGAGCGCGGCGCGGCCATTCTGCTCAAACTCGGCTTGGGCACCAACCTTGTCCAGGCTGTCCCGGCCCCGCGGGTGCGCCAGGACCGGACTTACGCCTCCGCGGTCGCCTTAAAAGCCTGGATGCGCGCCCATGGTGGCGCTCCGAGCCGGCTCAATCTCATGACCGAAGGGCCTCACGCGCGCCGATCCTGGCTGCTCTACGAAAAGGCGATGGGACCGAAGGTCAAGGTAGGCGTGGTTTCAATTCCCTCCCCCGAATATGACCAGGAACATTGGTGGCGCTCCAGCGCCGGTGTCCGCGCGGTCATTTCCGAAGGCTTGGCTTATGGCTATGCCCGCCTGCTCTTCCGCGCTCCAAGAGACCCTGACTGATCCCCGGTTCTGCCGGGCCTCTCAGGCCCCGCGCCTGGTCAGTTTCCGCACCGCCACCTCGACGATCTCGCGGGCGGCGGGAATCCCCGCCCAAAGAGCCACTGCCCAATAGATCGCGGTGGCTATGACGCCGGGCACAAACACCGCGCCGGCTTTGAGCAAGAGCGTTCCATGGCCGAAAAGCCGCTTGTCCCAAAACCAGAACAGCACTCCGGCAACTACCCCGGCAAGCATCGCGTTGGGCACCAACACCAGCAGCGTGCGCATCACCCCGCTGAGCCCCAACCGGCCCAGCTTGCGCTTCAGCGCATAGACCAAGAGGGCGGTATTGAAACAGGCGCTTAATGTGTTGGCCACGCCGAGCCCCGCTTCACCCCCGACATCGGCATGTTCCATATAGGTCACCAGCGCCAGCGCAAACACCAGGTTCAATACCAGGCAAAAAATGCTGATCTTCATCGGCGTCATGATGTCGTTGAGGGCGTAAAAGGCTCGCGCGAGAATGTTGTTCATCGAAAACATCAACAATCCGGGCGCGAGGCAGATCAGCGCCACCGCCACGCGGTGCGTGGAGTTCGCGCCGAAATGGCCGCGCTCAAAGAGCAGCCGCACTATCGGCTCCGCCAGCGCAAACGCCACCGCCGCCGCCAGCAGGTTTGCAAACGCCAGGTAGCTCAGCCCCTGGCTTAGCGTCTGCCGGAACTCGGGAAACTTCTTCGCCGCCGCCAGCCCGGAGAGCGTCGGCAACAGAAATGTCGCCAGCGAAATGCCGAACATCCCTTGAGGCAGCTCCATCAGGCGCACGGCGTAATTGAAGGTCGAAACAATGCTGTCATTGAACCAGTAGGAAAAGCATTGTGTGACCAGCACATTGATCTGAAACGCCGCAACCCCGATCGAACCCGGCAGCATCTTCCGCACGACCTCCGCCACCGTCGGATCGCGCCACGGCGACACCCAGGCGTAACGATAGCCTTCGCGCGAAAGCGTCGGCAATTGGAAGAATGCTTGGGCGATGCCCGCCACCACCACGCCGATGGCCAGCCCGAAAATCTGTTTATCCAAGGTCTGCCCCAAGTGCGGCGCGAGAAAAACCACGCTGGCAATCATCACCAGGTTGAGCACGACGGCCCCTAGCGCCGGGATGAAGAAATGGCCCCGCGCGTTCGCCATCCCGATGAAGGCCGCCGCCAGGCAGACCAGCAGCATGTAGGGGAACATCATCCGCAACAATTGCAGCATCAGCACGGTCCTGTCCGGCAGCCCCGGGCGCTTCAGCGCGAGGGAAATCCCCAACACCACCGCCACCGTCACCACCCCCGCCGCAACCACCAACCCCGAAATCACCGCATTGGCGGAGCGCCACATCTCGGCCTCCCCCTCCTTGACTTCCTTCTGCTTGAAAATGGGAATAAACGCCGCCGTCAACGCCCCTTCCCCCAGCAGCCGCCGGAAAAGGTTCGGCACCTGGAACGCCAGGATAAACGCGCTGGCCACCTCGCTGGTGCCCATGAAACTGGCATACACCATCTCGCGCACCATCCCCAACACGCGGCTGGTGAGCGTCGCGACGGCCATCGCCCCGGACGATTTCAACATCTGTGACATCCGCCGGCAGTGTAGTGGGCCAACTCTGAAATACCGATAAATTTGTTGCGCTGGATCTGGGTTCCGCCCAGGCGCGACGCGAGGGGTGAGGGGGGGGGTAATTTACCCCATATCTGACTGGGACTCGCTGCTTAGGATGGCCTCCAGTCCACTTGGCGACTTGAGAGCATTTGTTCCCGCGCACGCAAGGGACCGAGTCGATCCGAAACTGTACCCGTTCATGAAGCGCCTTATACTGTTTGTCGAGCCTTCATCTGGCCAACTTAATATCTTTTCCCAGTTCACCCTGCCTCGGCTGGGCAGCTTCATCCTCGCCGGCCTGGCTAACCGCCGCTCATCCTGGAACGCCCGGGTTTTTGTGGAAGGACGCCAACGCTTCGAGTTGCAGCGGTGGATCGACCAGCACGGCCGTCCTGAGGTGGTGGGGATCTCGACGATCACGGCGACAGCCAAGCGTGGCTACGCGCTTGCGGACGAATGCCGGGCCCGGTCGATACCGGTGGTTCTGGGAGGACCCCACGTGACCTTCCTTTCGGAGGAAGCTCTGACCCATGCGGGATTGGTTGTGCGTGGCGAAGGCGAAGCCGCCATGGAGGCGCTCTTGGATCTCTGGAAGGAGGAATATGTAGAGGCGGCCGACCCTCGTTACGCAAAGGTGCCCAACCTCTCCTGGGTGGACGGGGCGGGACGCATCAGACACAATCCGATGGCCCCATGGATTGCCAATTTAGACGGGCTTCCCTGGCCTGATTTTACCCTCGCCGACGGTACGGCGGACTGTGTGATTGGCGGTCGGAACACAATAATGGTACAGACGTCGCGAGGCTGTCCTTTTGACTGCTCCTTCTGTTCGGTAACGGGCATGTTCGGCAGAAAGCTCCGCTGCCGCTCGATCGAGTCGATCCTGGGAGAACTCCGTCACTATGAAACGGGGGAACATTTCGTCTTTTTCTGTGACGATAACTTCACCGCCAACAAACGGCGGGCGCGGGAGCTGCTCGAGGCGATGCTGCGGGCCGGATGCCGCCTTCCATGGTCCACCCAGGTGCGCACGGACCTGGCCCGGGATCCCGACCTGGTGCGTCTGATGAAACGCGCGGGCTGCCACACCGTCTTCATCGGCTTTGAATCGGTCAGCCCTCAAAGCCTCACGGAGATGAAGAAAAGCCAGAGCGTGGAAGACATCCGCAACGCCATCCGCGTGGTTCAAGCCGCCGGCATCCACATCCATGGCATGTTCGTGTTCGGCTTCGAAAAAGACGACTGGCGCACGGTCGAGGCCACCGTCGATTTCGCCCGCAAAATGAAGCTGACCAGCGTTCAGTTGCTTATCTTAACGCCCCTGCCAGGGTCGGAACTCTACCAACGCCTGGGCACCGAAGGCCGGATCCTCTCCTTCGACTGGGACCGCTACGATACGCATCACGTCGTGTATCAGCCGGCGGGCTTTACCCCTTTCGAACTCCAGCGCGCCCAGGTCTATGGGCATACGCGGCTGTATGCGCCAGGGCAGACTCTCCGGAAACTGGTCGTCGGCAGATGGGTCGCCGCCGGCTTGTCGCTCTACGCCTGGAAGATCAACCGTGACTGGCAGCAGGCCAATCATGCCTACCTGCGCGAGTTGGCAGCCGCTTCCGATCCTTCTAACCTGGCGCAAGAATAGATTAGCGACGAGCCCACAGACCTGCTCCTCTCGCGGCAGCGGAAAAACCAGGAAAGTCCCCGCGGCCGACCTTGCCGCGCGAATGCACGCCCGCCCTTCGGACCCGTGCAAGTAATGCACAAAGCCTCTGCAGGACTCTTGCGAGGAGGCCTGGAGATTATGTATAATATATTGATTGTAAATCGGTTACGCGTTCTTCTTCCGGTACCGGCATAAAAACTGCGATAGGAACAGGACATATCGTTTATGTTGTTCGACAGGTTCAGCGGCGACCACCGATTCGAGACGCTCCGGCGCTCCCGGTGTCGCCTATCAAAGCCGGGCCTGCCCGTTTCACGTTTCACGTTTCACGCTCTAAGCTCCACCCTCATGCCCGAATCCAAGATCACCATCGCCCACTACACCACCCCTGGCCTGATGCTTCCCCAATTGTCGCAGCGGGAGCCGGAGGCCGTCATCGGTGAACTCTGCAGCGCCTTGGAGCGCGAAGGCCGCATTACGGATCCGGCGGCCTTTCGCGCGGCCGTTGTGCGGAACGAACAGCAACGCAGCACCGCCATCTCCCCGGGTTGGGCGCTGCCGCATGCCCGCATTGCGGGCCTGGCTCAGCTTTCCTTTGCCCTGGGCCGTAGCGTGACACCGCTGGATTGGTTCGGCCAGACCGCCGAGCGAGTCCAAATGGTGTTTTTATTTGCCGTGCCGGAGGCAGCCGCCGCCAATTACCTGACGCTGGTTTCGGGGCTGGCGAAGTTGAACCAGGATCCAGCCCTCCTGGAGAAGCTCTTCTACGCGCCGGACGGCGCCGGGATGGTCGCGGTACTGGATCAGATTAAGTTGCGCCAACCGCGCGCCACGCCGCCGCAAAAAGCGGACGGTGCGGGAGCAGGGCTCAAAGTCCAGCCGGGGAGAAAAAGCGCCGCGGGTAGTTCGTTGTTGGCGTCGTGATGGTCCACAGGCCGCCTGAGCCGGCGGTGTTGGTGGAGATGGCGGTCCAAACGACCGGCGGGGCCAGGTTGGTGGTGGCCATCACGGCATAGCGCGCGCCGGCCGCGCCGCTGAAGGTAACGGTCACTGTGCCATTAAGGTTATTCTTGATGCCCACCGCGGAGGGCGTCTGGCCCAGTTGGACACACCGGAAAAAGCGTTGAGAGTGGCCTGCCATGGATTCCGTGTAAGTCCACAGCCCATTGGCCGAACCGGCGGTATTGGTGGAAACGTTAAGCCATTGAATTGGGGAGTTGAGACTGCTGGTGGCTTGCACGACGTATTGCGTTCCGGGGACGCCCTTGAAGGTGACGGTCATGGTGCCGTTGGTGCTTATCTGAATGCTTTGCGCTATCGGAGTCTGAGAGGTGGAAAGGACCGACTGGATGAGGCTGTTGGTGCTGCCAAAGAAATCGCCATTGCCCGGATAGGCCACCGTGACCGTGTTTGAGCCTGGCGGCAAGAATGCGGAGCTGGTTTGAGCTATCCCGTTGGTCAAGGCCACAGGACTGCCCATGCTAATCCCGTTGGTGAAGAACTGAACCGTCCCTGCAGGTGTCGCCACAGCGGGTGCCGCGGGGGCCACGGTGACGGTAAATGTTATATTGGAGCCTTGGGTCGCAGGGTTCGCGCTCGAAGTCAACACGTTGGTTGAGGCGGCCAGCCCAATTGTCAACGTGCCCCCGACAAAGCTGAAGGTGTAGTTGTTGGCGCTCAAGCTGCCTATCGTCGCGGTGATGGGATAAGAGCCTGGCGGGCTGGCGTTGGTTGCAGTCGTAGTTAGACCCGCGCTCCCGCTCACCACAGCGGCAGTCTCGCCATTAACGAATCCGCTAAATGTGACGGTCAGTTGCGGGTTGGGTGCGCTAAAAACGCGCTGTTGATTGTTGGCTGTCACGGTCAGCGTCGCCCGGTTCACAGTCAATGTCCCGTTGGAGAAGGTGATCGAGTAGTTGGTCGCGCTCAGGCCCGATGGCTGGATGGGATAAAGGCCGACGTGACTGTTGGTGGTGGCCGTGGTGGTCAGGGCCAAGGTCCCTTGCAGGACGCTTGGGGATTCATTGTTCACAAAACCATTGAAACCCGCGCTGAAAACCGGATTGGTCTGGCCATAAGCCCGGGTGGCGTTGCTGGCCGTGATGAGCAACGGCGTCGGATTGATGGTCAGGATGCCGTTGCTGCTGGTCACACTGTAGTTGGTCAGCTTCTGGCCCGGGTCAGAAAGCGACGGCACGATGTTGTAGGCCCCCACCGGGCTGTTGGTCTGGGCTGAAGTCGAAAAGCTCGCGGTAATGTTGTCTCCATTCTGCACGCCGACGAGCGTGCCGCTCAGCGGCGGGTTGGTCTGGCCATAGAGCCGGGTCTGGTTGCTCGCTTGGACTAAGAGCGCGTAGGTGGTCACGGTCAGGGTCCCGTTGGAGAAGGTGATCGAGTAGTTGGTCGCGCTCAGGCCCGATGGCTGGATGGGATAAAGGCCGATGTGACTGTTGGTGGTGGCCGTGGTGGTCAGAGCCAAGGTCCCTTGCAGCACGCTTGGGGATTCATTGTTCACAAAGCCATTGAAACCCGCGCTGAAAACCGGATTGGTTTGGCCATAAGCCCGGGTGGCGTTGCTGGCCGTGATGAGCAGCGGCGCCGGGTTGATGGTCAGGATGCCGTTGCTGCTGGTCACACTGTAGTTGGTCAGCTTCTGGCCTGGGTCAGAAAGCGACGGCACGATGTTGTAGGTCCCCACCGGGCTGTTGGTCTGGGCTGAAGTCGAAAAGCTCGCGGTAATGTTGTCTCCATTCTGCACGCCGACGAGCGTGCCGCTCAGCGCCGGGTTGGTCTGGCCATAGAGTCGGCTCTGGTTGCTGGCCTGGACTAAGAGCGCATAGGCGCTCACGGTCAGGGTCCCGTTGGAGAAGGTGATCGAGTAGTTGGTCGCGCTCAGGCCCGATGGCTGGATGGGATAAAGGCCGACGTGACTGTTGGTGGTGGCCGTGGTGGTCAGGGCCAAGGTCCCTTGCAGCACGGTTGGTGACTCATTGTTCACAAAACCACTGAAAATCGCGCTGAAAACCGGATTGGTCTGGCCATAAGCCCGGCTGGCGTTGCTGGCAGTGATGAGCAACGGCGACGGGTTGATGGTCAGGATGCCGGGTTGGTAGTTGATGGTGTAGTTTGGCGCGCTCTGGCCGGAGATGTTGATCGGATAGGCGCCGACCGGGCTGTTCGTCTGGGCAGGCGTGGTGCCAACGAGGGTGCCGGTGACAATGCCGGCGTTGTCTCCATTGACAAAGCCACTGTAAGTCACAGTAAAAGGCAGGTTGGTCTGGCCGTACAAGCGAATTTGGTTGCCGGCGAGGCCGGTCAAGGTGGCCGAAGTGACGAGGAGATTGCCTTGGATGAAACTGAAGGAATAGTTGCTCGCTGCGAGACTGCCTATGGTCGGGGTAATGGGATAGGAGCCCACTCCGCTGCTCTGCGTGGCCGTAGTGCTCAACGCGGGGTTGCCCGTTACGACTGCGGCTTGGGTTTCTCCATTGACGAACCCAGTGATGGTGTCAGCCAACACCGGGTTAGTTTCGCCGTAGGTCCGGGACAGACTATTCGCGGTGACGGTCAGGACCGCCTGGGTAACCGTCAAAACGGCGTCGGAGACGAACACTGAATAGTTAGACAGCCTATTGTTCGGGTCGGACAGCGAGACGGTGATCGGGTAGTCGCCAATTGGGCTGTTGGTGACGGCTGTAGTGGAATAACTGGCGGTGATCCCGTCCTCCGGCATCGCGCCTCCCAGCAGGCCCGCCAACACCGGGTTCGTAGCGCCGTAAGCCCGGCTTGCGTCTTCCGCCTCGGCCACGAGTTCACGGGCCGTAACCGTCAAAGTTCCATTGGACCAGACAATCGAGTAATTGGTCGAACTCAGGCCCGAAGGGATGATCGGATAAGTGCCCACAGGGCTGTTGGTGCCGGCAGTCGTCTCGAGGGTCAGCGTCCCATGAAGCGCGTTCGTGTCCTCATCGTTGACAAAGCCGCTAAAGGTTGCGGAGAAGTTGGGATTGGACTTGCCGTAGGTGCGAGCGGCGTCCTGCGCGGTCACCACCAGCGGTGCCGGTCCAACAGCAAAGGCCTGGTCCACAGGCGGGGCGGGATTCCAGGTGTCATCGCCCATTTGCGCGGCTTCCACCGTCACGGTCCCGGTGCCTGTAATCGTGAGCGTGCTGTTGGTTACGGTGGCCGGTCCGGAAATAACGCTAAAACTCACCGGCAGGCCCGAGGAGGCTGTGGCGCTCAGCGAAAAGGGGGCGGCGCCGTAGGCCATGCCTGGAATGGGTCCGAATTGGATGGTCTGGTTGGATCCCCCATCCGCGAAAGCCTGAGATGGTTGCAGCATTGAAACCGATCCCAGGACAACAAACCACGCCAAGGCACATTTTCTGTGACAATCCATATAGGCACTCTATTCGGCCTAGACTTTTACAAACCCGCGTCACTCCATTGTCGCGCTTCTTAGGGTGCAAAAACAAGGCTATCCATTACGGAAAAGACTGTCGAGCATAGTACGGACACCGGTAAATAAGACGCGAGCTGGCATTTCGATTGCTGATTTGAGAGGGATGCCTGGTTGCCTCGATGACAAGAGCCTTCAAACTCTCCTGGCCAGGTATTCACTCCAGGACTTGATAGATCTTCAGCGGACACCGGCCGGCCTCGGCCGCATCACCGAATAATGTCCGGTCCAGGTTCTCAAACCCCGCATCGCGGTCAAGGGCTGCCGCCAATTCGGAATCCCGGCGCGTCACCACCAGGCGCGCGCCGCTGGCCTTAAGGTCGGCCGGCGCAGGTTGCCGCTCGTCCCCATACCAGGGCTGGTTGAGCAAAAACGCAATGTACAACCCGGTGCGCCCCCCCGGCAGCATGCCGCTGCCGGCAACCGGCCCGCCTAGCCGGCATCGCTCCAAACGGCGCGCCAGGTCGGCGGCGCAGCCACCCGCCCTCATGGGCGCATCGGCAATAATGAGAACCGCCGCAACCAGCGGCAAAACCGCTCCCAGGACAGCGAACCACCATGCCCACCGCTGCGCGGAAACAGACGGCTTCCGACCCGGCGGTTCCGCCGTTCCCAGGAGCCCAGCCCCAACCGCGGCGAACAGGAAAGGGAAGGCGGCATAAAAATACCTTTGCTCCGCGAGGGTGATGTAACAGGGGACGTAGATGAGAACGAGCAGACCAGGCAAGAGCAGCGCCCGGAAGCAGCGTTCCGTTCCCGCCGGCCATGTTCCGGAAAGCCGCAGCAGCAGCGCAAAAAACAACGGCGGCCAGGCCAGGTTCAGACTCGCCAGCAGCGCCAGGCAGGTGATGAAATTGCGCGCGATTGTTTTGGCCTGATGCCAGGCATAGGCCCGGCTTTCCAAGGGCGACCAGTAGTGGTACGCCATGCGCGACGGGTCTTCCCAGCTCGTGATGCGTCCCGGCTCGGGCCGGTGCAACGTTCGACCGATGGGATGATAGCGATCCTCGTCCGGTGGACCGCTGAGCGCATGCGCGATGCGGGCCGACGTCGAGAAGGTCGGCGTGCGATACTTCAACGAGAGGGTGAGAACCCAGGGGCCGGCCAACAGCGCAAAGGCCGCGAGGATCACTCCCGCGCGATAAGCCAGCGCCGCGCGCGGCGCCGGGCCTTTCCGCAGCGCCAGGAGGCCGAACCCGAACACAACCAAAATCGCCAGCGGGAGAGCGACGGCTTTGGTCAGGTAGGCCAGGCCCCATAACAATCCGGTGCCGACTGCCGCCGGGGTGGTTCGGAAAGCGGCGCCGGTTGTCAGTCGGCTCGTGGCGAAACAAAGCAGCCCGCCCAGCAGGAGATCGGGGGTGATGAACTGGACCGACCAGTAAAGGCTCGCCATCGCCGCGAGGATCATGCCGGCGCGCTCCCAAAGTTCGGGCAATTCGAAAGCTCGATAGACCGCCCGGCAGCCTAAAAGAAAAACCCCGGCCGAGACCGCCATGAACAACCTCGCGACGAGAAGCGGAGGCAGGCCGATCTTGAGCAGCGGGGCCATCCCCCAGCTTGCCAAAGGCCCCCAGTAACCCGATACCGCCAGGTCCCATTTGCCATCGGCGTAATAGGAGGCAAGCCGGAGATAGGCGACGCCATCCGAGTTGAGGGCATTCCGAAAGTGCGCCGCCAACAACCCAAGTCCGGCGACGTAGGCCAACACCATCCATGCCCAAAACCGGTTGCTGCGCATCGGCCGCAACCCTAGCGGCAACATGGATGGCGACCAAGCGAAAATGGGTCGAGGGTCGACCCGCCTTCATCGGACTTCCGCCTCGGCATGGCTCCCGCCTTCGCTCTGATGCTTCGGCGCGGCAAGTCGGCGCGGCAAGGGGAGGGAGTTTGTCCCCCCATCCGGCCTGGTTTTTGGACAAAGTCCGAGAGGGTTCCGGCGTGCGTTTTGTGTTGAGGGCCAGGTGTTTGCGTTTGTCAGGGTTGGTGGAGTGGGCGAGGTGTGCGGGAGGTCGCCGGGACAAAACCGGACAAACTCCGGAGGGGTTCCAGAGTTGGTAACATGCTGAGCGACAATTGGTTGAGACTTGCAGGACGTGGGGCGTGTCGGTTCGTCCGGACCAAGTCCGCAAGCTTTCGACAGGTGCAAATTGCTGATAGGCAGGGAGTTGCTGAGGCGACAGAATGGGCTGTCGGGTGAAGCTTCGGCGAACCCGGAGACACAGGAGCGCGGACGCCTCGTCCGCACGGTTTCCCGATCGCAGGGACACGCGGACGAGGCGTACGCGCTCCTGGTTTGCCGAAGGTCTAGGGGGAACCTGGCTGTCGGTGCGGTGGAACAAGAGTCTCAGCAACGGGCCGAGACCAACGCGAACGGGGACCGGATAGAACAGGAGGGCACGGAGGGAACAGAGGAGTTTAAGCAGGAGCAAAGGAGCGGAGAACAGGCCGAACAGGAAGAGGGGGCTGAGCAGCGGCCTGTGTTGAAAGAAGCCCGAAACGCCGCGTGGGGGCACGCGAAGGAATCCCGCGAATCCGCGGTGTGCCGGACCTGTTCGTATTGCGTCTGCCATACTGGCTCAACCATGCGCCTGCAACGCACCTTTATGCAACTTCCGCATTTTGCACCTTTTTGAACCCTCACGGGAGGGCCTGTTTATGCGGGTTCCGTGAGGGTCGGAAACCGCGGATTTGGCACAGGGGAGCCGGTTTTTGGGCGCCTTGGAGGGCGTGTGGGTGCCGAGCGGCGCCTGTGGGGAGTGGATACCGATACGCCTCGTACACGGCAGGTCATGCAGACTGGAAGTCTGCGCTATAGCAGACAAGAGGTCTGCGCTACGCTGAAGGGCGGCGGCGGCCACTCGAGGTTCCGGGCGGCGGCGCGCGGGTCGGCTGTCCATCAGCACGAGATTCCGGCAAAGACGCGCAGCTCGCCGGTGGCGCTACCTGTTCCGGGCGTTCTTCTTATTCCCTCCACCGCGTCAGAGGCTTATTCGCCCTTTGTTGTAAGCTTAGAATATGATCTCTGATTTCTAAGATCTAAGATCTGTGGCGTTAACCGCGCTGTTACATTCCGTGTTACGCCGGGACGCGGCACGCCAAAACCCGTGGTTTTACAGGCATTTGCGGTGGTTTTGGTCCGGCGTTACACGGGCGTTACCATGTCGTTGCAATATGTTACGCCGGCGAATCGGCGAGGCCTCCGAGGGGTGGGGTGGGTGCATCCAGACACTGCCCCCAGCCGGACGCGAAGCGCTGAGGCTGCGCTAAGTGATACGTCGGAAATCAGCCGGTTGAAGTGGCCCGCTGCGCCCGGGGACGGGCGCACCCCGGGGCAGTGGGCGGATGTGCTCACTGGGGGGGGCGGTTTTGCCGTTGACTCATCTCGGTCAGGTTCTAAGCTTGGTTCATGGGTATGGCGAGGAAGGGAAATGGATTCTGTTGCGGTAAGTGCCGGGTTTCCCGGCTGCTGTGCCCTAAGTTCAATATGCTAACCAGGGGGCGTAGTAGGCTGATTAGCAGAAACAACAGTTAGGCGATGATATGGACATCCACCTCATTATCGAAGTGGTCGCAGCGCTTATCATCGGTTTTGCTCTCGGTTGTGTGCTGATTGGATGTTTGTCGCGCCGTGCACGCACAAAGAGGTTGGGCTCCGCCGGGTACGTGGCGACATCCATGGTTTGTCGGGGAGCCCTACGGAAGCTGGAGTCAGGCGATACCGAAGGCGCGAAGCGTGAGTTAAGTTTTGCTGTGGCCAATTTTTACCGTTACTTCAATGGTTCGGGCGAGCCCCAACAAATGGCAGATGTGATTGCGAGCGAGCGGCGGCAGATTGAGGCGCAGGCACAGTCTTCAGCAATTCTTGCGGAAGCATTGAGGAAGAGGTCTGATGGGGAAAGCGCCGCCTAACTTTTGCTGGAGCGGACGCGCCGGTTGCGCGCCGCTCAGCGTCACATTAACCATCTCGAGAAGCGATGAGAGCGAGCGCCTGTATCTTGGTTTTATTGGTGCTGGTGGCAGCACGCGGGCGCCACCGGGAGCCCGCGGCTTCCTCTGACGAAGGAATGCGGAAAAGGCTCGCCGGCGTTTGGGTTTACGAACACGAGTCCGCATCGGGACAGGATATCGTGGACACTCTAGAGGTGACTCCGGGAGGCACTTTCGCTGACGTGCACAGCTTTCCCAAACGTAAGCGCGGGCCCCGCAGGATTGAGGACAGTGGAACATGGCGCATTGAAGATGGGGTTCTCATTGCAACGGTCACCAGTTCCAGCCAAACAAACGCTCAAGTGCCAGAGGAGTGGCGCCAAAAATCGTCCGGGTTGACGACCGCGAACTAGAGTATGAACCTCCGGCCGAGATCGATGGATTCTCCATCCCCACAAACCACGTTGTTTTTAGGAAGCAAACGCGATGATGGCTGTCAGGCTGGAGTGGATGGCGGGATGACGCTTCAGTTCCAGATCGGACGCCACCGGCCCGGCCCCACTCAGGCCGGTTGTTCGGTCCGCATGAAGCTTGCGATGGCCTGCGTCATCTCGGGTTTTCTGCCTATAGCCCCGGGCAAGCGAGGTGCCGCCTAGGGTTATGGAAGCAAAATGATCTCCTCTTTTTTTCCTTCCGGTTTGGCGCGCCGGAGGCGCGCCAAACCGGAAGGAAAAAAAGAGGCTGGGTGGGATGGGGCTTTACCCAGGGCGGCGGCCTCGGCGGCCTTGCTCTGGGCTACCTTCTTGCTGCCCCTCCGGGGCGCCCCAACGGCGAACGAGGGCATGCCGCCAACCCCAAGCCAGCCCATAAGGTCGAGGGGTTGGGTTTGGAGATGCCGGCGTCTTGAATCTCGCGATGGAATGGGGGGAGTCGGGAATCCTGGTCGGCGGGGGGCGGGGCGCGGAGGGAGGGATCTGCGACCCCTGCGGGGTCGAGGGGAGATGGAGATCCCGATCCGGGGGTCTTCGCGGTGCTACGACCGCCCGGCTACCTTCTGGCAACCCGCTGGGTTGCGAAAATGTGCGACCCCTGCGGGGTCGAGGGGAGACTGGGGGCGGCGATCCGGGGGTCTTCACTCCCGCCTTCGCTTCGCTATGGCGCGGCGAGTCGTTGCGACCGCCCGGCTACTCTCTGGCAACCCGCTGGGTTGCGGGGCCAGCTTGGGAGGGGCGGTTGGCGCAAGGGGCTTCTCCGGCGGGTACCTATGCCCTTCATCCACGGCAGGCCATGCAGACTGGAAGTCTGCGCTACAGCAGACAAGATGTCTGCGCTACGCTGAAGGGCGGCGGCTGTCACTCGAGGTTCCCGGCGGTGGCGCGCGGGTCGGCTGTCCGGGAGCACGAAATTCCGGCTAAGGGCCTGTCCGGAAATAACTTGGTCAATCTGCCTTGGTCTTTTGCCGCGGAGCTTCGTTGCTCGCTCGTCACAGATCGAGAGGGATATGCTCCTCACTCTCGCCTCGCTGTGCAGCAAAATCCCGGCGGCATTTTGGCCAACTTATTTCCGGACAGGCCCTAAAGACACGGCCGTGGCCGGTGGTCCTGCCCATTCCGGGCGTTCTTCGCGCCAATCCGGCTTCGTTGACACTGGTTGGCGCGGCTGGTACTTTCGTTTTCTTTGAGAATTGCATGGACTACAAGAATTCGTTGAATCTGCCGCGAACGGACTTCTCGATGAAGGCCGACCTGGTGACCCGGGAACCGGCGCGGCTGAAGCAGTGGGACGGCCTATACGAGCGCGTGCAGGCGCAGCGGGCGGGCGCGGAGAGGTTTGTTTTGCACGACGGCCCTCCGTTTGCCAACGGCGACGTGCATATCGGCACCGCGCTGAACAAGATTCTCAAGGACATCATCATCAAGTACAAGACGCTACGCGGCTTCAACGCTCCGTATATCCCGGGCTGGGATTGCCACGGGCTGCCCATCGAGTTCAAGGTCTCCCAGGAGATGCGCAAGGCCGGCAACATCGCGTCCGACGCGGCGTCCATCCGCACGGCCTGCGAAGCTTACGCGCGCAAATATATCGATCTCCAGCGCGTCCAGTTTAAGCGCCTCGGAGTGCTGGGCGATTGGGACCATCCCTACCTGACGCTCAACAAGGAATATGAGGCCGAAGAATTGCGGCTGTTCGCCGACATCGTCGAGCAGGGCTTTGTCTATCGGGGCAAGAAGCCGGTCTATTGGAGCATCCCTTGCCGCACCGCCCTGGCGGAAGCCGAGGTCGAATACAAAGACCACGTCAGCCAGAGCGTCTATGTGAAGTTCCCGGTCATCGGCCAGCCGGGGGTGTCCATCGTCATCTGGACCACCACGCCCTGGACTCTGCCGGCCAACCTGGCGGTGGCTTTCAACTCCACGTTTCCCTATTCGCTGGTGGAGGTGGGGGCGGAGCAATTCATCGTCTCGACCGCACTGCTGCCGGTGGTGGCGGAAAAATGCGGCTGGGGCGAACACCGCGTCTTGCGCAGCCTTGATGGCGGACACCTCAAGCAGATGCAGTATCAGCACCCGTTCTGCAACCGCACGGGGCGGCTTTATGCGGGCGACACCTTCGTCGATAACTCGACGGGCACCGGTTTTGTGCACATCGCGCCCGGACACGGCCTGGAGGACTATCAGCTTGGGGCCGCCAACGGCCTGCCGATCTATTCGCCGGTGGATGACGACGGGCGCCTGGCCCGGACCAACGACCTGCCCGCCGAGCAGCAGATGCCGGACGCGATGCTCGGCAAAGCGATCCTCGAAAAAAATGGCAAGAGCGACGCCAACGAGGCGGTGCTTGAGGAATTGCGCGCGCGCAAGGCGCTGCTGCACCAGGAAAACTACTCCCACAGCTACCCCCACTGCTGGCGCAGCAAGACGCCGGTGATCTTCCGCGCCATGGACCAGTGGTTTATCAGGATTGATCATCAGGGCGCGGACCAAATCGCCTCGTTCCGCAACCAGGCGCTGGAGGAGATCAATCGCGTGAATTGGGTGCCTGACTGGGGCAAGAACCGCATCGAAGCCGCCGTCACGAGCCGGCCTGATTGGTGCATCTCGCGCCAGCGGACCTGGGGCGTGCCGATCCCGGCCTTTTATGACGCCGAGAGCAACCCGATCCTCCACGCTCAAATCGTCCGCAATGCGGCCGCGCTCTTCGAGCACCACGGCTCCAATGTTTGGTTCGAGAAATCCGCAGCCGAGCTGTGGGCGGCGCTCAAGCCGGCCGACTGGAAAGGCCCGGAGGCGGCAACCAAGTCGAACGACACGCTCGATGTCTGGATTGATTCCGGATCTTCCTCCCGCGCTGTCATCGCCCGGCGCGAGGAGCTTCGCGGGGGCGACAAGCCATTCCAATGCGACATGTACCTGGAAGGCAGCGACCAGCACCGCGGCTGGTTCCAATCCTCGCTGCTGCTTTCGCTGGCGGGCAATGGCGCCGCCCCTTTCCGCACCGTGCTGACGCACGGGTTCATGGTGGATGCTGACCGCGAAAAGATTTCCAAGAGCAAACAGGGCCAAGGCGGCTACGAGAAGCCACAAACGGCCGAGGCCTACGTCAAGAAATGGGGCGCGGACGTCGTCCGGCTTTGGGTTTCCTCGCAGGATTTCCGCAACGACATCGTCGTCAGCGAAGAGCGAATCAGCAAGGTTTCCGAGACCTACCGGGTGCTGCGCAATGCCTTGCGCTATCAGCTCTCGAATCTCTTTGACTTCGACCCGGCCAAGCACGGGGTGGCCGACGGCAAGCTCACCGGTCTGGACCGCTGGATCCTGGGGGAGTTCTCCAGGCTGGAGCAGGAGGTCGCGGGGTCCTACGACCGATTCGAGTTCCATGTGGTTTATCAAAACCTCAGCCAGTTTGTGGCCGTTGAGTTGTCGGCCATCTACCATGACGTGGTCAAAGATCGGCTCTACACCGACCCCGCCAACTCCTCTCGCCGGCGATCGACGCAGACGGCGCTGCACCGCATGCTGGTCGGCCTGTGCAAGATGCTTTCGCCGATCCTGGCCTTTACGGCGGACGAAGCGTGGGAATTCGTGCCGGGTAAGACGGTCGAGTCGGTTCATCGCCTGGCCTGGCAGCCAAGCCGTTTGGATGGGGATGCCAAAGCGCAGGAAGAGTGGAAGCGGCTGTTCCGGGTGCGGGAAACCGTGCTCGCAGAGCTTGAAAAGGCCCGGCAAAGCAAGCTCATTGGCAAAGCGCTCGAGGCCAAGGTCGAACTGGTGGAATTCACCAAGGGATCGCTGGAGGTGGAGCGGCGCTACGCCGACGAATTACGCGAGCTGTTAAACGTCTCTCAGCTTGAGTTCAGCCTCGGGCCGGCAGCCCAAGAAGGCGGTCCGGATTGGGCGCCGGTCGTCAAGAAGGCCGACGGCCGCAAATGCGAGCGCTGCTGGCACTGGGAAACCGACATCGGCGCGGACTCCGAGCATCCAACGATCTGCGGCCGCTGCGTCGAGGCTGTGCGCGGAAGCGCGCCGGCATGAGGGGGCGATGGTCGGGGGTCGGGGGTCGAGGGGGTCGAGGGGGTCGAGGGTCGCGGGGGCGCGACGGAGTGCTCCAAGGGGCCAGCATCTTGGGTGATGGGGTGTCGCGCGCGGCATTAACACGGCCGGTATCGTCTGATCAGGCGTATCTCGACAGTGCCACCGTAGCGCCGACTGGTAGTCGGCGAAGGCTGGCCCACCCACCGACGCTTGGTCCGCCGGTTGCCAACCGGCGATACAGCCGACTACCAGTCGGCGCTACAAGTCGAAACGACGTGGCAGTGACGAGAAGCGCCGCGTCTGAGCTTTCTGTGAATTAAACGCTTGTTCTTCGCGGGCTCAGGCCGAATAGTAAAAGCAGCTAAATATTAAAGACGCGAATCCAAGGAACAAAAAACCATGTTGAATCCTGACGACTTCAAGAGAAACATCCAGGCCATAGACGCCTTGGGGGCGACCCCCGCCGTGCTGGTCAAGGTAACCGAACTGGCCCAGGATCCTAACACGGATCTCCCGACCATCTGCGCCCTCCTGCGAAACGATGGGCCCCTGGCCGCCGACATCATCCGGATCAGCAACAGCCCGATCTATGCCCCGGCGACCCTGCACGGCAACCTGACCTCCGCAGTCAATCAGATTGGTTTGCGGGAAGTCGTGCGGGTGGTCAGCCTGAGCCTGTCCCGACAGCTCTTCGCCCGGGATCTGCCCAGTTATGGCATTTTCGCCAAAGATTATTGGAGCGGCTCCGCGGCCGCCGCCCTGGTGATGGAGGCATTGGCCAAACACTCGGGACTCAATCCAGACGACGCCTACACCATAGGAATCCTCCATCCCATCGGGCGCGTTCTCATCAACCGTGTCATCGACGAACACGGATTCGCCATCTTCTGGCACGAGGACCAGCCGATCGAGGAATGGGAACGGGGCGCCGTGGGATTTGACTACGCCGAGGCTGGGGCGATGCTGCTCGAACACTGGCGCTTCCCAACCCCGACCTGCGAGGTTGTGCGCTGGCAACTCCATCCTGAGAAGGTTGACGAACAGGTGTCGGCGCTGGGCGCCTTGCAGTTCACCCGGCGCCTGATCGCGCGGACCGGAGCGGATTTTAAAAAAGAGGGCTGGCAGCTTCCCGATGCCGACCCATTTGTGCAGGCGTCCGGTCTCACCCAGGCGTCCGTCTCACAACTCGTGTCGGGCTGCCGCGAACGTTTCCAGTGCATCCGTGAGTCGCTGGACCTGGCGTAAAGACCTGCGCCTCACACCTGCACTTGCTTCCTGGCCTCGTCGGCCAGGGCGGTGGTCAGGTATCGCTCGCCGGTGCTGCAGCCGATGGTGACGATAAGCTTGCCCTTGTTTTCGGGCCGCTTGGCCGCCTGCAGCGCCGCCCAGACATTGGCGCCGGTGGAGATGCCTACCAGCAGCCCTTCCTCGAGCGCCAGCCGGCGGGCCGTTAAGATCGCATCGTCATTGCTAACCGTGATCACGTCGTCAACCACCTGCAGATTCAGGTTTTTGGGCACGAAGCCGGCGCCGGTACCTTGGATTTTGTGCGGCCCGGGCTTGACCGTTTCACCGTTCCGCGTTTGCGTAATAACCGGCGAGTCTTTTGGCTCGACAGCGATGGCGGTGAAGCTTCTCTTGCGCGATTTAATCACTTCGCTGATCCCGGTGAGCGTGCCGCCGGTTCCCACGGCTGAAACCAGGATGTCGGCTTTGCCGTCGCTGTCCGACCAGATTTCCTCGGCCGTCGTCTTGCGATGAATCTCCGGGTTGGCGGGGTTGCTGAACTGCTGGGGGATCCAGGAATCGGCGATTTCCTTGTTTAATTCCTCGGCCTTTTTGATGGCCCCTTTCATCCCTTCACTGGCGGGCGTCAGGACCAATTTGGCGCCAAGCAAGGCCAGCAGCGTGCGCCGCTCCAGGCTCATGCTCTCCGGCATCGTCAGGATAAGCCGGTAGCCCTTCGCCGCCGCCACAAAGGCCAGCGCAATGCCGGTGTTGCCCGAGGTCGGCTCGATAATAGTGGTCTTGGGCGTGAGGACGCCGTCATGTTCGGCGGCGGCGATCATCGCGTAGCCAATCCGATCTTTGACGCTCCCCAGCGGGTTGAAGAACTCCGCCTTTAGGGCAATGGTGGCTTCGGCGCCATTGGCGATGCGGTTGAGTTTGATGAGCGGGGTGCGACCGACCGTGCTGATGACATCCGGATAAACTGGCATATTCTTCCTTTCTCTATTGTTAGCGGTTTAGTTTGTTCAAATCGTGCCTATAGTATAGAGGCAATCTACAGTAAGTCAATAGGGATAATAACAACGTTTCCATCCGGTTTGGCGCGCCGTGCTTTAGCGGACGTGGGAGCGGCGGAGCGTGGAGCGTGGAGCGCGGGAGCGTGGGAGCGTGAATCTGCTTTTGTTTACGGAGTACCAACCCGTGGGGGCTTGCCTCCCCTCGCCGGCCGTTGGCCGCCGATCATTTGGGATGCCACAATAATGAGTATTCGTAATGCACATTATTTGCTATCCGAATGACAAAAGAATGTCGGTTGTTGCAACTATATGAGGATCAACATATTATGTTCCTTCATAAGGAATTGACACGATTTGCAGTAGTGATAGTGTACAGCAGCAGCCGTGATTATGCCGTCGGTTTTCGACGGTCTAGGATTGCGCTCAGGCGAACATTTAATAGAGTGATTTCATGAACGAGCAGCCATCAACCGCTGCCGCCCGGCCCGCGGGCGGCGCCCCGAAAGTGTCTCAAATCTCGCAGGCCGTCATCCGTATCGCGGGTAACTCGCAGGACGGCATCCAGGCCATCGGCGGCTTCCTGGCCCGCCTGGCGGGCCGCAGCGAGCAGGAGGTCATGACCTTCATGACGATTCCCTCGACCATTTCGGGCGGTCCTTCCATCTTCCAGGTGCGGATCAGCTCGGGTGAAGTCCTCAGCGCGGGGGACGAGGCGGACGTGTTGCTGGCGTTCTACCAGCATTCCTACGAAGGGCATATCACATCGCTCAAAAAAGGCGGGATTGTCCTTTACGACTCCGACCACGTTGAGCCGAAGGCGGAGTGGCAGGGGACGTATCACCACGTGGGCATCGCCATTTCCAGCCTGACCGTCGAGGCCATCGGCGGGACGGCCAAGGACAAAGGCAAGAACATTTACGCGCTCGGTTTGCTGGCCCGGATGTTCGACCTGAATATTCCCAGGCTCGAAGCCCTCATCGGCGAACGCTTCGGCGGCAAGGACGCCACGGTGCTAACCAACGCTCTGGCGGCTTTCCACTCCGGCTATAACCATTCTCTGGGCCAGCTCGTGGAGACGTTCAAGTTCGCCGACAGCCAGCGCAAGGGCCGGCAAGTGGTGATGAACGGCAATGAAGCTCTTGCTTACGGCTGCATTGCTGCCGGCGTCCGCTTCGGGGCCGCCTATCCCATCACGCCCTGGTCGGATGTCATGGAAATCCTGCGCCGCGAACTGCCCAAATACGGTGGCAGCTTCATCCAATGCGAAGACGAAATTGCCGCCATCTCGATGGCCAACGGCGCGAGTTTCGCCGGCCGGGTGGCGGTCACCGGATCGAGCGGCCCCGGTATTTCCCTGAAAATGGAATCCTTGGGCTGGGCGGTGATGGCCGAAATCCCGCTGGTGGTCATCGACGTGCAGCGGGGCGGTCCGTCCACCGGCTTGCCGACGCAGGTGGAACAATCCGATTTGAACCTGGCCTGCTTCGGGAGCCATGGCGACGCCCCGCGCGTGGTGCTCGCTCCGGCGGATGTCGAAGAGTGCTTCCAAATGGCCATCGAGGCGGTCAATATCGCCCGTAACTATAACGTTCCGGTCTTTATCCTGAGCGACCAGGCTATCGCCACCCGCATCGAGGCCTTCACCGAACCGGATCTCGAAGCCATCTGCCAGGACATCACCCCGAGCCTGGCGCCGGTGGCTGACTACAAGCCTTATGATTTGGCGTCCCCGAATGGAGTGACGCCTCGCGTCGTGGCTGGAACCCCGATCCAGAGCGGCCGCTATCCGATTGCGGGCGGGCTGGAGCACGATGAATTCGGCCATCCCACCGGCTCGCCCAAGCTGCACCAGCAAATGGTTGCCAAACGGCGGAGAAAGCTCCAGGCGCTGGCGGCGACGTTTCCGACTCCGAAGGTCCACGGACCGCCCGAGGGCAATGTATTGCTGGTGGGTTGGGGATCGACTCGGGGGCCGATCCAGGAAGCGGTGGACCGCGCCCGCGCGGCCGGCGACAGCGTCTCGTCCCTGCATATCAAGTATCTCAATCCGCTGCCCCCTGGCCTGGAGAACATCTTTTCCGGCTTCAACCTGGTCCGGGTTGTGGAGATGAACGACGAAGGGCTCTACGGCTACGGCCAGCTTGGGGGCATCCTTCGAGCCCGGTATTGCGACCCCAAGATCCGGGGCATCAACAAGACCGACGGCCTGACTTGGAAGGTGAAAGAAATCCTCGAGCGCGTCAAAGCCGAGGTCGCCGCCGGCCTCCGCAAACTCTAACCCATTTGTAACCTGTTTAACGTTCTATCGTTTTTAACCTTGTAACGTTTCGCGTCCCATGAGTGCTCCCGCTACCGATCTCTCCCAGTCCAACGTCACTGTCAATGTCGCTTCCAACGGCGGCACCACGACCACGCCGCCGGCCGAGCGCAAGGCGCTGACCAAGAAAGAAATTGCCGCCGACCATCCGACGTGGTGTCCGGGCTGCGGCGACTTTTCGGTGCTGGCGCTCTATTTCAAGCTCATCGAAAAGCGCCGGATGTGGCAGGAGAAGGTCGCCACGATCTCCGGCATCGGCTGCTCGAGCCGCTTCCCCTATTTCGTGCAGGCCTACGGGGCGCATTATATTCACGGCCGTTCCCTGGCTTTCGCCTCCGGCATCTCCCTTTCCCGGCCCGATCTCCACGTCTTTGTTTTCGGCGGTGACGGCGACCTCTTCTCCATTGGCGGCAATCATTTTACCCACACCGCCCGCAAGAACGTGAAGCTGACCTGTGTGGCGATGGACAACCAGGTTTATGGCCTGACCAAGAAACAGACCTCTCCCACGTCGCCCATCGGCTTCAAGAGCAAGACCGATATCTGGGGGGCGGTGGATTACCCCATCAACCCGGTCAAACAGGCCATCGCCGCGGGCGCCACCTTTGTGGCCCGCACCACCTCCTCGAACCCCAACCACGTTCTGCAAATGATGGAGGCAGCGATGGACCACGATGGATTCAGCTTCATCGAATGCCTCAGCGAATGTGTGGAGTTCTACGAAGGCGCCTTCGACGCCGCCAACCCGCGCAAAGGGGGGGTGTTCAACACCCTGCCGGCCGACCATGATGTGAGCAGCGAAGCGGCGGCCTACAAGCTGGCCAGCGAACCGTTTCCCGGCTATTTCGGCGTTTTCTACAAAACGACCCGGCCGACCAAGAACACCAGGGAAGCGGGCATCAACGCCGCCCTGATGGCCAAGTTCAAGGGCCTGAAAGACTGGCAAATCCTCCAGAAGACCTTCGAGCAGACGAAGTAGCAGCCCCCGGATGGGGCGCCGAGGAAACGCAGCCTCGCGCCCGATCGATGGGCGCCGATCGGTTGGTCCAACTAAGGTTGAGACAAAGAGGAGGCGGAGGTCCAGGGCCTGCGTCTCACGCGGGCTGGAGTTTTTCCTTTTTCGGAACGAAACGAATCTCAACGCGCTTATTCACGGCGGCAGCAATCCGTTTTAGCATAGTCAGCGAGTGTCCCTCGTATTCGGAATCCTCCAGCCTGCTGATCACTGAAGCTGTGGTCCCCACCATTTGAGCGAGCCTCGCTTGGGTAAGCCCCGCCTGCTCTCTCAACTCGTAGATTCTTCTTGCGAGTTCATCTTCTGCTCGAGCTTCCTCCAGGTCCGCAACACGACCTGGTTTGCCTTCGTAGTAGCGGCGACGCAGAATCTCACCTGCGTCTGACGTTGTTTTCCTTTTCTTTGGCATATTCACTCCTCATGCGTATGAACCTGGGGGTTCTTTTCAAATTTTCGTTTTCTTTCGACTGCCTTCTCGATTTCTTTCGGAGGCACCTCCGCTTCTTTGACCAAACCGTGTGAAACCACGGCAGCCGTTCTCCCGTGAAAAAAATACAACATCCGGTAGTTCACGCGCTGCAAGCCGACACGGAGCTCATAAATGCCGTCCCGCAGAAAATCTGCTTCGGGGCGCCTGAGCTCGTGTCCCATCTCCTCAAGCCTTTCAATTCGCACGGTGCATTTATCGAGAGCTCTTGGCTGCAAAGAATCGAGCCATTCAAGAATCGGCACAGAACCGTCGTCTTCCTGGTAGAAGACCACTTTGGTTTTAGGCATCTCTGGCCTTTCGCATTGGTTCAAATATTCGCAAGTTTGCGAAGTTTGTCAATTGCGTTTGAAGGAACCCGACGGTACCGAACTCGCACCTTCCTCCGAAAACGGAAGAACCACTGGCTGTTGGCTGCGAACAGTCAGCGTGAGCGACGGGAGGCAGCCCCGCTCACGCCGGGGTTGTATCTGAACGACTCGACTGCCTCTCGTTGGCTTCGCCCTTCTCGTCAGGTCTTGCTGACCACTCGGGCAGGTACTTTCTGCGGAATCGCGAAAGCTCATGTGGCGCCTTTGTCCAGCGCAAGGTCGGACTCCGAAGAGTCAAGCACGATGCAATCCGGCCCACGGTCTCTTGGGCCGGCTTGGCGAATGCAGTGGTCGAAAGTTCGATACGCTTTTCAATGGCTATTTGACCTTTACGATCTTCTGAAACGAGGCCAATTTGGGAGGGTTATGACGGAAGAGGAACGGCTCGTCGAAAAGCTTCAACATATCGAGGCGCTGTTTGCCGGCGCAGCCACACCGGGCGAGCGCGAGGCGGCGGCGCAAGCTCGTGATCGCATCCGCACCCGACTGCACGAACAACAGCAACTCGATCCGCCGGTCGAGTTTGCGTTTAAGCTCCGGGATCGCTGGTCTCACAAGCTCCTCATTGCCCTGCTGCGCCGATATCAGATACGGCCCTACCGATATCGCGGTCAGCGTTACACCACGATTATGGCTCGAGTGCCGACCCGGTTCGTCCGCGACACGCTCTGGCCCGAGTTCGAGGAACTTGACAGGACACTTGCCTCCTTCTTGAGCGAAGTGACGGATCGGGTGATTGCGCAGGGCGTGGACGCCGACATGGCTGACGCCGATGTCGAACCCCAACCGCTGCCGCCTGTCACCGGCGCAACGGTAGGCGTCGAGGCGACCTGACCGTTATCTTGGAAAGGAACGCCATGGCGATGACACCTTTTCGTATCGGGTTGTCCCGGCGCAGCCCCAAATAAGTCCTGCGTCCTTCGTGCCTTGTCGCGTCGCTTTGTGGTCACGAGGGGGCCGAACTAAATCGGACCGCGCGAGAATGGCGCATTGACCGAGAAGCCGTTGAAACGGCTATCCTCTCGCGGCGCGCTGACCACCGCGCTGAAGCGCGGTGTTAATGAGACTTGGCGTGGTCGGTAGCGTGCCAATGTTGTGTGGCTCGATTTAGAGCGTGTTTTGAAAATATCTCGGGCGGTCTTGCGGCGGGGCGGGGCGGCTGGCTTCGTTGCTCCTCGGTTACAGATTTCTCTCGAATATGCGCCCTCGTCGCGCCTCGCCATCCGCCCCGC
>Ga0181517_10000739_pt1 | contig 41507 bp, 41 predicted proteins | sample PEATcosm2014_Bin_31_FD_119748 | JGI IMG/M metagenome (GOLD analysis project Ga0181517, IMG submission 119748) | Peatland microbial communities from MTU Mesocosm Facility, Houghton, MI, USA - PEATcosm2014_Bin01_30_metaG | ecosystem: Environmental > Terrestrial > Soil > Wetlands > Peat | place... | reverse complement strand
ACGCCCTGGGCCAGCATGGCGCGATTCTTCTCCTTGCTGTTGCCGTGGGGAACGACGATCACGGCCTGCAAACCGAACAGGCGCGCGGCCATGCCAACGCCCTGGCCATGATTGCCGCGAGTGGCAGCCACCACGCCCTTGAGGGCCGGTTCGGTTTGCTTGAGCCAGTCCATATAAACCAGCGCACCGCGCAACTTGAAGGCGCCTACTGGAGTTTGGTTTTCGTGCTTGATCCAGGCTTCAGCCGAAAGGCGGTCGTTTATCAGAGGCCAACTGTACTGCGGTGTGGGCGGCATATGGCGATAGACCACCGCTTGGGCTTGATTAATTTGGGCCAGAGAAGGAAGCGGCATACGTTCAGCATATCGAAATTGGCGCGCTTCGCCGCGGCTAAATGATTCATACCCAATGAAGTGAAGACTTTTTTGGGCGGAGTGCATCGAAACAGGTGGAGGGTTTTTCAAGAAATGATGGACCGTCGAACTGCACTCAAAAATCTTGGTGGCGCGGCGAGCGCGCTGCTTCTGGCTCAAACTCTGCATGCCGAGGGAATTGGCCAGGTTGCGGCGGCAGCTCCGCCACCTGCTCCCACCGGACCGTTTACATTGCCGCCGCTGCCCTATGCCTACGACGCTCTCGAGCCGAGCTTCGACGCTGAGACGATGCATCTGCATCACGACAAACACCACCAGGCCTACGTGAACAATCTCAACGCTGCCGTGGCCGGGCATCCTGAGCTGGCGGGGAAGACTGTCTGGGAAATGGTTGCGAATTTGGATGCAGTGCCTGAAGCTGTTCGCACCGCTGTTCGCAATAATGGCGGGGGCCACGCTAACCACTCCTTCTGGTGGCCTACGCTGGGGAAGGGTGGAACGGCGCCCAAGGGAGAGCTGGCCAAGGCCATCGACCAAAAGTTCGGCTCGATTTCGGGATTCCAGGAGCAACTCACGGCGGCTGCAATGAAGGTCTTCGGCAGCGGATGGGCTTGGCTGGTAAAGCTGCCGGATGGGACAGTCGCAATTGAATCCACTCCCAACCAGGACAGCACGCTTGCCATGGGCCACAAACCGGTGATTGGTGTGGACGTGTGGGAGCACGCCTACTATCTGAAGTATCAGAACCGGCGCGCCGATTATGTGAAGGCGTTCTTCCAGGTGCTCAACTGGGATTACGTGAGCGGAAAGTTTGCCGAGAAGGCATAAATATAGATTGGGGCTCGAATGGTCCGGCGAAGAGGTGGCTGGGTAAGAGTGATTGCCGGAATTACGGCAAGTCTGTCCATCGCGCAGGCCGGCTGCAATTCGGCGCCGTCGCTCAACCTGCAAGAAGCGGAAGGCAAGCAGCTTTACGAGGGTCGCTGCGCCCATTGCCACCGGGACAACGACATGGAGCTCAAGAAGGTCCCGCCGGATCTGCACGGAATCTTTAACCACAGGACGTTGCCCAGCGGCGCTCCGGCCACGGATGCGGCTGTGCGTCAGAATGTGCTGGCAGGAAAGGGAATGATGCCCGCCTTTGCCGGCCGCTTCAATGAGGAACAGATGGCTGCGCTGCTAGCCTACCTGCATACCGGATTGCGCTGAAATCGACCTACCGCGCCTGACCCGTAAGGCTACGAATATCCCACGAATGTGCCATCGATTCGCAACACTAACGTAACCTATTCTGATTACATTCCAGGTATGGCGAGGGTTTGCTTTGCGGTATAGGTACGATTCAGGTCACCGGAGATAACTCGATGCCAGGGCTATTGTGCGACTTTAGGTAGAGTCAGAGCCACTTTTCCGGTAGCAAGAAGTGCCGCGGGTATCGAAAGGTGAGCCCAAAATCCGCACACGCACACCGTGTGGCAAGACGGGTGGCATAAATTGAGTACTCGACGGGGTAGATGCACCAATTTCAGGAATTGCCAGGTAGCCGATTGGTTGCAGGCGGTCACGGTTGCAAATGGAAGCGGTTTTGTTTGTCCAAAGTGCGGAAACGAGCTGACTGAGGACAAATCCCACGAACGCAGCGAAATCCGCATTCCCAGAACGCACCCGGAACCCAGGACCGTCGGAATCGTGATCACGGCGGCACTGCTGCTGATTGCCACACTGGTAGGAACACTCGTTTGGGTAAAGAGGCACGACGCAGTCTCCGCTTCAACCACCAGCGCACGGAAGACGATTTTGCGGCTTGCGGGCTCGAATACCATCGGAGATGCGCTTGGGCCTTCGCTGGCTGAGGAATTCCTAAAAAATCTGGGCGCGACCGACGTTCGCACTCTGCCCGGAACCAATGCGCAAGAGAAGATCGTTCAGGGCGTCCTGCCGAACGACAATTCGCTATCCTACATCACGATTGCCGCGCACGGCTCGGCGACCGCATTCACTTTAATGGCAGGCGGCAAGTGCGACATTGGAATGGCTTCGCGGAGGATCAAGAACGACGAAGCAGACAAGCTCTCGACGCTGGGCAATATGAACTCGGTCGCAAGCGAGCACATCTTGGGACTCGACGGCATCGCGGTCATCGTCAACGTATCCAACCCCATCGACCAACTGGACAGAGAGCAGATCATGCGCATCTTTACCGGTCAGATCACCGATTGGTCGCAGGTAGGTGCTTACCGAGGGAAGATCAATCTCTTCGCCAGGAACGACGATTCGGGGACCTACGACACCTTTAAAAGCCTGGTACTGGGGGGCGAGCCGCTGGCTAAGGCTGTGCAAAGGTTCGAAGACAGCAAGGAACTCTCTGAGGCGGTGGCCAGCGATTCGAATGGAATCGGCTTTATCGGCCTTCCCTATATCCTCAGCTCCAAGCCTATTGCTGTTTCAGAGAAGGGAACCGTCTCTCTGCTGCCTACGCGACTCAGCGTGGCCACTGAAGATTATCTTCTGTCGCGGCGGCTTTATCTTTACACGCCCGAAAATCCGAAGAACAAGTACATTCGCTCCTTCGTTGAGTTCGCGCTCTCCAGGCGAGGACAGGACGTGGTCGGCTCTGAAGGTTTCGTTGCGCAGAATGTGACGCAGGTTGCGCAGGTCGCACCGGGTGAGGCCCCGGAAGAATACAAGCGGCTGACTCATGAAGCCAACCGACTTTCACTCGATTTCCGGTTTGAGTCAGGACAAACCGTCTTGGACAACAAGGCCCTTGCCGATCTTGACCGGGTTGTTTCCTTGATTGCCGACCTGAGGATAACAGGAGACAAGGTTATGCTCTTCGGATTTTCAGATCCCAGCGGCAGTCCGGGGATGAACCGCGAGCTCTCCCTGGCTCGCGCCAAGGCGATTGCCGACGAATTCGCTCTTCGGGATCTGACGCCGGCGGTCGTTCGAGGGTATGGGTCTGACCTGGGGGTGGCGGCCAACGATTCAGAAGACGGGAAAGCGAAGAACCGGCGGGTGGAGATCTGGATCAAGCGGTAAACGCTCGAAGGGCAGTCCGACCGGAGAAGATCGGCCAATTTTCGCCGGTCGGGGTATACTTGAGGTTACCATGGCAACCGAAAAAACCTTCTATTTAGAGACCTTCGGCTGCCAGATGAATGCCCATGACTCCGAAAAGGTGATTGGCACACTGCTGCGTGAGGGATATCGGCAGGTGGAATCAGAAGTCGATGCCGGGCTGATCCTATACAACACCTGTTCCATCCGCGACAAAGCAGAGCAAAAGGTCTTTAACCGCCTGAACGACCACAAGAAACTGGTCAAGGCAGGTAAGCGCTTCGGCGTGCTGGGGTGCGTGGCGCAGCAGGAAGGCGAAAAGATCTTTGAGCGGGCGCCGTACGTTTCGCTGATCTCGGGGTCGGCCTCTTACCGCAAGCTGCCGGAGATGCTCAGCCGGCTGGAGGCGGGCGAGAACCGAATTACCGGACTGGACGACCGGCAGACGGACGAGACCTTCGAAACCGAGTTTACCGCCCGACAGAACCCCTACCGGAGCTATATCACCATCGTTGAAGGCTGCGATAAGTTCTGCGCCTACTGCGTGGTGCCGTATACGAGAGGCAAGGAGCGAAGCCGAACATCGACCTCGGTCCTCAAGGAGGCGCGACGGATTGCCGACTTGGGCTATACCGAGATTCAGCTGCTGGGTCAGAATGTGAACAGCTACCGGGATCCGGAAGGGAAGCAGAGCTTCGCTGAATTGCTGGCGGCGGTGGGTCAGGTGTGCGGAATTCGCCGTGTGCGGTTCATGACGAGCCATCCGCGCGACTTTACCCGCGACATTGTCGATGCAATCGATTCGGTTTCAACCCTGTGCGATCACGTACATCTGCCGGTGCAGTCCGGTTCTGAGCGGGTACTCAAGCAAATGGCGCGGGAATATACACCGGAGTGGTACTTGGAGAGGATTGCCTGGATCAAGGCGGCACATCGTCCCATCTCCATTTCGACAGACATAATCGTCGGATTCCCAGGGGAGACGCCGGAGGACTTTATCCAAACGATGGACCTGCTGGCAAGGGTTGAGTATGATTGCGTCTTCGGTTTCAAATACTCGGCGCGGCCCAATACGCCGGCGCTGGTGATGATCGATTCCATCCCGGAGACGGAGAAAGCTCAACGGCTTCAAGTGATGCTTGACCGGCAGCGCGAGATCCAGAGAGTCAATTATTCCAAGCACATAGGGCAAGTAATGGAAGTGATGGTTGACGGACAGAATACGGCCAGAGGGCAGGTAACAGGACGCAGCAGCCAGAATAAACCGGTCAATTTCGCCTGTTCGCAGCCTATCGCACCGGCGCCCGGCAGCTATGTCCAGGTGAAAATCACTGCGGCACATCCGAACAGTCTGGTGGGCGAAAGCGTCTAAGATAGAAATGGACGCAGCGGCGGTAAGCGGAAGAGGGTTTCTATGGATATTGAGGTTCGGATTCGGGGGTTGATGATGGACCCGGCAACCAATATGCCCATCGTCGTGCTCAAGGACGTAGCTTCGGAGACGGTGATGCCGATCTGGGTGGGAATCTTTGAGGCTAACGCAATTGCCATCGAGATTGAGAAGATGGCCGCTCCAAGACCGATGACCCATGATTTGACCAGGAACCTAATCCACCACTTGAACTCTCAGCTGGAACGTGTAGTAATTACAGAACTTAAAGACGACACGTTTTTTGCTGTTCTTTGGCTGCGGCAGGGTGACGAGTCGATCTCAATTGACGCCAGGCCTTCCGATGCTGTGGCATTGGCTTTGCGTGCGGATTGCCCGATTTATGTTTCAGAGCAGGTGATGCAGACGGCCAGACTGAATACCACCGGACCGCCCGAAGGCCCCACTGCCGAGCAATTGCGCGGCTGGTTAGAGGGACTGAACGACGAAGACCTAGGGCGCTATAAGATGTAGACCGTCTTCAGGATGAGCACCAGGGGAGGGTATTTTTTTAGACAAGCTGGGAAAAGAGCGGAAGCAATACAACTCCAGAGTTTAACTATACAGAATATACGTTATCAGACGTACCGCCTATGATCGGATTGTCTTCATTTGCCTGAATGCGGCACAGAATGGCCATGATTGTTGTTCGCCTAACCCATCTGATTTTCAAATGCCTATCATGCGGGAATGCAATCGATTAGTCTCGAGCGAAACTCTGCCGCACGTCCTCAAGAGTCGGCCACGGGAGGCAGTCCTTGGTAAGCGTAAGCCGTACGAATTTGCTTCGGGAAATATGCCACTCCCTACAACAGCATCAACGATCACATTCATCCCAGCGCCCTTCCCAGAATCGGCTTTGGAACTTTGCTCACTAGGTCGCACGGACCACCGAAATATGCGGGGGAGCCGCAGGAAGCTGCGTTCAATTTCTAAACCACTGATGCAGGTACAAGTCGCCCTTTCTTGTTGAGCTGGAAGCGCCGGTTCGTGGTCTCAATCTTCGTCTGCGTCAGGCGGCTCCAGGAACATTACTTTGGTGTGCACGAATGTGACTTAATCATGACCCGATTGTAGGATTGTGAGTTCGGTCTGTGGTTGTTTGAATGTCCTCAGTGAGTTCGAAACGGGCCCCGGCGACTAGAAAATTCCGAAAAAGCGAATAGGAGTTTCCCCGATGACATCTGCAACCTTGCCTTTCGAAACAGCCCTACGCAGTGACAGTGAGATCAAGCGTTATCCCACATTTAGACAACTGAGCGTCGAGAAACCGGACTTCACCGTTGCCTACGTGATGGCGGCATTGTTGGGCTGTGTGTGCGGGATCGCAATCGCGGTCTACTCCGGATCTGGGCTTAACCTATCGACGCTGTTCAATTCCGAAATATCCAGTACCGGAGCAGCCGACGTGATTGCCCCTGAGACCACAGTTGCCGGCAAGGACTTTCCGCTCGCGAGCCAGGCAGTCAAACAGGAAAGCACGGCATCCGCTTCATTGCTGACAGTTGCCGTTTACAAGTCAGCGGCGAATGAATCAATCTCGTTACCCACTGAGGTATCCCCCGCAGTGCCCACGCACCACGCGACCCACAAGGCATCCGCCAGATTGCACCTCTCCGCCATGTTCAGGCGCTCTTTGAGGCATAGGACGAGTAAATTCAACAAGATGCCTCAAATCGCCGATCAACCTCAAACGAGCGAGACCGCTAAGACTGTAGTTTTGGTTGCTGCTCAGCCAGCGTCTTTTATGATCGAAGGGGACGTTACCGTCGCCGACTACGACGCGTTGGCGGGGATGATTGAAACACGAGAGGGAAAAACTTTCACTGTGGCTAAGGCGATGGATGAGAGCAGCGGGATTCCCTGGGCCGATTCGCTCTCAAGCGTTCACTACAGGTGCGATCAGTCAGGAAACTGCACCCTCTTCCACGGAGGTTGGTCCGTTTCCAACGCCAGGATGACCGGTCCAATGACAGGGATTTGAAATCCAGCATAGTAGTAACTATCTCAGCAAAAGGCACGCGATTGCGGAGGAGCACGGCGCTTCCCTTCCCGGCTTTCCATATGAGGTTAGTTGCGGATTCCGGACAGCAGGCCTTCAACTTCAGTTTTCTCAACCGCCGTGAGCGGGAGCAGCGGGGAGCGCGGCCGGCCTCCGTAGTAGCCGTTGAAGTCGCAGGCGTACTTTAGGCCGCTGATGCCCAATTGTCCAACGATGCGGCGACCCGGAGCGGCTATGCGCTGCTGCTTCTCTCCCGCGAGTTTCAGGTCGTGATCCCTCCACGCTAAATAAACTTCCTGGCAGGCCTGTGGGGCGAAGCAGGCAAGGCCCAGGATGGCCCCCACGGCGCCGGATGCAAGTGAATCGAGCAGAATTGCAGCGGAGCCTGTGAGCACCTGGAAGCCGACTTCTTTGGTTCGCGTCTTGATGGGCGCCATAGGCGCCGCGGTTGCGACGGCAGCACCGCTCTTGAGGTCGCCTGACGAGACGAATAAGCCGTTCGCTTCAGTTTTGGGCGCCAGCATTCGCGCCGTTACCGCCTCAAAGATCCGGGTGACCGTGGCCGAGCGGCGCGGGACGGTTTGCGTGGAGGCGATGGTCGCGCGGATTCGCTCAATGCTGCCGCTGGAATCCTTGATGCCGATGATGTTTGGGTGCTGGGCCAGTTCGGCAACAATTTCAACCGGAATATCGTAAGGGACGCAGACGGGAATGTTATAAAGCAGGACGGGCAACGGCGAGCGATCGGCTATGCTGCGGAAATAATGGAGCACAGCAGCAGGGGACATTCTGCCCGCGTAGTAAGTGGGGGTGCGGACGAGGACCGCATCGTAGTTGAACCGAGCCGCCGCTTCAGCGAGTTCGAGAGTTCCCTTTACGCTTTGCTTGCCAACGCCGGCGATGAGCACTTTTTCAGGGGCTGTGGCTTCGGAGGCTACGCGCAGAACTTCGCGGGACTCAGTATCGTCCAGCATGACCGCCTCGCCTGTGGACCCCAGAAGCAGCATTCCCGCCAGCAGGCTGCGCGAGTAGTGGGCCATATTGGCTTCAAGTTTACGGTAATAGACGCGTTCATCGGAGTAAAACGGCGTAGGCACCGCGGCAAAGACGCCCTCAATCAGCATGAATTCATTGTAGAACCAGATGTGGCGATTGAAGCTGGCCAATCTACTCTTTGGAATTGTTCTCTTGCGCGCCGAGGCGTATGTTAAAGAACAATAGCCGGAAATACGAATCCAGTTGAGGAGCGGCACGAATGGAGTCGTTGATGCAAACGGATGAAGACGGAAGGATTCCGTCAACGCTGCCCGGGCAGGCACTCGTCTTCTTGATGCACATTGCCCTGGGTCTGGGTTCTTGGCTTGCGCTCATGATGGTTGGGTATGCGCTGAATCCACAAGGAATCCCGCAGGTCATGATCCTTCTTTTGTCGATCCTTGTGCCGTTGGTCGTGGGCTACGGGGTGACGCACCTGCGGCAGGACGAGATGGCTCCGCTGGTTTGGCTGATCGGATTGATCTGGATTCTGATTGTCAGCTTATGGGTCCTTGATATGCCCACCGCACCCAGCCAGTGTTTCCAATGCGATGCTACAGAAAAACTGACGCGGACGTTTTTCAGTTGGCCCGGACCGAGCGGACTGATCGATAACGATGGACCCTTCCTGGGAACATGGCCTGCTGCGGCGCTGATCGGGTACGCGATCGGAGCGCGGTTGGCGCTTCGCAGACAGCCACCGACCGAATAGAAGCTCAAACGCCGTTGGCGGCATGAAGATGCTGCAGGGCGTAGACCGTGGTGTGATGCTGTTGCACGGCTGCGATTCCGTCAGCGGCGGCCTGCGCGGCTGCGATGGTGGTGATGGTGGGGATGCGTGCCAGGACCGCTGCCCTGCGAATGGCCTTCTCGTCGAAGATTGCGTCCTGTCCGCGCGGTGTATTCACGATCATTTGGATGCGGTCGCCCTTGATGAGATCCACGACGTTGGGGCGGCCTTCCTCGACTTTGAAAACCCGCTCAACGGTGAGGCCGGCGGCCTCAAGCACATTGGCTGTGCCTTCAGTGGCCACGATTCGAAAGCCCAGGTGAATGTAGCGGCGGCCCAGCTCGACGGCGGCGGGCTTGTCGTGATCGTTAACGCTAAAGAAGACCGTTCCGCCGGTGGGCAAAACCTGGCCTGCTGAGAGCTGCGCTTTGGCAAAGGCCTCGCCAAAGCTGGCCGCCACGCCCATCACTTCGCCGGTGGACTTCATTTCCGGACCCAGAACCGTATCGACGCCGGCAAACTTGTTCCAAGGGAAGACAGGTGATTTGACGTAATAATGTGAACCTGTGGGCAGGTCTTCGCCTGAGGCGAGTTGTGCAGGGAGCAGGTCGCGCAGCTTGCGGCCGGTCATGAGGCGCGCGGCTATCTTTGCCAGCGGAATGCCGGTGGCCTTGGAGACGTAGGGGACAGTGCGCGAGGCGCGCGGGTTCACCTCGATTACGTAGACATGGTCCTCTCCCTTAGCGTCGCGCTGGATAGCGAATTGCAGATTGACCAGGCCGACGACCTTAAGTGCGAGGGCAAGCTCGCGGGTATAAGTGCGGAGAACATTGAGGGTTTCCTTGCGGATGCTGACGGCGGGCAGCACGCAGGAGGAGTCGCCGGAATGGATGCCGGCTTCCTCAATATGCTGCATGATGCCGGCGATGATCACGTCTTCAGAGTCGCAGAGGGCGTCGACGTCGACCTCGATGGCGTTTTCGAGGAAATGATCGACGAGGACGGGCCGTTCCTGGGAGTATTCGACTGCCTGGCGCATATAACGCGCGACGGAGTCGGAGTCGTAGGCGATGACCATGGCGCGTCCACCGAGTACATAGCTGGGGCGGACCAGGACCGGGTAGCCGATGCGCTCACCGACGGCCAAAGCTTCTTCCACGCTGGTGGCTGTGCCGCCCGCGGGCTGCGGAATCTTCAGTTCGTCGAGCAGTTTGCCGAAGCGTTTGCGGTCTTCGGCCAGGTCGATGGACTCGGGCGAGGTTCCGATGATGGGTACGCCCGCGGTGCGCAGACGCTGGGCCAGGTTCAAGGGGGTCTGGCCGCCGAATTGGACGATCATGCCGATCTCTGCGCCTGACTGAGCCTCGTGATTGTAGACGGCGAGCACGTCTTCAAGCACCAACGGTTCAAAGTAGAGGCGGTCGCTAGTGTCGTAGTCGGTAGAGACGGTCTCAGGGTTGCAGTTGACCATGATGGTTTCAAAACCGTCATCCTTGAGCGCGAAGGAGGCGTGGCAGCAGCAATAGTCGAACTCGATTCCCTGCCCGATGCGGTTGGGTCCGGAACCGAGAATGATGATCTTGTGGGTCTTGGTGGGAGGCGCCTCGTTCTCTTCGTCGTAGGTCGAGTAGAGGTAGGGCGTCATGGATTCGAACTCGGCTGCGCAGGTATCCACCAGCTTGAAGACTGGCTTGATTCCCTTGGCTTCGCGCAGTTCCCTCACCTGCTGGATTCCGGCGTGGCCTTCAAGCTTCCACTCCATCGCGATGCGCTCGTCGCTGAGGCCGAGTCGCTTCAAGCGCCTTAGCTGCTCCTCGCTTATATCATTGGGAGTGGTTTGCGCGATGGCCGCTTGCTCGAGCGTGATTTCGCGGAGCTGGTAGAGGAACCATGGGTCGATGGCCGTAAGGCGAGCCACTTCGCGCACGCTCATGCCGCGCTCAAAGGCGAAGCGGATGTAACCCAGCCGCTCAGGCTGGGGCGTGACCAGGCGCTGGGTCAAGCGGCGCGGGTCGAGGATTTCTGCGCCGGTTTTCTTGCCGGTTTCAAGTGCGCGCCAGGCCTTCATCAGCGCTTCTTTGAATGTGCGGCCTATGGCCATGACTTCGCCTACCGACTTCATCTGCGGGCCAAGTGTTTCTTCAGAGCCGGGAAACTTTTCAAACTGCCATTTGGGAATCTTGACTACCACATAGTCGATGGTGGGCTCAAAGCAGGCTGGGGTTTTGCGCGTGATGTCGTTGGGAATTTCGTCGAGCGTGTAGCCGACGGCCAGCTTGGCGGCGATTTTGGCGATGGGGAAGCCGGTGGCCTTGGAGGCTAGCGCGGAAGAGCGGGAGACGCGCGGGTTCATCTCGATGACTGTCATGCGGCCGTCAACGGGGTTGATGGCGAATTGCACGTTGGACCCGCCAGTTTCTACGCCAATCTCGCGCATGATGGCGATGGCGGCGTCGCGCATTTTCTGGTACTCGCGATCGGTGAGGGTTTGAGCCGGAGCGACGGTGATGGAGTCGCCGGTGTGTACACCCATGGGGTCGAAGTTTTCTATCGAACAGATGATGATGACGTTGTCGGCGAGGTCGCGCATCACCTCGAGCTCGAATTCCTTCCAGCCGAGGACGCTTTCTTCAATCAGGCACTCATGCACCGGGGAAAGGTCGAGGCCGCGAGCCAGAATTTCCATCAACTCCTCGCGGTTGTAGGCGATGCCGCCACCGGTGCCGCCGAGAGTGAAGCTGGGGCGGATGAGAACCGGGAAACCGAGCTTGCCGGCAAAGTCGAGGCCGTCGCGGAGATTGTTGACCAGGGCCGATTTCGAAACTTCGAGGCCGATGCGGAGCATTGCGTCTTTAAAGAGCAGACGGTCTTCGGCCTTCTTGATGGCCTCAAGCTTGGCGCCGATCAGCTCGACGTTATAACGATCGAGGATGCCGGCATCGGCCAGATCGACGGCGAGATTGAGGGCGGTCTGGCCGCCGACGGTGGGAAGCAGGGCGAATTTGCCTGAACCGGGTTGCGCGGCGAGCATCTCCGCCTCAATGCGGATGATCTCTTCGACGTATTCACGGGTGAGCGGCTCGATATAGGTGCGGTCGGCGAGATCGGGATCGGTCATGATGGTGGCGGGGTTGGAGTTCACCAACACTACTTCATAGCCCTCCTGCTTGAGAGCTTTGCAGGCCTGCGTCCCAGAGTAGTCAAACTCCGCCGATTGGCCGATCACAATCGGACCTGAGCCGATTACCAGGATCTTTTGTATGTCATTTCTGCGTGGCATATTCTTGCGACTTCCTAGTAGTGTGGTCCGTTATTTCGTTTGAGGGCGCGATCGAACTCGCTCTTGGTTGCGAAGACCGAGGAACAATCGTCCGTGCAGGCACCAGGCCCGACGATCACATAAATTGTGTTTTTGAGCATCAGGATGGGCAGGAGTTCTTCGATAATAACCTCTCGGGAAGCGCCGGCATTTTCCGTGCGGTTCACATGCAGCAGGTATTGCCCGGATACATGATCGAAACGAAATCTTCCCGAATTATCCGTTGTGGTTTCGTGTAAGACCTTTTCTCCTTCACCGCGCGCAAGCGTAACCGTCGCACCGACGACAGGCTTTCCGTGGCTGTTTACGACGACACCGTGAATATGTGCAACATGAAGCGGTCCTTCAGGTGTTAACTGCGCTTGAACCTGTGAGGAAAGAAGCAACCATCCCGCCAAGACGAACAACATCGTACCCAAAAAACAGCGGAGCCGGGGCCCCGCTGCAACTGCAAAAATCTGCGTTGTTGCCGATTTCATCATCCCTTCCATTCCTCCATCATGCGGCGAAAGTCATGGAACAAGTAGTGGGAGTCGTGGGGGCCGGGGGCGGCTTCAGGGTGGTATTGGACGCTGAACAGCGGAAGCGTTTTGTGGCGCAGGCCTTCGAGGGTCTGATCGTTCAGGTCTACGTGAGTCAATTCCACTTCGTTGGCGTTGATAGAGTCGGGGTCGACGGCGAAGTTGTGGTTGTGGGCTGTGATCTCAACTTTGCCGGTCGAGTTGTTGCGAACCGGGTGGTTGCCGCCGTGATGGCCGAACTTGAGCTTGTAGGTCTTGCCGCCGAGGGCCAGGCCGGTGAGCTGGTGGCCGAGACAGATGCCGAAGATGGGGACGCGGCCCATCATGTTGCGAATGGCCGTAACCGCATAGTCAACTGGCTCGGGGTCGCCGGGGCCGTTCGAGAGGAAGACGCCATCAGGCTTCAGGGCCATTACGTCTTCTGCGGTTGTCTCGGCCGGGACGACCGTCACACGACAACCCTCGCGCGTTAACATACGTAGAATGTTGTGCTTGATGCCAAAATCATAAGCTGCCACATGAAGAATCTGCCCCGAGCGGTCTTCGTCGGGCAGAAAGCTAGACGGCAGCAGTGGCTCACCGGCTTGGTTGAGCTGGTCGGCGCTATCGAACCTGTACGCCTCCTTAGTGGAAACCACGCGCGCCAAGTCCGTTCCGTCCATCTTGCGAATTCTCTTGGCCTTTTGAACGAGGATTTCGGGATCGGTCTCGCAGGTCGAGATTACGCCGCGCATGACGCCGAAGGTGCGCAGGTGGCGAACCAGAGCGCGGGTATCGATTTCGGCCAGAACAGGGACGGCGTAGCGCTCCATATACTCGTCCGTAACCTGCTCGGAGCGCCAGTTGGAGCTGATGGCGGAGAACTCGCGGACGATCAGGCCCTCAATATAGGGCTTGGCCGACTCGTTGTCTGCCTGGTTGGTGCCATAGTTGCCGATCTGGGGATTGGTGAGAACGACGATCTGCCCGGCATAGGAGGGATCGGTGGCGATTTCCTGATAACCGGTAAGGGAAGTATTAAAAACGACCTCGCCCTGGCATTCACCAGAGTGCCCATAGCCGTGGCCACGGAAGATGCGCCCGTCTTCGAGCGCTAAGATTGCCTGCATTGCCTCTCCGAAGAGTGGATTGAATGGATTCACACAGAGCGTGGCCATCCTCTTTACTATCAGCAACTCGGCTTTCTCTTAGGCCGTCTTGCTGAAGAATTGCAGAGGTGTAGCGTAGCGCCAGCTGTGACAACTCCGGTACAAATTGCCTGTTTAACTATATCAGTCTTTGCGCCGTATCCTGTGGATCGTCCCAAACATGATGATGCTCATTGGAAGGGACGCAAGGACCGCGAGTCCTTCTAATTCCGTGAAGCCGGGGAACCCAAGCAAGATTCAGCCAAGACGCGCTCATCTGAGCCAAGCGGAACGGCTTGAACAGACTGAGTTCCTTCGATCTCTCACATGGGCCGGCCTCTGAAGAAGTAAAAAAGCTCAATCAAAAGGATCAAAACAACCGTCACTTCAAGGAAAAAAGCGCGACTCTGGTTGAACTGCTCAACCATGAAGTTGTACAGGTCGTCGGCGGTCTTGAGTTTTCGCTCTACCAGGTTCTTGTAATCGGGGACGCCAACTCTTGAAGCGGCCAGCTTATAGAGCCGGGCGGCGAACATATCGCTGAGGAACTTGATCGCGTTATCGGCACGCTCTGTCAGTTCCCCCACGTCGAGCAGTACCGTGTGCAGGTTCGTTGCGGATCGTGCCAGTCGCCAGCGCGAAAACGTTCCCCTTTTTTGCTCCAGCGAGGCATAGACACCATCCAGAATCGAGGACAAGAGTTCGTCGTAGTTACGGAATTCAAGAAGCTGAGAGTTGGCGTACTCGAGGAGTTGGATGGCGGTTTCGGCCCCGGCTGCGCTGTCGTAAAGGAACGCGGCATTCCAACCAATGACTGCTACATCGGTTGTGTAGTAGGAGACTCGCGAATTAAGTACCTCAGTACATTCGCCGGCTGAAAGGCGAAGCCGGTCGCCGCGAACGATCTGGGCAATCTGAAGCATGTTATCGCGAATCAGCTCTTCCGCAGTGGGCGCTCCGGCCACTTCACGCACATGAAAGATGAAATAGTCCTCGCTGAGCCAACGCGCATAGGGCTTCACCATAGATGCTTCGGCACGCTGCAGCTTCTGTCTCACGATGGGTTCGACATGCGAAGCGAAATCCACATCCCACACCCAGCGGCTGGCCAGCTTCACCAGACTTTCCCAATCGCCCGAAAAAGGCAGCTGGTAGACGACGCTGACGACGCCATAATCGTAGTACTTGATCTCTCCTTCAAGACGTTCGCCGTTCTCAAGAGTCAGAGCTTGAAGAGGCTCGACAACCGGCGGTCTCTGGTAGCGGACGTATGCTGGCACAGAATGCTTCATGCTCGGCAACTGGACGGTGCGGGCACTGATGGTTTGCTGAAGAATATCCAGACGCAGTTCTTCGCACACGTCGAATTGGATGAGCACCAGAACGGCGCCGCTAAGTGGAGACGAGACCTGGGATGGCTGCGCAACGGACATTGGATTCACGCACAATACTTCATTCCTGCCGAAGAAAGCCCTGCAGAAAAGAAGCAGAGATATTTCATTGTAGCCGGCGGCGTCACGGGAGATGAACGTGCTGCGGCTTCTAATCCCTTGGACAGCCACGGAAAAATGGAAACAGTAATTGTGGTTTATTCCTTGTTGCTTACGAGAGAGAACATGGCTCCCTGAGGGTCCTGGCCGTTGATGATCCAGCCCCCGCCGGGCACCTGCATCGGACCGTTCAAGACCTTTCCTCCCCCGGTTTCAACGCGCTTGACGGCTGCTTTGATTGAGTCGACGTCAAAGTAGAAGTTCCAGCATGAAACGGGGATGTGCGGCGCTTTGATCATCATGCCGCCGTCGCCCATTTCTTTGTGGTCGCCTTGATCGAAGATGCGATAGACGCCCATCGGCCCCATGTCCATATCGCTGACCTTGGTCCATCCAAAGAGCTTGTTATAGAAATTGAATCCGCTGTCGAGGTCGGTTGTGTATAGCTCGTGCCAGCCGATGGTGCCGGGAGTTGGTGGCGCGGGGCGTTTCGGCGAAGGCATGGCTGGATTGGGCGTGAATACCACAACAGCCGCACCCTGCGGGTCAGACAAGACGGCGAAACGAAGCATTCCGGGAACATCCGTCGCGGGCTTCCATAGTTTGCCGCCGGCTTCGACAATCTTCTCGATGTGAGCATCGACATCATCGACCGCGATGTAGCCCACCCAGGCGGTGTGTCCCGGGATGTTCAACATGCCGGCCATTCCAACGTTACCGAGGTTGAAGACGGTGTATGGGTGGCCGTCCGTAGCGGGCATCTCCTGGGTCGTCCAGCCAACAACGTTTGAGTAAAACTTGCCGGCGGCATCGGTATCGCTGGTCATCAGTTCGTACCAACTGAACTTTCCTTTGGGCGTAAACATAACAAGAATCTCCTTTGGGCGGATAGTCGGGATTCACACGACTCGTGGTTGACATCCGTTCGATGTAAGGTGCGCCCATGCGGTGCATGATAATTTTGGGGCGGCGGACCAGAGTCGGAGCGGAAGATCGACTCACTCGATTCAAACAGACTTTGAATGGACTGCGTTCGTAGAATTCAGGGAGGTAATTTCACTTCCCTACCGCACCACGCCTGCGTCCCGGGCCGGCCAATAGACGAAGGCTGCTTTGCCGTAGATGAGGGAGCGGTCGACGGGGCCAAACTCACGGCTGTCAGAGGAGATGGAGCGGTGGTCGCCCATCATGAAGTAGCTGTCCTCGGGTATGACGGTCTCCGCCATGGAGCGATTGTCGCGGTACTCCTCAGGGACGTAATGCTCGCTCATTGGCTTGCCGTTAAGCCAGACCTGGCCGTGATCGATGCGCAGACGATCGCCGGGAAGGGCGATAACACGCTTGATATAGCTCTTCTCCGGGTCGCGGGGATAGTGGAAGACGACCACGTCTCCACGCTCGATGGCGGTGAAGTGATAGACGAATTTGTTGATGAAGAGGCGATCGCTGTCCTCAAGACGAGGCAACATGCTGGTGCCTTCTACGCGGACGGGCTGATAGAGGAAGGTGATGATCAGGACGGAGGCCGCGGCGGAAACCAGCAGATCGCGCATCCAAAGGCCCATGCCCGCAGCCTTGCGGGACGCAGGGCCGAGACTCTGCGGGATGGGGTCCGCTTCCGGGTTGCCGATCTGGTCTGCAGGTGGCTCGAGATGTGAGCCGGGCCGAAAAACTGCTTTCATCTCCTATAGAGTACTGCAAACGGTGCCTCCATTTCAGTGCAAGGTATGCGGTTGAAGCGGATTCGCGTTACGATTGAAGACAGCAATGAAGTTAACAACCAAATTCACGGACGATTCTCGCGAACGGTTTGCCGCAGTTTACAACGTGCTAAACGATGCAATTGATGGTCGCGCTTTTCCCGGATGCGCTTTTGGTGTGCTGGCTGGAGGCGAGGTTGTGCTTCAGGATGCGCTGGGACGATTTACCTACGACGAAGGTGCGCCCGAGATGAACGCGGAGACCGTCTTCGATGTGGCCAGCCTGACAAAAGTGGCGGCTACGACAGCCGCGGCGATGCTGCTGGTTCAGCGAGGCTCGCTTGACGTGGATACTCCCTTGGGCGAGCTGCTGCCGGGGTTTGTGGTGGGCAGGGCTGGAGGTGACCAGGCTCGTCACGTAAAGCTCAGGCACCTACTGGCGCACAATTCCGGACTGCCGGGCTACGTGGAGTTCTTTCGTGCCTCAACTACGCCGGCGGAACTGATGCGCGCCTGCCTGGAACTGCCTTTGGAGGCTGAGCCGGGGATGCGCGCAGAGTACTCCGATCCGGGATTTATTCTGCTGGGCAAGGCACTTGAGGTTTGCATGCGCGAGTCGCTTGCGACATGGACTCGTCGCGAGATCTTTGCGCCGCTGGGGATGAATGCCACTGGGTTCTGCCCACTGCCTGCTGCTCGGCCATCGATTCCGCCTACCGAAGAGGATACTGCGCTGCGCAAGCGGCGGATTCAGGGCGAGGTGCAGGACGAAAATGCGTGGGTGCTGAGGGGGACCAGCGGCCATGCGGGGCTCTTCTCCAATGTGCCTGACTTGCTGAGCCTGGCAGACGAACTGCTGGATGACAGGCGCCGAGCGGGAATTGAAGCGGAAACGCGCAGATTTTTTGATGCGGCTACCGTTGAGATGTTTTCGGAGCGGCAGGGACCGGAGGACAGTTCATTTGCCCTGGGCTGGGATACGCCTTCAGAGAATTCCTCCTCAGGACATTACCTTTCACCGCACTCGATCGGGCATCTGGGCTACAGCGGCTGTTCGCTTTGGATTGACCGGGAAGCGACGATTGCCGTTGCGCTGCTCACTAACCGCACGTGGCCCGACCGAAAGAGCCAATTGATTCGCGAAGTCCGGCCCGTTTTTCACGACGCCGTTCGAGAGGCGCTTTCATGATTTCTTCCTTTGTGCATCTCCCACGAAAGAGTTAATTCATCGGCATCTGAACAATTTATGCGAAGCCGTTCATCAGAGGCTTAATCCCTGTGGATTGATGGAATTAAACGTAGAGGCTGAGATTCGTGCCCATCCTCTTAAGCCCATAGCATCGGAGCCTTGCAGCGCGAGATTTTTTTCTTAGTTGACTGATTTCCAGATACAATAAAAACTTGGGGACTCACGCAATGCTACCTAGCTCGACCATTCAGGAGCCGGCTGGCGCTCCACTAGTCGAAATCAGGAAAGACCAAGCCATCCTGCTTCAACTGCTGATGACTGAAAGCCAAAACGAGGCCTCGCAGGGCTTTGATACCAAATCCGCGCTCGAGATCGCACGCATCATCAATCATGAGGATGCCAAGGTTGCGGCGGCGGTGAAGAAGGCGCTTCCCGAGATCGCGCAGGTGATCGATCAGGTTGCTCGCAGCCTGCGCGAAGGCGGACGGCTGATTTACGTTGGCGCTGGATCGAGCGGACGCATTGCCGCGCTGGATGCATCCGAGTGCCCGCCCACCTACTCGACGGCTCCGGGGCAGGTGCAGTACATCATGGCCGGTGGACCGAAGGCTCTGGCCTCCGCGGTTGAGGTCAACGAGGACTCAGAAGAACTGGGGCAGCAGGATATGGCCCGCCGACGGCCCACGCGCAAGGACATAGTCGTGGGGATCTCGGCTTCCGGCCGCACTCCTTACGTGGTGGCCGCGGTGGCCTATGCACGAGCTCGCGGAGCGCATACAGCGGCCGTTAGTTGCAACCAGGATGCTCCTCTCTCCGCCGCTGCCGATATTGCCATCGTTACCGAGGTCGGACCAGAGGTGATTTCAGGCTCTACGCGCATGAAGGCCGGTACCGCCCAGAAGATGATTTTGAACATGATTACTACCGGCGCGATGACGCGGCTGGGCTACGTGTATGAAAACCTGATGGTCAACGTGCACATGCAGAACTCGAAGCTGGTGGAGCGTGGGATCCGCATCCTGATGTGCGCGTGCAAAATCGACCGGCACACCGCGGTGCATACGATCAAGAGTGCCGGACGCAGCGTACCGGTGGCTATGGTGATGCTCAAGGCCAAAGTCGATAAGCCGGAGGCCGTGCGGCGGCTGGCCAAATCCGATGGCAACGTGCGGCTAGCTATCGAAGATAATGCGGTGGCGCTGTAAGAATCTCCTAGACTAGTCGCAAAGGAATTTTCTCTTGCCGCGGACAGGTGGGAGGGGCGTCGTAAACGCTGCCGAATGCCGACAGGGAGTCTCTGTAACAGTAGCCGCAGCCGCAGTGGCATTGATCGAACTCGGAGCAGTCACGGCAGACCGTCCCCTCGAATTTGCTTCGGTCCGGATGAATGAAACTGTCCACCGCGACGCCGTTCCAAATCTCCTGCAGGCTTTGCCGCAAGAGATTTCCGACGATATGCTCTGGGGTATGGGGGAGTTGTTCGCAGAGGGAAACATCGCCGTTGGGGTGCACATAGAGAGCAGCTCTTCCGCCGGTGCAGATGGCGCGCTGCTGCCACGCGGTCTGAAGTTGATCAGCTGATTTGACTTCTCCGGTTTCATCCTGAAAGACGATTTCGGAATCGGCATACCTGGATACAAGCAGCGGCATGGACTCGCTGAGCCGGAGCTTCTGTTCCCCGCTCAGGAAGAGATCGTCGGTGTGGCGATAAATGCTGCGTCCATATTGAACGAATTGGAAGCGGCGCACACCCAACGAGGAAAATAACTCGACGATTTGGCTTGCTTCCTTCCAGTTATACGGCGTGAGGACGCACTTGATGCGCGGATTGATTCCGGCTGCGATCAAGTTGGCGGTCGTGGACTTGGCTCGGTCAAGATAGTTGTTAACGCCGGTGAGCCAGGAGGCAAGCTGGTTGTTCACGCTGTCGATGCTCACCTGAACGCCTCGGTCGGTTGCACCCGGCAGGCCGATTCCTAACTCCGCCAGGTCTCGCGCCCTGGCGGGCGAGATGTGGCTTTTGGTGGAGACCGAGAAGGTGAAATCCCGATCGACCATTGCGCGCAGCAGATCAAAAAGATCAGGCCGCATGAACGGATCGGCACCGGCCAGATCCACAATGCGAATGTACTGACTGGCCAGCTCGTCAAAAATCGCAATCCACTCGGCGCAGCTCAGTTCCTCGCCCAGCTTTCTTTCTGCGTAGCAATAACGGCAGTCCGCCACGCAGCGGTTAGTAAGTGCAACCAGAACGGAGACGGGAACGCTGATTCGTTCCGTCGGCCAGCGGTAATTGCTGAAGTCCGGCAGCGGAATTTTCTTCTTGTTTTTGAATGAATCGCTGGGCGGGTCAAACAGGCCGATAATCTCGTCCGGCTCCGTCAGATTCCAGACCAAATTATCGAGCTCGGTCAGACTTGCGGCTTTATCGGAAGGTTTGGTCAGATGCAGCCAAATGGCTCGAATATTCCCATAGGACCTTTCGCCGGAAAAGAACGGGAGAATCATGGCCTGGACGGGGGATAGAACACGATACTTGAGCTCACTATAAGTGCATTTATACAAAAGCAGATTGTCATGGTCGTCGCGCAAGAGCCAGGGAGCCAACAGGCGTGGAAATGAATTCCGCGTAAACGGCGATCTGCTTCGCGCCTCATTGCGGCTCATCTCTGCTCAATTCTCCCAGCTTGCCTGCCATGCGTTCGGCACGGTCTCCGGCAGCCCTATTTGTTGCCGGGTTTGCAGGAGGCCTGGCATCCCCCTGAGCAACCGCTATCGCAGCCGGGGTTGCAGGCTGCTTTATTGCAAAGAGTCGCCGATTCTTCGTCGTGAGATGAAATAGAAGATTTGCGGACCCGATTCCACATTTCGCGCACCATGGGATCGTGGGTGAGCTGCGCGTGCGCTACGGTTCTGGCAGCGAGAGATCCAACTACGGCTCCGGCAGAGACTAAGGCGGTTTTTAAGAAGTTCCTTCGGCCGTTCAGGTTTTCTGACATTGCCTTTCCTCCATACGTACGTGGTCGGTTCAGAATGCCCGGTTTGAATGCGAATGTAATTGAAGTCAGCGTCATATCGGGGGCCCTAACGTGTATGTGACCATGATCACGAGAAGCCAGGTTGCGCGCCGAAATGCCGATTTACACTAGATGTCTAGGAGTTACCCGGGCTCGATATGGATAAGTTTGTGATTCGCGGCGGCAATCCGTTGGTAGGAACGGTTCGCATTTCCGGGGCCAAGAACTCGGCGCTTCCTTGCATGGCCGCGGCGATTCTTACCGAAGAAGAGGTAATTCTCGAAAACATACCACAGGTGCGGGACATTGAGACCCAACGGCGGCTGCTGGCGTCGATGGGCGCCGAGGTTGAACTGGGCTACGGGCGCGCGCAGCATCGCACTACCATCAGTTGCCGCACACTCTCTGACCCGGAGGCCAAGTACGAGATCGTAAAGACCATGCGGGCCAGTTCGCTGGTGCTGGGGCCGCTGGTGGCTCGCACAGGAATGGCGCGCGTTGCCATGCCGGGCGGATGCGCCATTGGCGGAAGACCGATTGATCTACACATCCGAGGCCTGGAAAAAATGGGCGCAATTATTGCCCAGGAGCACGGGTACCTGGAAGCTCGAGCAGGCAAATTGAAGGGCGCACACCTGGTCTTCGACAGAATTACCGTAACCGGCACGGAAGACCTGCTGATGGCCGCCGTGCTGGCCGACGGCGAGACGCTGATGGAAAACTGCGCGCGCGAGCCTGAAGTGACGGACCTGGCCGAATTGCTGAGCGCGATGGGCGCGAAGATCTCTGGAGCCGGAACATCGACGATTCGGGTAAAAGGCGTGGAGAAGCTGCACGGGGCGCGGCATCGCATCAATCCCGATCGCATTGAGGCGGGGACGTTTCTAATTGCCGGGGCCATTACAGGCGGCGATCTGATTGTTTCAAACTGTAACGCGGCTCATCTGGGTGCGGTGATTGCCAAACTAAAGGAGGCCGGGGTGCGCGTAGAAGTGCTGGGTCCGGATACAGTACGCGTACGAGCCGACGGGCCGTTGCACGCTGCCGATATCTCCACAGAGGAGTTTCCCGGCTTCCCGACCGATATGCAGGCGCAGTACATGGCGCTGGCTACACAAGCTGTCGGAGTGAGCGCGGTGACAGAGAACATTTTCGAGAACCGCTTCATGCACGTGCAGGAGTTGGTAAGAATGGGCGCCAATATCAAGGTAGACGGAAGCACGGCCACGGTGCGCGGGCCGGCAAGGCTTTCAGCGGCAGCCGTCATGTGCTCCGACCTGCGGGCTTCGGCATCACTGGTGCTGGCTGCGCTGGTTGCCGATGGGGAATCCATTCTGGACCGCGTTTATCATATGGATCGCGGCTACGAGCGGATCGAGGAGAAGCTGCGCGGTGTGGGCGCGCAGATTCGGCGCATGGGAAACGTGTTTGCATCCAAAGAGGATGAGGTAATTGCGGGCTGAACTAGCTCCAACTAACGGCCACATGCCAGCGCAGCCCGCGCTGCGCAGTTTTGCGCAAAACCCACTCATAATCGCACAGGTCGACTAGAATCGGCTGCGTTTCGGAGCCCAGGAATGCAGGGGTAAGGCCAAGAAAATCGATCAAGGCGCGAACCGTGACCAGGCCGTCCGAGGGATCGTACCATTGAGGCTGCGGCAGGGGCAGGGACCAATCGGAGTCCTCCTCTCCCTGCTCCAGCAGCAAAGCCATCGAATTTTCGTCGGCGGAGAAGAATTCGAGCAGCGGGGCTACACGCAGACGGTCGGCCAGGCGCTCCAGAGCATCTTCGTTACGAGCCAGGGCATGGCCGTTTACAAAAATGTCAAAACCAGGATCCTCACCCTCTACGACGATATATAGGCTGGCCGCCATCGATTTGAGTCTAGTGGAGATATGGAAAGGGGGCACAAAAATATTCACAGCGGGAATGCAATCAATCAACGGTGCGCCACGATTGCCAGGGATTTCGCAGGTTTACCTATTAGTCTCAAAGATGCTACAAAAGAGCTAAAGACATAGCTGCCAAATTGTAGTTTTATTAAACGAACAGCCTTCTAAATTGAGGTGTGGCCCTTGAATTGGACTGAACTTCCTGACCTTGCTGCCGTGATGCTATTAGCATGTGCCTTCGCGTCCATCTCGCGGCGCAGTCACACCCATATATCGAGGATCTGGCTGAGCGGCTGGGTGATGATTGTGCTGCACTTCACCGCATATCTGTTCACGAAAGAACCCGGGGGTTGGGGAATTATGGCGGAGGTTGTGGGCCTGGTCTCACTTGCCTGGGGCGGGACGCTCTTTATGTGGGCCTCAGTTCCCGACCGCCAGAAGAATTCGAGCCGGTGGATGCTGGCGGCGCTGCTTGGCTCAATTGCGATTTATATTCCACTTCTTGTTGCAGGCTCCGCGCCGGAGTGGGCTCTTGACGTGGCCGCATCTCTCTTTGGCCTGCTGCCACTTGCCGTCGCACTCACGGCGATGCGCGACTTCGAGCCTTCGCTTCGCTGGGTAAATGTTCTGCAGTATTGCCCGCTTTCGATCTTCCTGCTTGTCATCCAGAATCAGCCTGGGAATGGAACTGCACTGGCGTTAAACGCGTTGCTGTTCACCGTTTATTTCGGCTGCTGCATTCATTTCTGGTACTCTTACCGGCGCGCCACGGCCGGCTCATTCATCACAGTGGCCGGATTTCTGGCTTGGGCGCTGGTGTTTGTAGTGGTGCCGCTGATGACTGCATTGTGGCCCGCAGTTCACATTGAAAGCGAGGTTTGGAATCTGCCCAAGCTGGGCTATTACGTAGTGGCTGTGGGCATGATCCTGCTGCTGCTTGAAGACCAAATTGAGTACAACAAGACATTGGCGCTGCACGACGATTTGACCGGACTGGCCAATCGCAGGCTCTACCAGGACCGGCTGACCACTGCGCTGGAGCGCGCGCGCCGCAATAAAACACAGGTAGCCCTGTTGATGATCGACCTGGACTACTTCAAGCAAGTGAATGATTCCCTGGGGCACCACGTAGGTGACCTGGCGCTGAAACAAGTCGCCGCGCTGCTCACCGGACGGGTACGGCGCTCGGATACGGTGGCCCGAACAGGCGGCGACGAATTTTCAGTGATTCTAGCGGAGCCCACCGACCGCAGCGCCGCCGAACTGGTGCGCCGTTCTCTGCTGAAACTTTTAGATGAACCCCTGCAATTGGGAGAATACAAAGTGAGAATCGGGGCCAGCGTGGGTATCGCAGTCTTTCCTGAAGATGCACTTGACGTTGAGACCCTGTGCATTGCGGCAGATATGCGCATGTATGACTCAAAGCATGTGCTGGAAGTGCCCCCTCAGGTAACCGTTTAGATTCCAACGCTTGAACTTAAGGCAAAGGGTTATAACCTGCGCGGACAGAAATGCCCGGACTTTGAGTCCGGGCATTTCTGTCACTGGAATCGTACCGGCGATCAACCCTGACCGCCTCCCGGTCCGCGGCCACCGCCGGGTCCACTGGGTCTGCGGCGGCGCCGACGGCGATTGTTGTTGGCGGGTGGACGGCCTCCGCCTACTGCCTGGGCGACCGGAGCCGGCGCACCGTCAACGCGGTTGAAGTTCGGCTCGCTCTCTTCGTCGAACTCCGCGCCGGGCTCGTCGTCGAAATCATCCCCGCCCTCAATGAGGATGGTGCTTTGGTTGGATTTCGGCTGACGCTCGTCAAACTCATTACGTGGAGGCGGGATGCCCCTTGGGCCTGGAGCGACATGCGCCACGGGAGCGGCTGGAGGCGCGTATGAGGCGGTCTCCCCTTCGTCGGTCTCTACCGGCGCTGCGGGCACCAGCTTTGCCTTCTGTTCTTTGATGAGTGCTTTACGGCTGAGCTTGATGCGATTTCCTTCGATAGCCAGAACCTTGACCATCACCTGATCGCCTTCGCGCAGCTCGTCCTTGACTTCCTTCACACGGTGTTCAGCGATCTCGGAGATGTGCAGGAGGCCGTCGGTGCCGGGGAAAAGCTCGACAAATGCGCCGAACTCTGCCAGTCGCACCACTTTGCCCAGGTAAACCTTACCGATCTCCGGCACGGCGGTAATATTGCCGATGATTTCGAGGGCCTTCTTCAGGCCGTCGGCATCGCAGGAGGCGACGCTGACCCTTCCGGTATCGTCCACATCGATCTTGGCGCCGGTCTGCTCAATGATTCCGCGGATCGTTGCTCCGCCTTTTCCGATCAGATCGCGAATCTTATCGGTCGGAATCATCACGGTTTCAATGCGGGGCGCGTAGGCGGAGCGCTCAGTGCGCGGTCCGTCGAGCGCGGCGTCCATCTTGTCGAGCAGGAAGAGGCGGCCGCGGCGAGCCTGTTCCATGGCCTGTTGAAGAATCTCGCGGGTCAGGCCGCCGATTTTTATGTCCATCTGCAGCGCGGTAATGCCCTTTCGGGTTCCGGCCACCTTGAAGTCCATATCGCCGTAATGATCTTCAGCGCCTGCAATGTCGCTAAGGATGGCGTAGTCGTCACCTTCCTTGACCAGCCCCATGGCCACTCCGGCCACTGAACCCTTGAGAGCGATGCCGGCGTCAAAAAGTGCGAGACTTGCTCCGCAGACCGAGGCCATCGACGAAGAGCCGTTGGACTCGAGAATGTCGGAGACGACCCGCATGCTGTAAGGCGACTCTTCGGCCGTGGGCAAAACCGCCGCGATGGCGCGCTCTGCCAATGCTCCGTGGCCGATCTCACGACGCCCTGTGCCGGTCATGCGGCCAGTTTCACCAACGCTGAAGGGCGGGAAGTTGTAGTGCAGCATGAAATTCTTTTTCTTCTCGCCTTCGTAGCTCTCCAAACGCTGTCCATCGTCAGCTGTGCCCAGCGTGGCCGTAACCAAAGCCTGCGTTTCGCCGCGGGTGAAGAGCGCCGAACCGTGGGTGCGGGGCAGGACGCTGGTCTCGATAGTGATTTGACGAATCTCATCAAAGGCGCGACGGTCGGGACGGACGCGCTCTTTTGTCACCTGTTCGCGGAAGGTCCGCTCAATCAGGTGCTCATAGTAGTGAGCCAGCTTCTTCTTGCCTGCGGGATCGTCGGCGGGCAGTTCGGCAGCCAACTCTTCTTTGATCTGCTTGATTAGCGCGTAGCTTTCCGTCTTGCCGTGGATCTTGGTGTCTTGGGCATCCTTGAGGCGGTCGCCGACTTTGGTTTTCATCTCAGCGTAGTAAGCCTCATCGAACTCCGGAGCGGTGAAGGCCCGCTTGGGCTTCCCGGCCATGGCAACCAACTCGTCGATCGCGGCGACGATCTTCTTGATCTCAACGTGAGCAAACTCGATGGCGGCCAGGATGACTTCTTCAGTCTCTTCCTTGGCGCCAGACTCAATCATCACAATGCCGTCTTTGTGTCCGACGACCATAATGTTGACGGTGGTGTTGGCGCGTTCATCATAGGTAGGGTTGATGACGAACTCGCCATCGACGCGGCCCACGCGCACGGCGCCGACGGTGGCGCTGAAGGGAATGTCAGAGAGTGCCAACGCGCACGCAGCGGCATTGATGCCTACCACGTCGGGATCGTTCTCTTTGTCCGCGGAGAAGACCAGGGCAATCACTTGAGTCTCATTGCGGAAGCCGTCAGGAAAGAGCGGACGGATGGGACGGTCAATCTGGCGGCATGTCAGGACTTCTTTTTCGCTGGGCCGGCCTTCACGCTTGATGAAGCCTCCGGGGATGCGGCCGCCGGCATAAGTGTACTCACGGTAATCGACTGTGAGGGGGAAAAAATCAATGCCTTCCCTGGGGTCGGGAGAGGCGACAGCAGTGGCCAAAACGACGGTTTCGCCGGTGGTGACCAGTGCGGCGCCAGAGGCTTGCTTAGCCATGCGTCCGGTCTCAAAGACCAGCCGCTTTCCGCCGGCAAGCTCGACGGCTACTTCATGCTTGGTAGACATATTGTCCTCGTTTCATTTTGTTCGCTTGGAAAATCTTGTGGGAGGAATGCGCAGAAGGGTGCGGAAATACCGGCGATAGAATCAGGCTGCGCGCAAAAGAGTGGGATGTGCACGGGGGAGCGGATTCTCCCGGCCTGCTTGTTCGTTCGGATGCCTGGACCGCACGCAGCCGATAGCTGTGCGCAGCCCCTGGCAGCGGATACGATTCGCCAGGTACACCAAGGCCCCAGGTTCTGGGTGGAACGGGGGCCGTGACCAATACTCGGTCTGGGCGCTTCCAGTTCAAAGTGGGCTTTCCGGTTACTTGCGGATTCCGAGTTTGCCGATTACGTCGCGGTAGCGATCGGAATCATGCGTTTTCAAGTAATCCAGCAGGCGGCGGCGCTTGCTGACCAGCATCAAAAGTCCACGCCGCGAGGCATGGTCTTTCTTGTGCGTCTGGAAATGCTCGGTCAGTTCGCCAATCCGCGCACTCAGAATCGCGATCTGGACTTCCGGAGAACCGGTGTCTGAATCGTGAGTGCGGAAGCGTTCAATCAGGGTAGTTTTCTTAGCGGTCGCCAGCACGGCGTTTGTTACTCCTCTTGTTTTCTCAGGTCCACTCTTTAAGTGTCTAATGTGAGATTACCATGAACGCGCGGTTCGGCGCCATTTGTGGGCCGAGCGGAGCCAGTCTGGTACACACAGACCTTACTGTTCCTGCTCACGCCAATAATTGGCTCGGGCAACGATGCGGGCTCCGTAGTCTTGGGCTAGGCGAACCCGGATGGTGTGCAGGCCGGGGGTGGGGTCAGTGGGGCTGAAGGTGATGAGATAACGGTTGCGGGTGTACTTGGCTGCATCCACCACGCGCTGCTCGAAGCGCTTGCCGCCGGTGAAGGTCTCGTATTCGCCGCCGCTCATCTGGGCCACTTCCCTGGCCACATTCTTCTTCATTCCCTTCACGATCATCATGAGCGCCGAAACCATGTTCATGGTGCGTTCGTCGCCGGAGTCTTTCGTATCGTGAATCAGCTCGGCGCGCGAAGGGGAGAATGCAATGCTCATCACCAGCACGTCGGACCGGCCGATCTTGCGGGCCAACTGCTCCGGCCTAGTGTGCTTGCTGCTGTGATCGCGCTCCTCGCTGATGAGAAGCAGAACGCGGCGGTACTCCTTAGGTTGGGTTTCAAGCAGGTCGACTGCATAGCTGACCGAATCGAGAATCGCGTCGCCGCCGTCGCCGGGCTGGAGGTGCTTGAGGGCCTGGTTGATCTCATCGCCGGAGTGGGTGAAGTCGCGAATAAGATGGGGTTTGGAGTCGAAGCCTACCAGCGTCGCCTGGCTCCGGCCGTCGGCCAGGAAGAGATCGAGCAGCGGGCCGAGCTTTGCCAGCTTGTCGAATTCAAGCACGCTCATTCCGCCCATCTCAACGGCTACGACGAGAGCAACCGGCGCGGTATCCATCTCCTCCTGCACTCGAATCTTCTGCGGCACGCCGTTATCTTCGACGACAAAATCCTGCGGTTTGAGGCCGTAGACGATTCCGCCGCCGCGCTTCTCCACCAGCGTGGGCACCAGTACTTCATTGGCGGTTATGCGCAGAGGCGTGGAGTCTGGATGAGGCGGAGCGGGCAGCGGCTGAGCAGGTTCGATGGGAGGCAACTGCTGCGCGCCGGCTGCGGGCGCGAGGGTTGCGGCGAGGAAAATGAAGAATAAAAAGCGATTTGAGAGGGATAATCCAAAACTCATGGAAGAAAAGGCTCCAGAGACGATGATAGGGGATCGGCGTTCAGCGGTCTGCTATTCGGCCGGAGCGCTGCGTGCTCTTCTGTTGGACCTGCTTCCATCCGAATCGGATGCTCTAACGTGTCAAATCTCGATTGTTCCTTGGCGTCAACCACGGCGTTTGCGCCGCGGTGGGGCTGAATCGAAGGCCGCGCGCAGGGCAAAGAAGGCCGGCGCGGGCTTGAGATTTTCATCGAAGGGCAGAGGCCGCTGCTTCGCTCCGTCCTTGCGCTTAGCCCAGGGCTCGTTCATCTCATTCAACCAACTATTCGCGTCGGTGATGCCCCAGGTGAGCACGATGGGAACATTTGGCTCGGCCAACACCAAGGTCAGATAATCGCGGTAAACCTCGGCTACGGCGGCGTCCTGTGCTTCGGGCCCACCTGTCAGGCTGTGGGTATTCACGTCCATTTCCGTCACGTAAACTTCAAGGTGCATCTTGCCGGCTTCGCGAATAAAGCTCTTGAGGCCCACTCCGGGTTGTGGGCCGTCGGCCTGAATGTGGCTCTGCACACCTACGGCATGTATGGGAACGCCGCGCGACTTGAAGCCTTGCAATAACTCGAGGACCGCTTCTCTCTTCCGGGTTTGATCCGGCGAATCGAGCTCGATTCCGTAGTCGTTATAGGTGAGCCTGGCGTGGGGATCGGCTTCGGCGGCGGTGTGGAAGGCGAGGTCAAGGTAATCCGGGCCGATCAGCTCCAACCAGGGTGTTTTACGCAGGCCATCTGGGCGGCCATCTTCGGGGTCGATAGCCTCATTAACCACGTCCCAACTGTGGATTTGGCCTCGGTAATGACCGGCGACGGTGCGGATGTGCCGAGTAAGATGGGTGCGGGCATTGGCCTGGTTCACCGTGGACTTGAACCATGAAGGCAGCGCTTCGTGCCAGCAAAGGTTGTGGCCGCGAACCTTCTGGCCGGCAAGCGCGGCAGAGCGCATGAACCTATCCGCCTGCGTGAAGTCGAAGATGCTGGGGGCGGGGCGCAATCCCTCCCACTTCATAGCGTTCTCGGGGACCACTATCCCGGCCTGCTCTTTGACCAGCAGCGCGTAGATATCGTTGGTGCCACCGGCTGCAACTCCGTCCACGTCAAGAAGGGCGGGATTGACTGCGGCGCCGTAGAGCAATCCGCGGGCAGCCGCATGAAAGCGCAGCGAGTTCGGTCCGGAAAAGCTGACTGAGGGCGGCTGCGCGTCCAACTCCTGAGCTCGCATCCAGCCGGGCAGCATCGCGGATGCACCCAGGGCCAGAGCAGCCCTGCCAAATTCCCGTCGAGTCAGTTCCGGATTCTCCGCCATTCGCTCCTCATCACTTTTTCAAACGGACTGCAGGCGCCGCATGGATGCGGGCTGTCGCGGAATTAGGCCCGCTTGCGCACTTCGCGGTCCATACGGCCGATCCAGAAGAGATACGCGAGCAGCTCCCAGCGCGAGGCCCATACAAAACTCAGAATATCTTTTGTGGTCATCGTCTCGGCGTGCATGCCGGAGTAGGTCTCAACGCGCCAGCGGAGATACTCACTGCGCCAGGGATGAAGCCTGTTGCCGCGGGTTGCATTCCAGAGGAAGCGGAGAGGAGCGAACATGAGTTCCCCTTTGTCTCAAGTATAAACGGCTGCGCGGCGACCAGGCGTTACTGAGGGAGCTTGCTGAATAGGTCGTTCGAAGTGGAATTCAACTGCGCGATCACATCCTCGAGCGCCGTCTGTTGGGTCTCAGAGAGCGAAAGCTGCGTGGAGACCTGGGCCACATCGGCCTGCATCAGGTTGGTCTGCGCGGCGATCAGCTGGGTCTGTTCGTTCGTCATCGCATCGGAGGCGGAACCGAGCTGGCTAATGGAGTTATCGATAGTCACACGCTGTTGAGAGACGAAGCTTAAGGCCGTGCCCAAAGATTCCGTATCGCTTATGGCCTGGCTGGCGTCAACCGTTCCGGTGGAGTAGTCGGCGATGAGACTGTTGAGAGCGCCGAATACGCTGTTTGTTCCGCTGCTCAGAAAGATCTGGTCGCCGGGAACATTCAACTGGATCTTCTGACCATTGGGCGTCTCCAGGTAGTTGGTGTCTTCGTCACCGTCGTAGGTGGTGGCGCCGGATGAGGTAGTGAAGGGAGTCGTGGAGGTTTGTCCGCCGGCAAAGATGTACTGGCCTTGGTAGTTGGTGTTGGCAAGCGATTGCACCTCGTCGAGAATGCCGGAAAGTTGATTTCCGATGGACTTTACATCGCTTACATTCATGGTGCCGTTATTGGCGCTGGTGGCTAAAGAAATGGCCTGGGTAAGCTGCGTAACCACGGAGCCCAGGGTTGAATCGGCCACTTGCAGCTGGCTCGTGACCAGGCTGGAGCTTTGCGTGAACGAATCATCCTGCTGAATCTGGTTGAGCAGCAGTACGTTCTCTCCCGAGGCCACTGGATTCTGGCTCAGGGAGGTGATGCTCACGCCGCTCGAGAGCTCGGACGTCAACTGCTGCTCAGTGGCCTGGCTCTGATCTAGCGAACTCACCAGATTGGTGACGTAATTCGGATCAACGCGCATTCGATTCCTCCGCTCCCATGAAGGGTTCTTGCCCCCCTTGCCCGGCCGCGCCTCAGATTCATTACGAAACCGTCGTCTGATCTCCCAGATTCAATGCCGCGGCCATAATGGTGTTAAGCATGGTGAGGACCTGCGAGGCTGCCTGGTAGCTCCGCTCCAGGGTGGTCATCGACGACGCTTCGTCGTCCAGATTGACGCTGGAGAGCGCGTCATTCTGGGTTTGCAACTGCGTGACCGAAGCGTTTTGCGCCGTATTCTCGGTTTGCACGCTGGAGACCGTCGCGCCAAGCGTGGAGACAAAGTTCGAATAGTAGTCTGTCGGCGTCTGGCCGTTCAAAATCTGCTGCTCGGACAGGCCGGCCATGGCGATGGCATTCGAGCTGTCGCCCGTTCCATCGTTCAATCCGGCGGCGGCGATGTGGTTGGGATCGGTCATCACCACGCTCATGTTGGCCGCGCTACCAGAGACTGCCGTGGGCTCATTAAAGATATTGAGTGGAGCGTCCTTGGTGCCGCTGACTCCATCCAGATCTGTTCCCGCGTTGTTCTGCGCATTCACCTGGGTGGAGATGCTGTAGGCAAGCTGGTCAAGCGAGCTGAGCGCACTGGGAATATCCTCATCGCGCGCCGTCAGGTACCCGCCCAACTCGCCGCCGCCAAAAGCCAATTGCGAGGTGATGTTGACCCCGCCCAGGAAAAAGTTGGTGACCCCATTGACCGTGCCGTTGGTCATCTGCACGCTGGTGTCATTGGAAACCAGCAACTGGCCGGAGGTGGTGGTGATCTCAAGCCCGCTATTCTCAGTCGTAATCTTATTGATTCCGACCAACTGCGAAAGCTGGCTCATGTCCTGCTGGCGCTGATCCTCGAGCGTGCCCGCATCGGAATCGGGCGAAGTTGACATGATTTGCTGGTTCAATTGGGCGATGGCGCTGGTGAGAGAATTCACTTGGCTGCTTACGCCGGCCGCCTCCTGGTCCAGGGACAAACGCTGCGAGTTCAGGCTGCTGGCGGCATTCGAGATATCGCCAGCCAGCGTGGAGGCCGTGGAGAGCACGTTCTGGCGCAGCGAGTTGTCAGTGGGATTGGCTTCCAGCGACGATAAGGAACTGAAGAAGCCGGTCAAATCGCTGCCTATATCTCCGGCGGTCGAACTGGACGAGCCCGAATCGGGCGTGAACAGGACCTGCACGGTATTCAGAGCCGTGAGCCGCGCGCTAGAGGCTGAAGCTAGTTGCTGCTGTTGGTCAAGCCGCTCATTGAGCACACTGTCGCGTACGGATGTGGCGCCCGTCTCCGTTACTCCATCTCCATAGGAGACGCCGTTGATATTGATTGGCTGGTTCTGTTGCCAGTCGGGGGTCTCCTCGGTATAGCCAGGAGTGTTGGCGTTGGCCACGTTGTTGGCCACAACGCTCAGAGCCGACTGATCGGCATCAAGCCCCTGCGACATCAGGCTGAACGCGGAGCTAATTGTCCCCATGCTCTGTCTCCGTCCGCGACCATCCATTCGGGTGGTACTCAAGTCGCCCCGCGCGCAAGTCGCGCAGGCGCTTAATCACATTCAGGTTGGCTCGCGTTACCTCAAGCACTCTCGAAAACGTAGCCATATCGCCGGCTGCTTCCCTGGCCTGGCGAACCAGCTCAGCGCGTTGTTTTGTGCTTGCGGGCGCGAGATCCCGGTTCAGCGCCTGGCAGGAGAGCGCCAACTCTTCCAGACGGTCCGCATCCAGGCGAGCCAGAGACCGCGATGCTTCCACAACCAGTGCCTTCATCTCAGGATGCACCCAGCGCGTCCCGCTTTCCCGCATTTCCCGCTTCCCTTTCATTCCCGCCGGGCTCGACTTCATTGCAATCTTTCTCCGCCCATGCCCTTCGGGCATTCATCCGCCGCATATCCTGCGGCACGGTCAAAGAAACTTCAGCATTCCTCAGGCCCGGCGAACCGTTCACCGAGCCGGCTAGCCGTCCTTCGCCCGAGCTACGGCATTTCCTTGGTCCACCCGGGTTCGACGACGGACTACTGATCGCCGCTGAGCATTGCGTCCACTACTTTGGATGCCACAGCTGAGGCCGGCACGTTGTAGGTTCCGGCTGCCAGAGCTGCCTGAACGGGGGCTACCTTGTCCGTGCGCACATCGGATTCGGAGGCCGACTGCGAAACTTCGTTCCCGGCATTGCTCAGCGTCGCCCGGTCGCTGGCCAATGCGCTCCCTCCAGCCGCGGCGCTACCCCTGGATTGGGTAGCAGCCGGGGCGGGAGGATTGACTCCCAAGAGCGATTTCAATCCATCAAGACTACTGCGAATGTCCATATACATTGCTCCTTGCAGGCTCTATCGGCGATTCACTTAATCACTTTAGTCATTTCAGAATTTTCATCACGGTATTGCTGTGCGGATCTCCGGTTACTTTCTGGGTATCGGAATGGGAGAGTTCGCAGACAATCTGATTAGCAATTCCCAATCCTCCGTGATCACTCAACGCTCGCGCAAGAGCCTCGGAGGCAAACTGGCCGAGCGCTCCGCCGGAGCCCGAGCTGGAATCTGAATCATCCTCATCGCCGGTAAGCGAATTGCTGGCGCTGGTCATTGGCTTCATGATCTCCTTCATCATTTGCGCCTCAAACTCGTGCGCTGCCCGCACTAGCCTTGGCTGCGGCAGGGCCTGGCCTTCACTTCCCGAAGCCGTTGTCGCCGCCGATTTCAATTGAGAGATCATCCGTGCATCCCCATCACAGAACGTCCAGGTCGGCCTCCAGAGCGCCGGCCTCCTTCATGGCTTGCAGGATCGAGATTACATCCCGCGCGCCCGCCCCTGTCCGTTGCAATTCCTGGACCAGATCTTCCACCGTTGCGCCTTCTTTAAGATCAATGCGGTTTACCGGCTTATCCTGGGCCTGCACGGTGGTCTGCTGGACCACTTCGGTCGTGCCCGAGGCATAGGCGTTGGGCTGCGAGACCTTGGTCTCCGAGATCACATTTACGCTCAGACCTCCGTGGAGAATAGAGACCGGCTGAAGGCGGACCGTACCCCCGATGACGACGGTGCCGGTGCGCTCGTTCACTACGACGCGAGCGCGGGGATAGACTTCCACTTCAATGGCTTCCACCCTATCGAGGAGAGCCGCCAGGTCCTCGTTTGGAGTAGGAACAATCTCTACGCGGCGGCTGTCAAGGGCCTGAGCGCGGGGAGCACCGAGGGCGACGTTAATGGCTGCGGCCATGCGTTCGGCGGTGTGGAAATCGGCGTCGTTGAGAAGCACGCTGACGACGCGCAGTTGCTTCAGTTCGAAAGGTACTGGCCGCTCCACGAGTGCTCCGCCGGGAATGCGCGCCGTGGTGGGGTGATTCAACTGCTTGGTGTTGCCAGCCGAAGTGGCCATATAGCCGCCCAGCACCAGAGCACCTTGCGCCTGTGCGTAGATCTGCCCGTCCGGGCCATAGAGCGGGGTCATCAGCAGGATGCCTCCTTCGAGCGAACGCGCATCGCCCGCCGAGGAAACGGTGATATCCATCTTGTAGCCGGGCCGGCTGAACGGCGGCAGCGTGGCCACCACAAAGACTGCGGCCATATTTTTGATCTGCATATTGCTTGCGCTATTGGCGCCGGTTTGGGGAACGGTGATGCCCATTCGCTCCAGTGCCGATACCAGCGTCTGCGCCGGGAAGACGGTCTGCGAACTGTCCCCGGTGCCGCGCAACCCCACCACCAGCCCGTAACCCACCAGCTGGTTATCGCGAATCCCTTCGATACTGGCCACGTCCTTGATGCGCGCCAGCTTTTGCGCAGTTTCGGCGTGAGTGAGCGCGGCAGCCACTGCAAGGGCCACCGCAAGAGCTACCCACCACCAAAAGGATGCGCGGGTGGCTGGAAGTTTCATCACTACGTCTTGATTCCGGCTGATTCTCGCATTGCTCATAGCGCACATCTCTCGCATCGCATATCAGTTGTCGGCGAAACCGGCTCCTAGCACCGCGCTTGACCTCGGCGTTCCATTCCCTGTTCACTAACCCCTGTTTCTAAAACACCAGCATCCTCTCCAGAAAGCGCACCACTGGGTTCTGCCGGTAGGTGGAGTCGTTGACGATGCCCTTGCCTGTAACTTCGAGTTCAAGATCGGTCATGGCGGTTGAAAGCACCGTGTTCTGCGCGCTTACGTCTTCGGGGCGCACGAGGCCGCGGAGTTTAATGAGCTGCGTCTGCTGCGAAAAGATCAATTGCCGCGTTGCCTGCACCACCAGCATTCCATTCGGCAAGACGTCCACTACTTCCCCGCCGAACGTGGTCGAGAGGCTTGAGTTGCTGGTGCTTTGTCCCTGCGCGGTTAGCCCTGAAGAGGCGCTCATGCCGAGCAGGTTCTGGGCATTGTTCGAACTCTTGAGCTTGCCGAAGAGCGCAGTTATCGCGGAGCTGGCGCTCGATGTACGGGAGTTTTGCACCTGGCCCGCGGTGGTTGCGGCCAGGCTTTCGGTGACCGCGATGGAAACCACATCGTGGAGCCGGACGGCCTTCGCATCGGTGCCCAGCCTTACCAGGCGGCCCTCTGAAGACCAGATGGAGCCCGCCGTCAAAACCTCAGCGGCCTGTTGCGCCCGCACTCGTTCGATATAGGAGCGCAGAGCCGTCTCAGGAGGGGTGGGCTTACCTGACATTGCCGACTTCTTCTGCTTTGAGGATGCACCGAGCGGCGGCTGCGCAAGTAGCGCCAGTACCAGGCAGAAGATCAATTCCTTTTTCATGGCCGCACCTCCGCCAGAAATACTGCCCGGCCCGGCGCCAAGGCCACGGCGCGCACCACTTTGCCGCCAATCTCCAAGCGCACATCGAGAGTCGATCCAATCACCGCCGGTCCCAGCGCGACTGCCTCCAGGCGTGCTTCGACTACTGCCGAATTTTCCTCGACGATCAACCGATCTCCGGCGCGGATGACGCGGCGCGGCTGTTCAACGGCCAGAGCGCCCGGCCGGGGAATGGCCAGGTGCACTTCGCCCGCCAGCACCAAGCGGCCCGGTCCGGCCGGATGGACGGGGTCGGGCATCAGCAGCCATCGCCCGCCTGTATGGGGATCGTCGATCTCGCGAATGATCTCGCCCTGAAAAGGCTCGAATTCCGAGGAGATGAGAATCTGACGGTTCGGATACGGCGCACCTCCTGCCTGGCTCCGGACTGACAGAACAGCGGCCACAGCCATCAGCGCGACGCCCGCTCGAATTTTCAGCCCCGTAATCATTCCGTTCGCGTACCTTTTTCTCATGAAAATCTTCAACTTTAGTGGGTCATATTATTGACTTGCGAGTACATATCGTCGGCCGCCTTGACTACCTTGGAGTTCGATTCGTAGGCTCGCTGGGCGAGGACCATCTGCACAAACATGGTGACTACGTCCACATTCGAGTTCTCCAGATACCCCTGCTGCAGGGTGCCCAGACCTTCGCTTCCTCCGGGGTTACCGGTGACCGGGTTGCCGGAGTTGAGCGTGGCCTCCAAAAGATTCGAGCCCATGCTTTCCAGGCCCCCGAGGTTGGGGAAGGTGGCAAGTTGCAACTGGCCTAGCTGCGACGGGTTCTGCTGTCCGGGAAGAGTCGCGTTGACCACGCCGTACTGAGTGACCGTGACGGCTGTCGCGTTGGGGGGAATGGTGATGGTGGGGATGATGGGATCGCCGTCGGTGGTCACCAGGGTTCCCTGGTTATTGAGTTGAAATTGCCCAGCACGGGTATAGGCGATGGTTCCGTCCGGACGCTGCACCTGAAAGAAACCGGCGCCCTCGATGGCAACGTCCAGAGGGTTTGAGGTCTGGTTCAGTGAGCCCTGGGTCATGATGACTTCGGTTGCCGCCGATTTGGTGCCCAGCCCGATCTGCAGCCCGGCCGAGACCGTGGACTGGCTCTGCGCAGCGCCCGGCGTGACCAGGTTTTGGTAGACCATATCCTGGAACTCCAGGCGCAACTGTCGAAAGCCGGTGGTGGAGGAGTTGGCCAGGTTATTGGCGATAGTATCCAGATTCAACTGCTGCGCGCTCATGCCGCTTGCTGCGGTGTACAAGGCTCGAATCATTGGGACTCCTTTCAGTCGTTCAGTGGACAGTCAACAGTGGACAGTGGACAGTTTTTAAAACCCGGCTTGCTGAAGATCATCCTTGGTACTCCGCGAGCATTGGTAACTGTCGACTGCGCACGATTCACTGCTCACTGTCCTTCACACTCTCGGCAGATCTTCGCTCGCGATCTTGTTGAACTCGGTGTGGAAGACGGTGAGCGCTTTCTGCATCATCTCCGCTTCACGCTGCACCAGGATCAGGTTCATCGTGCCGGGGATTACACCCTGGTTGGCGTTTTCGATGGCGCCCTGGTGGATCGCAGAGTTCTTCTCGGGTACCGGCGCAACGCCCTTCGGCGAGGTATAGCGATCGGCACCTTCGGGAGTCAATTGCGTGCCGGGTGGAAAAGTGTAGACTCCCACAGCGGCCACCAGGCCGCCCGCAACCGAGAGCGAGCCATCGGAGCCGACCGTAACCTCGCCGGGTGGAACGGGAATCTGCTGGCCGGTGGTGGACAGCACTGCGTCACCCGATGCAGTAACCAGTATCCCAGCGGGGTTGCGGTGAAAGCCGCCATCGCGGGTGTAACGCGGGCCGTTGGGGGTTTGCACTTGAAAAAATCCCTCGCCTTCAATGGCCAGATCGAGGGGATTCCCGGTCTGTTGAATGGCGCCCTGGCCCAAATTCAAACGGTCGCCGCCCAGCAGCCCGAAGTTGTTGACCGTGCGTCCCAGTTGCGAGTCGCCAGCATCGGGACCCATGAGCACCGAGCGGAAGTACTCCTGTTCGGCCCGGTAGCCTGGTGTTCCGGCATTGGCCAGATTTGTGGCCGCGATATCCAGCGCCTGGGTGCGCGCCACTAGTCCGGTCATCGCCGCATAATATCCGCTATCCATCGCTTCGATCTCCTGTAGGAAGAGAGAGGATGCAGGTGGAGGGCCGGAATGCGGAAAAAGGGATTAGAGCAAGATCAGAATTGAAGTGCAGGGGCTAGGGACCAAGGGACTGAAAATGAAAACCAGGAAATGTAATAAGGGACTAGTCTCTACGTTCCAAGTCCCTACGTCCCTAGTCCCTTAGTCCCTGTATTACTGCAGGCCGTCGCAGACTACGGTTACTGCGAAGCTCATGTCTTCGAAGCAGTAGGTGTGGTTCAACTGGAACTCTGGGGCCTGGACGTGGAGCTTGTAATCCCGGCCGGTGATGACGGCCGGAACCGAGAGACCGCAGTTGGCGGCCAGGTCTGGGACCTTGCCCTTCCAGCTCCCGGCGAGCATGTTGCAGATTTCGCCGATCGCATCCTTGACGGTATCGTCAACCTCTTCAAACTCCATGCCTGTCATGTGAGCGGCGATCTTCCGGGCCGCAATACTGCCCGAACGGAAGACGCAGGCTCCGCTGAGCAACCCGCCAAAGCCGACCACCGCAGTTACCGACTCGGCCTCGTGAGGCATTGGCGAGGAGTCGCGCCGGCAACTGACCCCCAACATCGTTTGAAAGACCTCTTCCACGCTCGCATCCAGGTTCCCCGGATCGGAGACCAGCTGCACGGATTCACGCAACGAGACCGCCATCGTACGCTCCATTTCGTCATTGCCGCCTTCACGCTTGCACGCGATTGCGGCCGCCCGCACACTATTCAACAGCGCACGTCCGCCTCCCGGCTAAGCCGCACTCAAAAGCGGCAATACCCGTTCCTTCACCTGCTCGGCCGTAAACGGTTTTCGGATGTATCCCTGCGCCCCGGCCTGGATAGCCTGCTTAACATGTTCCTCGCTGGACTCGGTGGTGATCATTACAACCGGAACGCCGGGAGCCAGGTTCTGTGCCCGGATCTGGCGCAGAAACTCCAGTCCATCCATCGAAGGCATATTGATGTCCGAGAGAATCAGGTCAACCTGCTTGACCTTGAGAACGTCAAGCCCCTCGACGCCGCTGCCGGCCTCATGCACCACCAGCAGGTCAAGACCCGCCTGGCGAAGCGCACGTTCCACAATCTTGCGCATCACCGAGGAATCGTCGACGATCAAGGTTCGAATTTCACTCATGCCCGGGCTCCTCTTAGGTGCTTATCGTCTCTGCGGCTGAAATCATGAGGCAGGTTGTTTGAAGTGCTCAACGGGTAGCGGCTAATGTGCGCCGAGCGAACAGATCAGGTCCTGAATGGAGGCGGCATCGGGCAGCGCTCCGGTCTGGGGACGCAACCACATGCGCAGCCACAGGCAGTCGTGGGCACGGACAAGGCGGGATTCGACCGGGCGCGTCTTCTCAATCGCCTTCGCCAGCACAAGGACCAGGGCCTGTTCCGAACCGGCCTCGACCAACTCCACAGGTGGAAACCTGGAGCCCAATATGCGCTCGTGCGCGGGGCGAAAAAGCGATCCCTGCACCAGCCCGCTCTCAACCCGCAAGCCGGTCATGCGCTGAATGGCCAGGGCCATCACGGGATCGACCCGGGCTTCAAATCCGAGGTAAAGTAGCTTGCCGGCGGCTACCCGCAGGGGCAAGGCGCCAAAGGCGTCGACAAAGAGACGGGGAAGGAGCACTGTCAGCGCGTCGGCGTCGTGAAACTCCATAGGCAGCACCGGGCAGGTCCATTGAAGGCTCAGCGCCCGGGTGACCAGTTGTTCGCTTACCCCTTGCTGGCGAACCAGCCAATGGCCCAGACGGCCGCTTCCGGCTACCTTCTGTGCCATGAGCGCCTGGCGCAATTGAGCGGAAGTGATCCAGCCCTGTTCGAGCATGACCAGCCCCAGCGGAATACGATGGCGGTGGTCCTCGAGGGCGCTGCCGCGAGCGTCAAGCTCGCGCTCGACCGCCGCCTCAACCCGCGCCGCCGTGCATGCCGACGAGCAGTTCCATCCGCCTTCAAAGACGGGGGTCGTGCGGCTCCTCCAAAGGTGCAGCCATCCCGAGCCACAGATGGGATTGGCGCAGGTTTCGAAGATGCGCAGGCGCGAATACTCAGGAATACCCGGCCTGGTGGGCGGTGTGCCGGTGAGTTCCGCCGTCGCCGGTGTGAGGATATCGAAGGAGGCTTCGCGGGAGTTCCTCTTCCCGGGCCTGAAATTCAGAAGAGGCATCGTGTACTCTCCAGCCGCTTTCTAGGCGCCGCGACCTCTGTGACCCGCAGGCCGAAGTTGCCGTTGACCAGCACTACTTCGCCGCGAGCTACGATCTTGTCACCGACAATCAGGTCCACGGGGTCGGTTAAGTGGCGGTCCAGTTGCACCACATCTCCCGGACCGAGGTCGAGAATCTCGCCCAGAGGCATTTCCCGAGATCCAAAGCGCAGCGAAGCATCTAGTTCCACATCAAACAGCAGCTCAATTCCGGGACTCAGGCCCGTGGCTGAAAGCGGGTCCAATACGGGCGGGGCAGCGATGGCAGCGGACCGGTCCGTCACTGCTTGGGTCTTCGATGGTCGCTCCGGCTTGGTGGGACGCACCTCGTCTTCAACCAGAATCGGCCACGCGTGATCGCCCGACTTCAACAGGAAGGCGCAGGATGCTTTGCCTTCTCCCGCGATCTGCTCAAATTTCTTCACCCGGCACTTTACCCCGGTCTTTGCCAGCAATTCCCCAGCGGCGGCCCCTGCCACCTCGCGCAACAGCTCACTCCACCCGGCTTTCTGGTCCACCCCCTCACCGACCAGCGGCGACTCTAAAAGCCCGGCGTCAAGCATCACGGTGAAGCGCCCCTCGCGCTCTCCTCCGAGCGTGGCGGTAAAACCAAAGGAGCCCTCGTCGAAGGGCTTGGGCGGAGACTCTGTCAGCTCGGGCTCTCCCGCCAGGGCCTGCGAGAACAGCGCCGTGGCCGCACTGGTCCAACACGCGAGATAGGTTTTCATGCTTCAGCCTCTCCGATGCTGCGCTCGATGCGGGCCCCGCGGTAGGCTCCCTGGCGAATAGCCTGCGCACGGGAGATAGACTGGCCGCCCACCCGCCACACGGGCACGATGTTGGCGGGCAGATCGAGACGCAGCACCATTCCGGGTTGCAGATTTTCTATGCCGCTGGCAGCGAGACGCACGGTGGGCAGCTGCAGGGAGGCGCCGACCAGAATACGACGCGCCGCCGCTTCCATCTGCACACGGATTTCGCCCGCGTGACGGCGGCTACGGCTCCAGTCCGAGGTCAGGCGGCGCAGGATGGTGTTTGCCACTACGGCCGGAAAGGCCAGGTTGAGCAGACCGGAGCTGTGCGGCATGCGAATCTCGAAGCTCAGGCAGAGGGTCTT
>Ga0181517_10000736_pt1 | contig 41653 bp, 42 predicted proteins | sample PEATcosm2014_Bin_31_FD_119748 | JGI IMG/M metagenome (GOLD analysis project Ga0181517, IMG submission 119748) | Peatland microbial communities from MTU Mesocosm Facility, Houghton, MI, USA - PEATcosm2014_Bin01_30_metaG | ecosystem: Environmental > Terrestrial > Soil > Wetlands > Peat | place... | reverse complement strand
TTGCTTGGCCATGCGGCCGGTCTCAAAAACCAACCGCTTGCCACCAGCAAGCTCGACGGCTACTTCATGCTTAGACATAGAGTCCTCGTTTCGTTTTGTGCTCTTGGGAAACTTGTGCGGGAAATGCGCCGAGGAAGATGGCAATACTGGCAAAGGGACGAGTCCCATGCCCGGCATCGTGCAGGTCGCGTACAAAACCATGGTGCGTACGCGCGAGAGAGGGTTCTCCCGGCCTGCAAGCCGGATGATGTTGCCGGCTTGCGCAGAGACGATAGCTCTGCGCAAGCCCTGGCAACGGGCACTTTTCGCCAAGGACACCATGGCCCCAGGTTCTGGGTGGAACGGGGGCCGTGACCAACGTCCGGTGTGGGCGCTTCCGGTTCAAAGGTGGCTTTCTGACTACTTGCGGATTCCGAGTTTGCCGATCACGTCGCGGTAGCGGTCGGTATCGTGCGTCTTCAGGTAATCCAGCAGGCGGCGGCGCTTGCTGACCAATTGCAAGAGACCACGGCGTGAAGCGTGATCCTTCTTGTGCGTTTTGAAGTGCTCGGTCAGTTCAGCGATACGCGCACTCAGAATCGCGATCTGGACCTCGGGAGATCCGGTGTCTGAATCGTGGGTGCGGAAGGTCTCAATCAGTGTGGTTTTCTTAGCAGTCGCCAGCACGGCGGTGTGACTCCTCTTGTTTTCTCAGGTCCACTCTTAAGTGTCTTAAGAGAGATTACCATGAATGGACGAGGAAGCGCTATTTGGCAGCCCGGCGGAACCTGTATGCAAACCCTCCCGGATCAACGCGCGCCAAAACGGAAAAGCCGGTTGTCGAATCGCTCTTTGATCACCTCGGCCACGACAATGTGCTTCGCATCCGGATGCTCAGGATTCAACAGGTAGTTCCAGGTGCGGGGCACGATGGCGGAAGGCACGCGCGCAAGCGGCGATTCGCACGAGGCTAGCCAAGCGTCGCCAACCGCCCGCGTGAACTCGGGACGCTCTTTCCAGTCGGCCGGAGCAATCGCGTTCAGGGTCTGCAGCGGAAGTTCATCGGGAACTGAAATCTGCAGCAGCTGATAGAAGCGAGGGAGTATCCCCTCCTCGTTCCGGTCTGTCAGGTGGACGATCCGCTCCAGCATTGCACCGGCGGGATTCTCCGCCAGATAGACAATCGGCCGTCCTTCGGTATGCCACCGGCCAGAGGTCCTGAGCGCACCTTCGCCGCTCAAATCCGGGTAATTGCTGATGCGCCAGAGAGTCGTCATGAGCGGTCTTGCTCGCGGCCGCTCATTTAAACAAACATCCCCTCATCGATTTGAATCAGGAAGTCCTTGACCGCCTTTTCGCCCGCGTCACTCCGCAACATCTCTAGCGCGGTCCTGTCGTCGAAGCGGCTCTTCTTGCCGCAAAGCCACTTCCGGCCGTCGTCCCGATCCCCGTAGACTTTCACCGCCAAGTCGTAAACCCGCGCCACGCGAGCCAACCGGTCGGACTCGTCTGGGTTGAGTGGCTCCTGCCGCTGGCGGCGGTGCTTCAGCGTCCGCGCCGGAATCACCACCCCGAACAAATCCTTGACAGCAATGCCGGAATAGGCAGAAAACTCCTCCAGAATGGAGAGTGGAAGTCCGCGCTCGATCTCGCGCCAATCAAAGGTGAAAGGCGGCGGTGAGGCAGCGGGAAGTGCGCCAGCTTGGCTCATGAGGACATTATGCCACGATTTGCGCGGCATTTTGTCCCTCTTTGGCTTGGTCGCCGGACGACGAGTAGTTGGCACCCAAAACGGGCTGACAGCTAGCAGCTAGAAGCTGGAAGCTGCCTTTACGGCGTCGCTTCCGCCCAGTAATTCGCACGCGCAACAATCCGCGCGCCATAATCGACGGCCGTGCGCACGCGGATGGAATGCAGCCCCGGCGTGGAGTCGGAAGGACTGAAGGTAAGCAGGTAACGGTTGCGCGTGTGCTTGGCCGCTTCCAGCACATCCTTCTCGAATCCCTTGTCGAAGGTGAACGTGGTGTACTCGCCGCCGCTCATCCGCGCCACTTCCTTGGCCACATTCTTCTTGAATGCCTGCACCAGCATGAACAGCGTCATGATCGGGCTCATCACCCGATCGTCGCCATTGTCCTTGACGTCGTGCAGCAACTCCGCGCGCGCCGGCGAAAAACACACGCTCAGCACCAGCACATCGGAGCCGCCAATCTTCTGAATCAGCTGCGCGGATTTCGTATGCTTGCTGCCGTGGTCGCGCTCTTCGCTGATCAACAGCAGCACGCGGCGATACTCCTTCGGCTGCGATGTCAGCAGATCGACCGCATAGCTGACCGAGTCGAGAATGGCATCTCCGCCGTCGCCCGGTTCCAGGTGTTTGAGAGCTTCGCTCATCTCTTCGCCGGAACGCGTGTAGTCGCGAATCAGATGCGGCCTGGAGTCGAATCCCACCAGTGCGGCCTGGCTGCGCCCATCGGAAAGGAACATGTCGAGCAACGGGCCGAGCTTGGCAAGCTTGTCGAATTCGAGCGCGCTTACCCCACCCTCTTCTACCGCGACAACCAGCGAAACCGGCGCGGTGTCCATCTCTTCCTGGACCCGGATTTTTTGCGGCACGCCGTTGTCTTCGAGAACAAAATCATCCGGCTTCAATCCGTAAACAACGCCCCCGTCGCGCTTCTCCACCAGGGTGGGCACCAGCACCTCATTCGCATTCACGCGCAGGGTGGGCGCCTCGGATTGTACGGAAGGCATGGGCACGGGAGGCTCGGCCGGCGGCAGTTGCTGCGCACTGGCCAAAATCGCTGTCGCCAGGAACGCTACACAAGTCAGACGGGCAAGCAGGCGGTTTCCGATGATCATGCGAGAACAAAACTCCAATGAAAAGGCGATAACACACCCCGAAAGTTTAGCGAATCGTTCCTGTATATCCATACCTTAGAGCGGTTCCACAATTCATGTACCCTTTTTAGTCCTGCGAAAGGTGGCTTTTTCTTGAGGAAAGAGCCACTTTAGGTCAGTGCTTCCTGGATATGGCAATTGTGGAACCGCTGTAACGTTTTGGTTGAATCCGTACGCTCTGCATGACCGAAGCCAATTCGTCGCGCAACTGTTTCCATTGGGCCGCGCTCAAGGGCTTTGCCTCTTCGGAGCTTATAGTGTTGATTTGCTCATCGAACAAGTAGCAATGTCCGTTTTGAAACGAGGAGTAGATCTCCAGAAAGACCTGATGGCCCGTCCAAGCGCCCTCGAACGAAGTGTGGTTGTAGGCGACCCCGCGGATGGTTGTTGGCGTCGATGGCGTGTTGTAGATCTCCTCCAAGCGCTTTCTGCAATTATCCCTGGAACTGCGAGGAATCACGTCATAGGCGAATTGCAAACCAGTCAGCATGGCGCCGGGATACGGACCGCCGTCCTGGCCAACCTCGAAACCGACCTTACCGAGAGGTCCGCCACCATCCGGGGTTTGCCGAAGAGCCTCTGCTCCCAAATGAAAGGCATCCGGGCCCGAGATCCATTGAGCGGGATATTGAAAAGTCACGCCGTATCTGGCATCGTGAAAAGTCTTCATCGCAGGCCCCTGAGCCTGCGCAGCCAAGAAGGCGAACCACAAAAGAAAGCCGCATCGTTGAGCCGATTTCATCGCTTAAGGACGCTCCGTCTGTTGAAGCCCGGCGAGAAATCCAGGGTCAAACCCGCCGGCGCGCTTCCTTGTCCATCTCTCCTACCCAGCCCAAAAAGCTCAGCAGTTCCCAGCGCGAGGTCCACAGAAAGCTGAACACATCTTTCGCGGTCAAACTCTCGGCCCGCTTGCCCGAGTAAGTTTCTACGCGCCAACGCAGAAACTCGCTCCGCCACGGAGCCAGGCGATGGCCTCTCGTCGAATTCCAGATAAAGCGCACGGGTGCGAGCACAGTATGTTCCCCTGTATTCAATATAAATGGATTGCACTGCGCGACAGGCTCTGGGTCAGTGATCAGGGGATTCGGCAATCGCTCTTGGAGAAGTGCGGGCGAGGACGCCCGCACCACAGCCGGCCAGGAGGCCAGCGCTGCCATCCCGTTCTTACCAAATCATGCGCCAGTGCATTTTCGATTCACATGTTGCCATTGTCAGATCGTGCAAGGTGGCCCTTTCTTGATGAAAATGCCACTTGAGCCTGAGGCTTCTGTAAAGAGCAGAATCAAAAATGCTGTAGCGAAATTATCCTTGCAACTTGCTGAACAGGCTATTCGACTGCGAATCCAGCTGCGCCATCACATCTTCCAAGGCAGTCTGCTGGGTTTCGCTGAGGGATAACTGCGAGGAAACCTTCGACACATCGGCCTGCATCAGGTTGCTCTGCGCAGAGGTCAACTGGAGTTGCACGTTGGTGACGGCATCGGAAGAGGCGGTGAGCTGGGTAATGGAGTTGTCAATCGTCACGCGCTGCTGTGAAACATAATTCAAGGCCGTTCCCAGTGCCTGCGTGTCGGAAGAAGCCTTGACGGAGTTGACAGTGCCGGTGGAATAGTCCGCCACAAGATTGTTCAATGCGGTAAAGACGCTGTTGTTCCCGGTCCCCTGGAAGATCTGGCTGCCGGGAACGTTCAGCTGAATCTTCTGTCCGTTTGGCGTCTGAATGAAGTTCACATCGTTATCGCCGTTATAGGTGGTGATGGCCGGCGAAGAGGCGGTCGAGGTGCTGAACGGAGCCGTCGAAGTCTGGGCGCCCGAGAAAATATATTGGCCCTGATAGCTGCTGTTGGCCAGGCTCTCCACTTCGTCCAGAATTCCGGAGATCTGGTTGCCCACCGATAGCACATCGGTCGGGTTCATGGTGCCGTTGTTGGCGCTGGTCGCCAGCGAAATCGCCTGTGTGAGCTGCGTGACCACACTTCCCAGCGCCGAATCGGCCACCTGGAGCTGTCCGGTCACCGAGGTCGAGCTTTGCGTAAATGTATCGTCCTGCTGAATCTGATTGAGCAACGTCACGTTCTCGCCCGCCGCCACCGGGTCGTCGCTCAGTGAATTGACGCGAACACCACTGGACAACTCGGTAGTCAGCTGCTGCTCGGCCGCTTGCGTCTGGTCAAGCGAGCCGCTCAGATTCATGGCAAAAAATGGATCTACCCGCATTCGTTCCTCCAACGCCCAGGGCGCAGGTTCCTCTTCGTTTTCGCGCTCTTACGCCGGCGCTCCCGGTTAAGTTACGGTTGTCGCTTGTCCCAAATTGATGGTCGAGGCCATGAGCGTGTTCAACATCGTGAACACCTGCGTGGCAGCCTGGTAGCTGCGCTCCATGGTTGTCATTTCAGAAGCCTCATCGTCAAGATTGACGCCGGATAACGCATCGTTCTGCGTTTGCAACTGGGTCACCGAGGCACTTTGCGCCGTGTTCTCGGTTTGAACTTCAGTGATCGTGGCGCCCAGGGATGAGACAAAACTCGAGTAATAATCGGACGGTGTCTGGCTTGCTCCGCCGGACGGGATGATGGTTTGATTGGCCAGGCTCGCCATGGCAACCGCGTTCGAGTTGTCACCCGTCCCCGCTCCCGCGGCGGCTGCGGCAATCTGGTCCGGGTTGGTCATTACCACCGACATGTTGGCCGCGCTTCCTGCCACCACACCGATACCCGTGACGGGGTTGACAACTGGCGGATTAAAGATATTCAACGGGGCAGCCAGCGTGCCGCCTACTCCCGCCATATCGCTCCCAGCGTTGTTCAGAGCGTTCACCTTGGTCGAGACGCTATAGGCCAACTGATCGAGAGACGACATCACATTGGGAATATCCTGATCGCGCACCGTCAGGTATCCTCCCAACTCCCCGCCACCGCTGGCCAAACCGGATGTGATGTCGGAATTGTTGACAAAAAAGTGGGTCATGCCGTCCACCGGGCCGCTGGTCATCTGGTAGCTGCTCCCTTCCGACACCAGCACGGCGCCGGAAGTTGTGGTGATGGATAGCCCGTTGTTCTCCGTCGTGACCTGATTGATTCCGACCAGATTGGAGAGCTGACTGACATCCTGTTCGCGCTGATCTTCCAGAACACCGGCGTCGGTGTTCGGTGAGGTGCTTTGTATCTGCTGGTTCAGCTGTGCAATCGAAGTCGTGAGTGCATTTACCTGATTCGTAACCCCGGAAGCTTCCTGGTCGAGCGATGAACGCTGCGCATTCAGGCTGGCCGCCGCATTCGATATATCGCCGGCCAGGGTGGTCGCGGTGCTCAAAACATTCTGGCGCAGAGAATTGCTGGTAGGATTCGCCTCCAATGAGGAGAACGAACTGAAGAAGCTGGTCAGGTCGCTGCCGATATCGCCGGCGGTGGAATTGGCGGCGCCTGAATCCGGAGTAAACAGCGCCTGCACCGTACTCAATCCAGCCAGGCGTGTGCTTGAAGCGGAAGCCAATTGCTGCTGCTGATCCAGTCGCTCGGTCAGCACACGGTCCCGCACCGAGGTCGCCCCGGTTACCTGCGCTCCCTGCCCATACGCGACGCCGCCGATTGTGACCGGGTCGTTTTCCTGAAAATTAGCATTTTCTTTTGTATATCCGACCGTATTTGCATTCGCCACATTGTTGGCCACGATGCTCAGCGCCGCTTGATCGGCCTGCAAGGCTCCCGATATCGTGCTGAAAGCATTGCTAATTGTTCCCATGGCCATTCTCCGTCCCGGCCCAGCCGCGCACTTGTCCTTCGCGATACTCCAGCCGGTCTATCCGCATCTCACGCAGTCGATTCAGCACATTCAGGTTGGAACGGGTTGCATCCAACACCCCGGCAAATACCGCCATTTCCTTGGCCGCCTCGCGCGCCTGGGCTGCCAACTTGGCACGCTTTGCCGTACCGGCCGACCCGGAGGTATTCACAAGATCGCGATTCAGCGCCTGGCAACTGAGCGCGAGTTCCTCCAGACGGTTCGCGTCCAGATGAGCCAGCGCACGGGACGCCTCCACCACCATGTCCTTCAAAGTCGGACCAACTCGAAGCTCGACAATCTCCTGCATTCCCCGCAATCCTTTCCCTGCCACGCGCACACGTCCGGCTAGCCCGCTGCGACCACGACGGTCACAGTTCGCCAGGCTTCACAATTCAACTATCCAAACAGTTCCGGCCGAATAGCTCCGGACCAGCGATCAATGCGCCCCGCCCAGCATGGAATCCACTAGCTTCCCTGCCAGAGCCGCCGGCGAAACGCTATAAGTCCCGGCCGCCAAAGCCGCCTGAATCTGCGCGACCTTGTCGGTGCGCACGCCAGCGTCCGCGGAGCTGAGCGATACGGCACTAGCCGCGTTACTAAAAGTTGCCTGGTCACTACCCAATCCGCTTCCGCCGACCGAGGTGTTACTTTTGGGCTGAGTAGGCGCCGGGGCGGGCTGTGAAACCCCCAGAATCGACTTCAGCCCCTCAAATCCGCTGCGAATATCCATACTCTTTGCTCCTCATGGCACCTACCGGCACCCGTGAATTCAATGTATGCCTTTGGATGCCGCCGGTACAGAATTACCGGACAGATTACCCTGCGCCGAGTTACCAGCCGCCTGGTTACCAGGCTTGTTCGCCGACAGTTGCTTAACAATCTGATTAGCGATTCCTAATCCACCCTTGTCGCTCATGGCCCGTCCAAGGGCCTCCTGTGCGTACTCCCCCAGCGCGCCGTTCGAGCCGGAATCGTCTTCATCCCCCAGAATCGAAGTGCCGGTGTTCAGCGGCTTCAGCAACTCCTTCATCATTTGCGCCTCGAATTCATGCGCAGCCTTCACCAAGCGCGGCTGTGGCGTGCCTGGATTGGCCTGCGGCTGGCTCGAGCCGGGGACCGCGGTCAAGGTTGGAATCATAGTACCTCCAAATCAGCTTCGAGCGCGCCTGCTTCCTTCATCGCCTGCAGGATCGAAATCACATCCCGCGCACCTGCTCCTGTACGCTGCAATTCCTGTACCAAATCCTCAACCGTGGCGCCTTCCTTCAATTCAATCCGGTTAACCGGCTTGTCCTGGGCCTGCACCGTCGTTTGCTGCACTACCTCGGTCGTTCCCGTAGCAAAGGCATTGGGCTGCGAAACCTTGGTCTCGGTCAACACATTGACCGACAGTCCGCCATGCAGGATCGAGACCGGCTGCAGGCGCACCTTTCCGCCGATCACCACCGTACCCGTCCGCTCGTTGACCACCACCCGGGCCCGCGGATAGACCTCTATCTCGACCTCTTCGACCTTATCGAGGAGCGCGGCGACGTCTTCATTCGGAATCGTCGAAATCTCCACCCGCCGGCTGTCGACAGCGTGTGCGCGGTCGGCGCCGAGCATCTGGTTCATGGCCGCGGCCATCCGTCCGGCGGTGTGAAAGTCCGCGTCGTTCAGCACCACCTCGACAGCATGCATCTGCTTCAGCTCAAAAGGCACCTGGCGCTCCACCAGCGCTCCGCCGGGAATCCGCGCCGTGGTGGGGTGATTCATCGACTTGGAGTTGTTTCCGCTGCCGGCCATGTACCCGCCCAGAACCAGCGGCCCCTGCGCCTGCGCGTAGATCTTTCCATCCGGTCCGTAAAGTGGCGTCATCAGCAGGATGCCGCCTTCCAGCGACTTGGCGTCGCCGGCCGAGGATACCGTGATATCGATCTTGTATCCGGAACGCGAAAACGGCGGCAGGGTGGCAACCACAAAGACGCCGGCCATGTTCTTGACCTGCATGTTGGCGGCGCTGTTGGCCCCGGTTTGAGGAACCGTAACCCCCATCCGCTCCAGCGCCGAAATCAGCGTCTGCGCCGGAAAGACCGTCTGCGAGCTGTCGCCCGTTCCCCGCAAGCCAACCACCAGGCCATACCCCACCAGCTGGTTGTCGCGAATCCCCTCGATCGAGGCGACGTCCTTGACCCGCGCCAGTTGCACATTCGGCTCGGCAAAGCTCATTGCCGCCGGCAGCAGGAGCGCTGCAGCCAGCACTATCCCGCTCGCGACGCGGCCCGTCCGGGGTTTCAAGTTCAGTTTCATCTCGCCCATCGCCCTGTCTACTCCGGAGTTCTGCATCCGACCTCCACTGCTCAACTGTCGGTTTACCCTGTCTGCCGATCCCGGCATCCGCTTCACTTTTTATGGCGCTAGAAGACCAGCAGATGCTGCAGGAATCTCACCACCGGGTTCTGCCGGTAGGTGGAATCGTTCACAATTCCCTTGCCCGTCACTTCCAGTTCCAGGTCGGTCATCGCCGTTGACGCCACCTCGTTCTGGGCGCTCACATCTTCTGGCCGCACCAGCCCGCGCAGCTTGATCAGCTGCGTCTGCTGCGAGAAGGTCAGCTGCCGGGTAGCCTGCACCACCAGCATCCCGTTGGGCAGCACATCCACCACCTCGGCTCCAAACGTCGTCGTCAGGCTCGAATTCGTAGTACTCTGCCCCTGCGCCGTCAACCCGCTCGCTGCCGTCGCTCCCAGCAGGTTCTGCAGATTGTTAGAGGCTTTCAACTTTCCAAACAATCCGGTAAGACCCGAACTCATGTTCGACGCCCGGGAGTTCTTCACCTGGCCGTCGGTCGAAGCAGCCAGGCTCTCCGCCACCACGATCGAGACCACGTCATGCAGACGTACCGCCTTGGCGTCGGTACCGAAACGCACCAGCGTTCCCTCGGGGCTCCAGATCGACCCCGGCGACAGGACCTCGGCATCGTGCTGGGCGCGAACCCGCTCGATGTAATTGTGGAGGGCGGCCTCCGGCGGAGTTGCTTTGGGCGCGGCCGCGGGCTTGTCCTTCTTGCTGCCCCACGCTGGCGAGCACGCCAGCAGCACCGCGCACGCCAGATACATTCCTGCTCGAATTTTCATGGGCGTGTCTCCTTTTCCACTGCAAAGGAAGCATGTCCCGGACGATCCGCCACCACGCGCACCACCCTGCCGCCAATCTCCAGGCGTGCATTGAATACGGAGCCCAGCATGGCCGGCCCCAGGGCGACCGCGGTAAGCTGCGCATCCACAACGCTGGAATGCTCCTCGACCAGCAGGTGATCGCCCGCCCGGATCTGCGGCTGAGGCGCGGATGCAGGCGCGAGCGCTGTCTTGGACGATGAGCCGGGCAGGGGCTTGGGAAGAGTGCTCACTCCCGCGCTTGAAACCGCACCCGACGGCGCCGTGCGAGCCGGCGTATCCGTGCTCAGAACCAGTTTTCCCGGCCCTCCTGGGTGTTCCGCATTTCTCATCAAAAGCCACCTATGTCCAGTCTCGGGATCGTCAATCGTGCGCAGCACGGATGCGCTCGCGCCAGCCTCCGCAACCACCCCGGCAACCAGAGTGCCTGGCGCTTTCGAGTCCCCCCCCGGCCCGGCCGGGAGTGCCGACTGGGCGGAGGCGATGGCCAGCCCAAATGCGAGTCCGGCGACCAGCAACCCCGCCGACAGCGCTCTTCCGATTTGTTGCTCTTTTCTCATTCCGTTCCGGTCCCTCTGGCCTGGCCGCCCGCAACTCGGACTTAGTGCGTCATGTTGTTGACTTGAGAGTACATATCGTCGGCTGCCTTGATGACCTTGGAGTTGGACTCGTAGGCGCGCTGCGCCAGAACCATCTGCACGAATTCGGTCACCACATCCACGTTAGAGTTCTCCAGATAGCCCTGCTGCAGCGTTCCCATCCCTTCAGTGCCTCCGGGATTGCCCAGCACCGGGTCACCGGAGCTGAGCGTAGACTTGAGCAGATTCCCGCCCATGCTTTCCAGTCCACCTGGGTTGGGGAAGGTCGCCAGCTGCAACTGGCCCAACTGGGAGGGATTTTGCTGGCCGGGCAAGGTCGCATTCACCACCCCATATTGGGTGATGGTGACCGGTGGAACGGCGTTGGCCGGCACGGTGATGGTGGGAATGATCGGATCGCCATCCACGGTCGTGATGGTGCCCTGGTTGTTCATCTGGAACTGACCCGCGCGGGTGTAGGCGATGGTCCCATCGGGGCGCTGCACCTGAAAGAAACCAGTTCCCTGGATCGCCACATCCAGCGGGTTCGAAGTCTGATTCAGCGATCCCTGGGTCATGATGACTTCGGTCGCTGCAGATTTGGTGCCCAGGCCGACCTGTAGCCCGGCCGAAACGGTGGACTGGCTCTGGGCAGCTCCCGGCGTCACCATGTTCTGGTACACCATGTCCTCAAATTCCAGGCGCAACTGGCGAAAGCCGGTGGTGGACGAGTTGGCCAGGTTGTTGGCGATGGTGTCCAGGTTCAACTGCTGCGCGCTCATGCCGCTGGCTGCCGTATACAAAGCTCGAATCATGAGATCTCCTCAACTTGAAACTCTTCTCACGCCCCGCGTGAGTTCGGTTGGATGCCGGACGAACCGGCCGATCTAAACTCTGGGCAAGTCTTCGCTTGCGGTCTTGTTGAATTCGGTATGAAAGACGGTCAGCGCCTTTTGCATCATCTCCGCGCTGCGCTGCATGACGATCAGGTCCAGGGTCCCCTGGATCACATCTTCGTTGGCCGCTTCGATCGCTCCCTGGTGCACATTGGCAGTCTTGGAAAGGGTGGGAGGGACGCCTTGCGGCGCGATATACCGGTCCGCGCCTTCCGGCGTCAGTTGCGCCGTGGCCGGGAAGGTGAATACCCCCACCGTCGCTACGGCGCCGCCCGCCACCGAGAGCACTCCGTCGCTGCCGACCGAGACCTGCCCGGGAGGAACCTGAATCTTCTGGCCGGTGGCGGAAAGCACCGCATCTCCCGATGCTGTCACCAGTTGCCCCTGCTGGGTGCGGTGGAAGCCGCCGTCCCGCGTATAGCGGATCCCGTTGGCCGTCTGGATCTGGAAGAAACCCTGGCCTTCAATGGCCAGATCGAGCGGGTTGCCGGTCTGGGAAATAGACCCCTGGCCCATGTTCAACCGGTCGCCGCCCAGCACCCCGTAATTGTTGACCGTGCGTCCCAACTGCGAGTTGGGGCTCTCCGGGCCAAGCAGGGCGGAGCGAAAGTACTCGCGCTCGGCGCGATAGCCCGGGGTCTGGGTGTTGGCCAGATTGGCGGCTGCCGTATCGAGCGCCTGTTGGCGCGAGACCAGTCCGGTCAGAGCCGCATAATATCCGCTATCCATCGAACCTACCTCCAGAAACACAGGAGGTATTGCAGTTCAAGGACCGGAAGTTGAGGAGGTGGATTAGAGCAAGATTAGAATTGTGCGTATTCGATACAATCCCGGGCGGGATCGAAACGGGCTTCGACCGGTGGGGACCCGGATGCCGGAGCCCACACCGCCAAAAGCCTCATGAGAAAAAACCAAGAATACGGTCGACCCGGCAGCGGCAGACAAAAATAGCCGTCTGCGAGACCGGGCCGGACCTTTGCTGCCGGGTACTGTGCGCGGCGCACCTATAGCCGCGCACCTGGCCGCGCATGAACCTTGGCTACTGCATCCCGTCACAGATGATGGTCACTTCGAAGGTAGCCTTCTCGAACCGGTAGGTATGGCACACCTTGAATTCGGGCGCCTGCACGTGCAGGTTGTAATCCCGGCCGGTAATCACGGCGGGAACGGAGAGGCCGCAATTGGCGGCAAGATCAGGGACCTTGCCCTTCCAGGCGCCGGCCAGCATGTTGCAGATCTCGCCGATGCCGTCCTTGACGATATCGTCGATCTCTTCGAATTCCATGCCGGTCATATGAGCGGCAATGTTGATCGCCGCGGAACTTCCGGTCCGGAAGACGCACGCGCCGCTCAGCACTCCGCCAAAGCCCACAACCGCGGTCACCGACTCCTGCTCAACTTCCGCTGGCCCTTCAATCTGCTCGCATGCCACACCGAGCATCAGCTGAAAAACTTCTTGTACACTCGCATCCAGGTTCTTCGGATCAGAGACCAGATGCACGGACTCCCGCAACGATAGCGTCATCGCACGCTCCATTTCCTTTGCACCGCCCGATCGCGAAGTAGCGATAGCGGACTTGCGCACACCGTTCAAAAGCAAGAGGATACCTCCTGGCTATGCCGCATTGATCAACGGCAGTACGCGTTCCTTTACCTGCTCAGCGGTAAAAGGTTTGCGAATATATCCTTGCGCTCCGGCCAATATGGCCTGTTTGACATGCTCTTCGCTCGACTCGGTGGTAATCATCACCACCGGCACGCCCGGAGCCAGATTCTGTGCACGGAGCTGACGCAAGAATTCCAATCCATCCATCGACGGCATATTGATGTCGGAAAGGATCAGGTCCACCTGCTTGGCCCTTAAAAGGTCCAACCCCTCGGTCCCACTGCCCGCCTCGTGCACGATCAACGGATCCAGACCCGCCTGGCGGAGAGAACGCTCCACGATCTTGCGCATCACCGAAGAATCATCCACGATTAAGGCTCGTATTTCACTCATTCCCAAGCTCCTCTACTTTGAAGTCTATCGGCGCGCATGGGGAATCCATGAGGCCGCTTTTGCTTTCATTCCCATTTTCAATGTAAACCGATGGAACAAATCAGATCCTGGACCTGGCTGGTTTCCGGCAGCGGCCCGTTCTGATTGCGTTTCCACATGCGCAACCACAGGCAATCGTGCATCCTCACCAGGCGCGACTCCACCGGGCGAGCCCGCTCGACCGCCTTGGCCAGAACGTGGACGACCGCCGATTCCGAGGCCGCTTCCACCAGTTCCACCGCAGGGAATTTAGAGTTTAGCATGCGCGTGTGCGCGAGCCGGAAGATCGAACCCTGCACCAGGCCGCTCTCGACGCGCAAACCCGTCATCCGTTCGGCGGCCAGAGCCACCACTGGATCCAGTCTGTCCTCAAATCCCATGTAAAGCAACTTGCCCGCCGCGACCCGCAACGGCAACGCCCCGAAGGCGTCCACAAAGAGCCTCGGCAGCAGCGGCGTAACCGCCTCCGCATCGTGAAAATCGAGCGGCAAAACCGGGCAGCTCCACTGCAGCCCCAGCGCACGGGTCACCAGACTCTCGCTGACTCCGGCCTTGCGCACCAGCCAGTGCCCCAGCCGGCCGGCCCCGGCGGCCTTTTGCGCCTCCAGCGCCTCGCGCAACTGCTTGGAGGTAATCCATCCCTGCTCCAGCATCACCAGACCGAGCGGAATACGATGGCGGTGATGCTCCTGTGCGCTTCCCCGCCCTTCCAGCTCCCGGCGCACCGCCGCCTGGATGCGCGCGCTGGTGCACTCCGCCGAGCAGTTCCATCCGCCTTCAAAAACCGGCGCGCTGCGGCTCCGCAACAGGTGCATCCAGCCCGACCCGCAACTGCGATTGGCGCAGGTCTCGAAGAGGCCAACGGCCTTGGCGCGGGCCGGAGTCGTATCCGGCATCGCCGGCAGAATATCCCGGCGCGCCGCCACCGCGGGCGAACTGTCCGCCTGGACCAGGGAACGGAATGCGGCCACAATCTCTTCGCTCGATCGACGTTTTAGAACAGGCATCGTATGCTCTCCAGCCGCTTTTTGGGCATCGCCACTTCGGTAACCCGCAGGCCGAAGTTTCCATTCACCAGCACCACTTCACCACGGGCGACAATCTTGTCGCCCACAATCAGGTCCACCGGATCCGAGACATGACGGTCCAGTTGCACCACATCGCCCGGCCCCAGATCGAGGATGTCGCTGAGCGGCATCTCCCGGCATCCGAAACGGAGCGAGGCTTCCAGCTCCACGTCCAGCAACAGCTCGATGCCGGGGTTGAGCGGCGCAGCTTCCGGAGGCGGAGGCGCCTGCGGAGGAGGAGGCGGTGGCGGCGCGGCATTTGCCGCCGCTGCCTTGGGCGTTTCCGCCTTGGCGGGCTTGGGCGGCCGCACTTCGTCGCGCACCATGATCGTCCAGGAGCGGTCGCCGGCCTTCAACTGGAAGGCACGCGATACCTTGGCCTCGCCGCTGATCTCCTCGAACTTCTCTACCCGGCACTTCTTGCCGGTCTTGGCCAGCAGGTCCCCGGCCGCGGCATCGGCGACCTCTTTGAGGATCTCCGCCCATCCGGACTTCTGATCCATCCCTTCGCCCATCAGGGGCGAATCCAGCACGGTCGGATCGAGAATGACCGCAAAGCGGCCTTCATCGTCGCCCGTAACGGTCGCTGCAAATCCGAAGGCGCCGGGCGCCATGGGCTTGGGCAGGGCCTCTACCAGTTCCGGCTCACCCGCCAACGCCTGCGAAAACAGCGCCGCGGCTACATCGATCCAGCAATCAAGATACGTTCTCATGCCTCACCCCCGGAGTATTGCCGCTCAATGCGCGCGGCCCGATGCGGACCCTGTCGAATCGCCATGGCCTGGGCCAGCGCCTGCCCGCCCACCCGCCATTCCGGCACCACATTGGCGGGAAGGTCCAGGCGGAGAACCGTTCCCACTTCGAGGTTCTCGATGGTGCTGGCCGCCAGCTTCACGGTCGGCAGCTGCAGCGACGCGCCAAAGTGGATCTTCTTGGCCGACTCTTCCATGCGCATCCGGGTATCGCCGGCGTGACGGCGGCGACGCCCCCAGTCGGAGGTCAAGCGGCGCAGGATCGTGTTCGCAACCACGGCCGGAAAGGCCAGGTTGAGCAACCCCGAGCTGTGCGGCATGCGGATTTCAAAGCTCAGGCAGAGCGTCTTCTCGGTCACCGACATGATGCGCGCCACCTGGGTCTGCATCTGCCGGCGTTCGAAGTTGAAGCTCAGCCCCACCGGCTGCCAGGCCGCGGTCAGCTCGCGGCAGATGATCTCCACCACGCTGCCCAGAATGGACTCTTCGATATCGGTCAGCTCGCGCAGCGGTCCGTCGCGGCCCTCGCCGCCCAGCAGCAGATCGATGATCGGAGGCGCCAGGGCCAGATCCAGCTGCAGCACCGAAAGCGCGCCCAGCGGCTCCAGCCGCACCGAAGCCACATAGCTGATTTCCGGGATGCGGAGCAGAAACTCGTTGAACTGAATCTGTTCGGCCGACACCAGGTTGACCTGGAAACGGGTGCGCAGCCAGGCCGCCAGGTTGTGCGTCAGGTTGCGGGCGAACAGATCGTTCAACATGCTGATCGCGCGCAGCTGGTCGGTCGAAATCTGCCCTGCCGAGGCAAAGTTGTAGGGCACGACCCGCGCCCTTACCTCGGCCTTGCCGCCGGCTTCCGGGGTGGTGCTCCGGGCTTTCTGAAACAGGGCATCGATTTCGTCCTGTTTGAGCGTCTTTTCCATCATGATTCAGCCCCTTTTGGCGCTACGGTATCAAGCCTGTCCGGAGGTCGGTGTCCTTCGACCCGGTTCCAGGTGGTTTTCCTGCTGCTCTCCGGCGCGCAACCCGCTCCGGATTCAGATCAATTTGTCTTCGTCAATGCCGCGCCCGGTCCGACGCCCGCCCCCGCGGTCGATCAAACGCACCCCGCGCCGCCAGATCCTTGAGCGCCGCGCGCAGATGAACCACCGCCGACGCGTGTACCTGTGAAACCCTCGACTCCACGACTCCCAGCGCCAGCCCGATCTCGCGCATGGTCATCTCCTCGTAGTAGTAAAGGCTCATCACCAGCCGCTCGCGATCCGGCAATTCGGCGATCGCCTCGGCCAGCCGTTCTTCCAGCTCGCCCCGCAGGCAGCGGAACAGGGGATCCTCTTCGGGACGGCCCGGCACATAGGCCAGTTCCTCTTCCCCCGAGTCCTCGTTGCGCTCCATGTGCAGCGTGCCGATCTCCAACCCCTTCAGGTCGCCCAGAAGCTGCTGGTACTCCTCCAGGCTGAGGGCCATCTCCTGGGCCACTTCGTGCTCGCCCGGCGCATGACCCATCCGCGCCGTCAGCACCCGGATCGCTTCTTCGACCGCGCGGCCCTTGCGCCTCAATTCGCGCGGGCTCCAGTCCAGGGTGCGCAGGCTGTCCAGAATCGCGCCCCGGATGCGGAACTGCGCATAGCTGCGGAACTGGACTTTCTTAGCAGGATCAAATTTGGAGAACGCATCCATCAGCCCGACCACCCCGGCCGAAACCAGATCCTCGATGTCCACGTGCTGGGGCAGCCGCTCGTGGATGCGGCGCGCCAGAAAGCGCACAATCGGCAGGTGTTCGAGCAGGACCCTCTCCTGCTCGCCGGTGAGCATCGATACCGGTCCGGCCACGGGCGGATACTCGCCCCCTGCCGCAACCCGCCGCGTCGCCCTTTGGTTTCCAGCTGAACCTGCCGTATCCATTCCCATTCCCATCCCCTTCAACAAACTTCCAACTCTACCCTACACCGCAAACTCGTCCGAGCCTTGCTCCTTCGCGCCTGTTTCCCGGCGCTTCGTTCCCATTCTCGCAGTCTCAGCGCACCGTTCCCACCGGGCGCAGCCGGATATCCGGAGGTATTTCCCCGGCTGCAACCACCGCCAGGCGGGGGAGAACCGGTTCCAGCCAACGCTTGACATGATAGCGGGCCGGACTCGGACATAGGAGCACGGGCAGGGCCGCAGCCGATGCGCCTCCTATAAGCGTCCTCAAAGAATCGGCCAGACGACGCACCACCGGCGTGCCAGGAGTCCCGCCCGCGGCCAGCAGCCGCTGCCCCTGTTCCGGCGAAAGCGTGGCGAGAATCTCCTCTTCGAGGGCCGGATCCAGCAGCAGCACCGGCAACTGTCCTTCCCCATCCAGCAGCGGCCGGATCAGGCGCCTGCCCAGCGCCTGGCGGGCGGCTTCCACCATCACTACCAGATTCTTGTTGAGCGGCGCAATCTCGATCAGCGCTTCCAGGATGGTGCCCATGTCGCGGACCGAAACCCGCTCCCGCAGCAACTGTTCGAGAACCTTGCCTACCTCTCCCAAGGTCAACAACTTGGGAACCAGCTCTTCGATCAGCTTGGGATGGCTTTCGTTGAGCGTATCCATCAGGCGCTTGGTTTCCGCCCGGCCCAGCAGTTCGTACCCGTGCTGGCGGATCAGTTCGCCCAGATGGGTGGTGATCACCGTAACCGCATCGACCACCGAATAGCCGGCGGCAATCGCCTGGTCCTCCAGCGCCGGCGCGATCCAGATGGCGGGAACGCCAAAGGCGGGCTCGCGCGCCTCCTTGCCGGCCAGCGGACGGCGGCCCGGAGCGCCCGACACCGCCAGCAGCTGGTTCCCCTCCGTCTGCCAGCGCCCGATCTCGATGCCCCGCAGCGAAACCAGATACTCGCGCGGCTTGAGGCGCAGATTGTCGGAAATATGCACCGGAGGAACCAGGAATCCGAGTTCCGAGGAGAGATGGCGGCGCAGCGAGCGCACCCGGCTCAGCAGCTGCCCGCCCTGTTTTTCGTCCACCAGGGGAATCAGCTGGAAGCCGATCTCCAGGGTAAGATCTTCCAGGCGCAACAGCTGGGCCAGATCGTTCCCCTGCGCCTGCTGCTCCGCCTTCTTCTTCTCGCCGGCCGGAAGATCCGCCACCGGGACTGCGGGGGGAGGAGCAACCGAAACCCGTCTTCCCACCCAGAAAAGGGCCAGGCTCACGGTGAAAAACGCGATCTTGGGCAGGCCGGGAATCAGGCACATCGCCCCGGTGACCACGCTGGCGATGTACAGGGTGGAAGGCTTGTTGAAGAGCTGGGCGCGAATCTCGCCGCCCAGCAGGCCGGCCGAGTTGGCCCTGGTCAGGGTGATGCCGCCGGCGATGGAAACCAACAGCGAAGGAATCAGCGTAACCAGGCCGTCGCCGACGGTCAGCACGGTATAGGTTTTTGCCGCCTCGCCCAGTTCAACGCCCTGTTGCAGGGTGCCGATCAGCAACCCGGCAATGATGTTGATGCCGGTGATCAGGATGGTGGCCATCGAGTCGCGCTGATTGAAGCGCGCCGCGCCGTCCATGGCGCCGTAGAACTCCGCCTCGCGGGCAATCGCCTGGCGGCGTTTGCGCGCCTCCGCCTCGTCGATGAGGCCCGCGTTCATGTCGGCGTCGATCGCCATCTGCTTGCCCGGCAAGGCGTCCAGGGTGAAACGGGCGGTCACTTCGGCGGTACGTACCGCGCCATGCGAGATCACCAGGAACTGGATTGCCACCAGGGCCAGGAAGAGCACGAAACCGACCACATAATTGCCGCCCACCACGAACTGGCCGAAGGCTTCGATCACCTTGCCGGCGGCCGCCGTGCCTTCGGATCCGTGCAGCAGAATGCGGCGGCTGGAGGCGATGTTCAGCGAGAGCCGGAAGAGGGTCAGCAACAGCAGCAGGGTGGGAAACACCGACAATTCCACCGCGCGGCGGATCTGCACGGCGGTCAGAAACACGATGATGGACGCGGCCATCGAAATCGCCAGCAGGAAATCCAGTGCGCCGGCCGGCAGCGGGATCAGCATGACGAAGATCACGCTGATGGCCGCCAGAGGCAGCACATAGTCGCGCATGCGAACCAGAATCGATGGGGCGCGCACGGTGGTGACGGGCATGGCTGTCGTGCTCATTGAGTTCCTCCAGCGGGCGGATTCTGCGGCTTATCGGGGTTGAGGTTCGGGGGACGCCAGTTTTGCGCTGCCTGCGCCTGCGCCCTGGCTTTGGCCGCCGATTCGCGGGCGCGCCGGTCGCGCAGTTCGGCCTCCACACGCTGCCGGTAGAGATAAGCCAGAATCGCGGCCACCGCGGCATACAAGTCGACCGGAATCGACTGGCCGACTTCGACCACCTTATAAAGCGAACGCGCCAGCGGCGGATTCTCGATGATCGGAATCCCATGCTCGCGCGCCTCGGCCTTGATCTCCTCGGCCATCAGATTCCGTCCCTTGGCGACCACCTTGGGGGCGTCCATGGTGGCGAAATCGAAGCTCAGCGCAACCGCATAGTGGGTGGGGTTGACCAGCACCACGGCGGCCTTGGCGACATCTTCCTTCACCTTGCGGCGGCGCGCCTGGCGCTGCAGGCTGCGGATGCGTCCCTTGATTTGGGGATTGCCTTCGCTCTCCTTCATCTCGTCGCGCTGGTCCTGTTTGCTCATCTTGAGGCGGGATTCGCGGCTCCGCCATTCCACCAGGTAGTCGATCATCGACCAGCCAAACAGCAGCCAGGCCGCCGCCAGCAGCAGGCCGTAGACATCCGACCCCAGCATCTCCAGGCGATTCAGGCTGAAGGGCGGCAAGGTGAGTTGGCGGGCGATGCGCTGCACCGCGAAGATGGCCAGCGCCGCGGCGGGAATCAGCGACTTGGCCAACCGCGCCCCGGCGCGCAGCGAAAAGAGGTTCTTGATGTTGGAGACCGGATTCAGGCGATCCATCTTGAAGCCGATCGCCGACACGTTGAAGTTGACGCCCCCGGTCTGCACCACGCCTATCCCGAGCGCGGCCGTCGCTACCAGCAACATGACGATGCACGAAGGCCCCAGAACCCCGAGAGCCAGGCGGCGCACAGCATACATGGTGGGCAGCAGTTCGCCCGCTTCCCAGTGCGCCGGAGCACCGAGCGCCAGAAAGGCGATGAAGGTCGCCTTCCAGGCCACCACGATCTTGCTGCCCAGCGCGCCCAGCACCATCACGCCCGCCAGGGTTCCGGCCGCCGACGACAACTCCTTGCTATGGAGGATGTCGCCTTCCTTGCGCGCCTTTTCGCGGCGCTGTTGTGTTGCCTGTTCTGTCTTTTCCCCGGCCATGTGCTAGCCCCCCAACCCGGCGCCGGGAGTGGAAATGAGCCGCTCCGCCATGTCGAGCAGGCCGTCGAAACGCGCCTCGATGAAGCGTGGCCACAGGGCCAGGGAGCCGGTCAGCAGGGCAAAGCCGGTCAGGGTCTTGATCGGCACGGTCAGGTTCATCACCGGCAGTTGGGGGCTAAGTTTGCCCAGCAGCGAAACCGCAACTTCCACCAGCATGGTGGCGGCCAGTACCGGCGCCGCCAGTTCAACGCCGGCCAGAAAAATGCCTCCGGCGGCGCGCACGATCGCCATGGCGCTGGTCGGAGCGAGGGCGAAGGTTCCGATGGGAACCACCTTGAAACTGCGCACCAGCGAGGCCAGCAGGATGCGGTCCAGGCCGGCGGTGATGACCACCAGCGTGCCCATCAGCTGGAAAAGATCTCCCATCAGGGGAGTCTGAATATTCGAGGTCGGATCGAGCAGGTTGACCATCGAGAAGCTGAATTGCGCGCCCACGATCTGGCCCGCGAAAAGCATCATCTCGTTCAGCAGGGTCAGCGTCAGCCCGTAGACGAGCCCCACCGAGAGTTCGCCCACCAGCGCGGAAAAGCTGATCGAAACATGCGCGTTGGGGAGCGTGGCCACCAGCGGCGCGAGAAGATAGGCCACCGCTCCGACGAAGACAGCCTTGACGCGCGGACTCAGCGAGGTGGAGGAGAAGAAAGGGGCAAAGGCCACCATCCCGCTCACGCGCACCAGCGCCAGGGTCATCGCACTCAGAAAACTGCTCCATTCGGGCATCGATTGCATCCTCGGAATCACAGCGCGGGCTGGCTAAAGCGGTTCCACAATTGCTGTTCCCCGGAACCACTGAACTAAAGTGGCTTTTCCCTCAAGAAAAAGCCACCTTTCGAAGATCTAAAGGGGGGCACGTGCGTTGTGGAACCGCTCTAGCCCAGGTAGCGGTGAAAGTTGGTCATCAGCGTAATCGTGTAGGTCGCAATCCGGCTCAGAAACCACGGCATGGCCACCAACATGATGGTTACAACCGCCAACAGGCGCGGCACCGTGGTCAACGACTGCTCCTGCAGGCTGGTCAAGGTCTGAATCAGACTCAGCAGGAAGCTCAGAATCGCGGCCGACAGCAGCACCGGCGCGGCCACGATCATGGCCTCCTTCAGCAACTGGCGCATCAGTTCGGCAACAAGGTCTGGCGTCATCGGTTTCTCCTTAAAAACTTTTAATCAGCGAGCCGGCCAGCAGGTTCCATCCGTCCACCATCACAAACAGGAGGATCTTCAACGGGGTCGACACCACCACCGGCGGCAACTGGAACATGCCGATCGAAGTCGTGATCGCGGCTGTCACCATGTCGATGAGCAGAAAGGGCAGGAAGAGGACCGCTCCGATGGCAAAGCCGGCCTTCAGCTCCGACAGGATGTAAGCCGGAACCACTACCCGCATGGGCAGATCCTCGGCCTTGTTCGGCCGCTGCACCTGTCCGGCGGCGGCAAACAAAGCCAGATCCTTCTCCCGCGCATAGTGAAGCAGAAAGGTCTTGATGGGCTGCGATCCCTTGTCGATCGCCTCCCAGCCGGTCAATTGTCCAGCGCGATAGGGTTCCACCGCCTGCTGGTCCACCTGGTTCAGCACCGGCGTCATCAGGAACCAGGTCATCATCAGGGCCAGGCCCATCAGGGTGGGATTGGAGGGAGCGGTCTGCGTGCCCAGCGCCTGGCGCAGGAAGTGAAACACCACCAGCAGCCGGACCATGGGCGTCATGGCCATCAGGATCGACGGCAGCAGGGTGATGATCGTCAGGACAAACAGGATGGTCCAGGGCGTCGAATCCGAGGGATGCATCCGCGTGGTCAGGTCGGGCAGCAGCGGCGCGGCGCTGGAGGTCTTCACAAATGCCAGCATGGCTACCATGAGACCCTCGCTCCCCGGCGGGCGTCGCCGTCTCCACGCTTTGCAGGCGCCCGGTCGTCCAGGGCATAGAAAGCCGGCGACCCTTCCGGCGAGGTAGCCACCAGGAACCTGCGCCCGCCGGCTTCCACCAGCGCCAGCGATTGCTTGGGCGCGATATTGATGCGCTCCAGCAGCGTCAGTTGCGGCGGACGGCGGCCCTGTCCCTGCAATTTCCCAAGCAGCCAGCCGGCCAATCCGCCGGGCATGGCCGCTTCGGACCGCTTGCCTGTTTCCCGCTGGCTCATCGCCTCTCCTTGCGCTCCGCGCTGCCCTGCATTGCCGATCCAGCTCGTCAAATTCAACTTCTGAAAATTCACTCTGCTCCCCAGTGCTTCGGATCTTTCCACGGCCGCTTACGCCAGCCGGGTCACGCGTACTGCCAGTTGCGTATCGACCACCTCGAACTCGCTCCAGGCCAGTGGCACCTTGCCGGAAGAAAGAGGCATATCCTCACCGTGCCCCCATTCGGTCTCGACTACCTGCCCCGGCTCCAGGGCCAACAGGTTGCGCACCCGGAACTCGCGCACCGGCACCATCACGTCCAGTTGGACAGGAAGGCGCGCCAGCGGCGCGCTGAGCTGGATGAATTCGCCCTCCACGTGTTCCGGTGGGGTGGGCACGAGTGCCTGCTCGGCCGCAAGTTCAACCTCGTCGGGCGCGGGCACGTTTGCGGGTGCGGGTAATGTGGGCGTAGTAGCCATGTGCCCCCATCAGTTGCAGCGGAGTGACCAGAATCGATACAGCCACATTGGAATGGCTTAAGAATTGCGCACGATCCTCTCCCCTCTCCATCCTGAAACCGGCTCTTCACATCGCTGCTACACTGAAAGGAATTACCAAATCGCGGCCACCCTGTTCGCACAGATTGCTTGGCCGCCTCCTATGAGGTCGAAGAAAATGCCGGAACAGAATGAAAAGACGAGCTTTACAGGAACCAGCCTGCGCCTGAAGATCGGTTTGGCGGAGATGCTCAAGGGCGGCGTCATCATGGACGTGATGAACGTCGAACAGGCGCTCATCGCCGAGGAAGCCGGAGCCACTTCGGTGATGGCGCTGGAGCGCGTGCCGGCGATGATTCGCGCCGAGGGCGGCGTGGCCCGCATGGCCAAGCCCAGCCTTATCAAGGGCATCATTCAAGCCGTCTCCATCCCGGTCATGGCCAAGGCCCGCATCGGCCATTTCGCCGAAGCCCAGGTGCTGCAGGAGCTCGGTGTCGACTTCATCGACGAGAGCGAAGTGCTCACCCCCGCCGACGAAGCCCATCACATCGACAAGCACGCCTTTACTACGCCATTTGTCTGCGGAGCGCGCAACCTCGGAGAGGCCCTGCGCCGCATTGCCGAGGGCGCGGCCATGATCCGCACCAAGGGCGAGGCCGGCACCGGCGACGTCGTACACGCCGTGCAGCACATGCGCCAGATTGTCCGCGAGATGCGCGCTTTGACCGTGCTCAGCGAGCAGGAGCTCTATTGCGCGGCCAAGGAGCACCAGGCCCCCTACGAGCTGATCCGCATGGTCGCCCAGACCGGCAAGCTTCCGGTGCCGAACTTCTCGGCCGGCGGCATCGCCACCCCCGCCGACGCCGCCCTGATGATGCAGCTTGGCGCGGAGGCGATCTTCGTCGGCTCCGGCATCTTCATGAAGGAGCGCGCCACCCCCCTGGATGTCGAAAACGACCCCAAGGAACGCGCCGAGGCGGTTTCCCGCGCCAAGGCCATCGTCCTGGCCACCACCCACTTCAACGACGCCAAGATCGTCGCCGAAGCCTCCGAGATGGTCACCGGCACCATGAAGGGCCTGGCCGCCGCCGCCATCGAAGAGTCGCAGCTGCTTCAGACAAGAGGCTGGTAACCACCTGCGGTGGGGCAGACGCTCGCCACCCGCTCGCATAAGGTTTGTAGCTTTCCGTCCTTGCGCCAAAAAAAAGCGCAAGGACGGGCCCCCTGTGCTCAAGATGCCGGGCGAAGAGATGGATAAATAGTTGCAGGATCATACAAAGCGTCAGGACGAGATACAAAAGCCGGTCGCATTGGGAGCATGGCCGAGCCTCGCATCCTGATAGAAGGCAGTTGCCGGAACGGCTATCTTTCAGCGGCTTCTGACCGCAGCTCAGCGGCGTCTCCACCGCTTCCCTACATCTTGTAGCGGCCCAGGTCCTCGTCGTTCAGTCCTTCCAGCCAGCCGCGCAACTGTTCCGCCGTCGGGCCATCCGCCGGACCCGTCGTATTCAGCTTGGCCGACTGCATTACCTCTTCGGTCACGTAGATCGGGCAATCCGCCCGCAGCGCCAGCGCAATCGCATCCGAGGGCCGCGCATCCACGGTGATCGGCTCGCCTTCCTGGCGAAGCCAAAGCACGGCGAAGAAGGTCTCGTCCTTGAGTTCCGAGATCACCACCCGCTCCAGTTGGGCATTCAGGTCGCGCAGCAGGTTCCGCACCAGGTCGTGGGTCATCGGCCGTGGCGCAACCACCTTCTCAATCTCGATGGCGATGGCGTTGGCCTCGAAGATCCCCACCCAGATCGGCATCACCGTCTCGGAAGCCACGTCCTTCAGGACGACAATGGGCATGTTCGTAGCCGGGTCCATCATCAGACCGCGAATTCTCACTTCGATATCCATCAGTCCCCTTTCTTTCCCGGCCGTTCCGGTCACACCGCTGCTGGTTGGATGATTCTGAGCAGGTTTGGTTTTACAGAAGAATCTCGGCTGCCTTCAATTGCTTCTCCGACAAGACTGTTTGGATGCGTGGCCGTGATGCGCACCTGCAAATAGTTGCCTGGGGCAGGCGCAATCGCGTGCGGGTAAGTGAAGTTGACCGGAATATTCTGGCTGCTGCGGCCGGAAATCTGGCCCCGCGCCGGATTCTGACCTTCTACCATCACTTCCAGAACCCGCCCTAACTGCTTGGCATAATTGACCCTTTGGATCTCCCGCTGGCGATCCAGCAGAACCTGGAGCCGGGTTGCCTTCTCCGTCTCCGGAATCGAATCGATCATCGTCAGCGCCGGCGTATTGGGCCGCGCCGAATATTTGAAGCCGAACACGCAATCATATTCGACTTCCGCCAGCAGATCCATCGTCTGGATAAAATCCTCCGCCGACTCGCCCGGAAACCCCACAATAATGTCGGTCGACAACGCGATCTTCCGGCGCGCCGCCTTGATCCAGGCGATCCGCTCCAGGTACCACTCGCGGGTGTATTCGCGCGCCATCGCCTTCAGAATCTTCGAGGAACCCGACTGTACCGGCAGATGCACATGGTCGCAAAGCGTCGGCACCGCGTCGATCACATCCACAATGTCCTGCGTAAAGTCGCGGGGGTGGCTGGTGGTGAACCGGACCCGGCGGATCCCCGCCACTTCGCCCACCGCGCCCAGCAGTTCGGCAAAGCTGCGTTTCCCTTCCGGATCGTGGTAGCTGTTCACGTTCTGGCCCAGCAGCTGGATCTCGGAGTACCCCTGGTCGGCAATCCGGCGCGCCTCGGCCAGCACAGATGCAGAACTGCGGCTCCGCTCCTTGCCGCGCGTATACGGCACCACGCAGTAGGCGCAGAACTTGTCGCAGCCTTCGATGATGGTGATGTAACCGCGGTAAGGATTCTGGCGGGCGGTAAACTCGGTCTCGAAGGTCTCGTCCGTCTGGCGGTCGTTCAGGCCTGTGATTCCGGTTTCGCCCGCTTCCAGCCGCTTCAGCATCTCGGGCAGCTTGCGATACGAGGCAGATCCCGACACCAGCGACACGTACGGCGCGCGCTCGAAGATCTTCTCGCCCTCTTGCTGGGCGACACACCCCAGCACGCCAAAGCGCTTGCCTGCCTTGTGCAACTTCTTGTAATCATTGAGCCTGTTGAACACCTTCTGCTCCGCCTTGTCGCGGATCGAGCAGGTGTTGTAGAGGATCAGGCCAGCTTCTTCTTCGGTCCCGACTTGCCGATAGCCCTCGTGCTCCAGTGTGCCAATCACCTTTTCGGAGTCATGGGCATTCATCTGGCACCCGAAGGTCTCTAGGTAGAAGGTTTTTTCGGTTGCCATAGCAATTTCGAGTATACCCCGATGCGCAAAAGCCGGTTCGGGCCTCGAACCGGCTCTCACCCCTTCGTCACTCCTCGTGGCCGGGGACTTATTCCTTCACCCAGACTTCAACCCGCCGGTTCCTGCGCCGCCCTTCCGCGGTCTCGCTCGATGCCACCAGCAGCGCCGCGCCGTACCCTTTTACAACCGAAGGAGATATGCCCTTCTGCGCCAGTTGGCTCTCCACCGTCTTGGCGAGCTCCAGCGAAAGCGCCTGGCCGCGGTCGTGGTCATCCGCTCTGTCCGAGAAGCCGAACAGCATCAACTGCTCCCCGTTCAGGCGAAGCTCCTGGATCGCCGCGTAAACCCGGTCCATGTCCGCAAGCCCCTTGCTGTCTAGTTGCGTGGAATCGGCAAGGAAGCGGAAGTCCACTGAAAGCCGCCGCGCGTTTGCCGTCAACTGCCGGTATTCCTCTGGTGCGGTTACAGGAGCAGCTGCCGAAAGCGGCTCCACATTCTGGCCGACAAAGCCGGCAGCTCGCACCACTTCCTGGCCCAGCTCCGACAGGGCAAAAGCGGCGAATTGACGCGCATTGGGATTCGATGAGTTCCCTGATGTGTAGAGGTAAAGGCGTCTGGTCAGCGGATAGTCTTCCGTCGCAACCGTCAGGCGCGTCGGCAAAAGTGGCAACGCACCGTTATCGGACACGGCAATCGGCTTCGTGCCCCGGATAAACGGAAACTCCACGATTCCTATTCCAAACGGGTCGCCGGCCACCGCATCCGCCAGTGCGCTCGCGGTATCGATCCGCTTGGCGCCGGCGGCCAGCGGCCTGCCCTCGAGCACGTCCGCGCTGAACATCTCCCAGATCGCAGACGTGTCGTCTCGTGCGTAAACCGTCACCGGGCCAATCGGCGAAGTCGCTGTAGCCATGTTGGTCATCTCCCCGCTAAAGAGCTCTCTGACCCGGTCTTCAGGCAGCGTATTCATCGGATTGGCGGCATTGACAATCACCGCGATTCCGTCCAGCCCCACAACATGCTCCTGCTCCGATGAGTACATATCGCCGCTCAGGGGCGACAACCGCGAAGCCTCCTCGGGACTAATCCGCCTTTCCGCCATGCCAATATCGCAGCTTCTCTCCGCCATGCAGGTAAACGCGCTCTCGGTCCCATGCGGATCGATCACGATTGCCGACACCGTCAGGTCTCTCGGCAATGTGCCCAGCACCACTTTCTCGCCCGGATGGTCGCCGGCAACCGAGTGCACCCCGGTGGCGCCGCGATACTTCAGGAACGCCTCGGCCATCGCGGGCATCAGGCTATCCCCCATCAGGTTCGAGCCGGAAATCCGCAGGATCGTCGTCTGACTCCCCTTCGCGTCCAGCGTCAGGCCGGGCAGAACGATCAGCTTGTGCGTAACCGCATAGAATCCTGCCGCTGCCAGAAGCACAACCAGCACCGCGGCAACCAGGATGACCGCGGGCGCCTTTTCGGTCTTCCGTGGAGCGGGGGCGGCTGGCGCACTGGGGGTGAACCCGGCATCGCTCGAATCCGGGTCCCACCACTCCCTGTCCATCGGCGCGGCGGTCTTCGGCGTCTCGTTGTGGGATTCCCGGGCCCGCTCCGCTGCGGCTACAGGCGCACTCTCTCGATGCTCCTCCGCCTGCAATTCGGGCTCCGGGAGGAGCTCAGGATCAGCTTCCGGTGCGGGTTCCGGCTTCCAACCCGCGGGGGCTTCCGCTGGAACCTCCCACGCCATCGGCTGGGGTAGTTCCAGTGTCTCTTCCCACATTGCGGCAGCAAGTGACTCCGCAGGCTTGCCCGGGAAATACTCGATCAATTCGCCGCCGCAGATCGGACACTCGAAAGGAGCGCCATCATTAACGGTGAAGATCTCTTCTTCTCTGGAAAGCGGGCATTTCTCTGAATTGATGCATTTTCCCTGCCGCGTCTTCAATGCAACTTCCCCCGTCTTTCGGTCTGTATCAGAAGTTTACCGTTTCCCGGCTGGACTTTTGGACAATCCAGCCGCCAACTTGCCAACTCGCCATCCCCGCGTCAGCGGAAGCAGGATCGGAGAGCTGGGGGCAGGGACAAAGGACCAGGGACTAAGGGACTCAGGGACTCAGGGACTAGGGACTAAGGGACTAAGGGACTAGGGACTACTGTTGGAGTTAGCGTCTTACAGAGAGAGCATGGGCCTTCAGGCCCATGAAAGAGCCGCAAATCAGGGGGGCCTTTAGGCCCGGGCCCTTGTCTTTTTGCTGTGTCCCGGCGAAGTACAGCTGTAGTACCAGGGACCCAACAGGGCGAAAAGCTGCTGCTCCTCCAATCCCTTTGCCTTCTTCGATATGCTGATACCATGCCCGACGCTTCCGAAAACCTCGTCCCTTTGGCCCACGACGCCCAGAGCCGCTGCTTCGGATGCGGACCGGCCAACCCCAGCGGCCTCCACCTCTCTTTTTTCCTCGCCCCGGATGGCACGGTCGTTTCCCTGCCCGTCATCCCCGACACCTTCGAAGGGCCGGCCGGCTATGTGCATGGGGGCATCATCGCCACCCTCCTCGACGAGATCATGAGCAAGGCCGTACGCGCCCTCGGCCTGCGCTCCATGACTCGTCATATGGAAGTCGACTATCTACGCCCCGTTCCCACCGTGAAACCTATTCGCCTCCAGGGCCGTCTGATTCGCAGTGAGGGCCGCAAGCACTGGATCGAAGCCGCCATCCTCGATGCCGAGGCAAATACTCTGGCCAGGAGCAAAGGGCTCTTCGTTGAAGTGAAAAACCACAAGTAGCTTTTCGCCCTGGTCCCTAAGTCCCTGAGTCCCTGGTCCCGAGTCCCTAAGTCCCTGAGTCCCTGGTTCCGAGTCCCTAAGTCCCGAGTCCCTTAGTCCCTTAGTCCCTGTTCCCTGATCCCTGACCCCAGTTCCCTGAGAGGGCAATATGCGCATCGGCATTACCTGCTACCCCACCTATGGCGGTTCCGGCGTGGTGGCAACTGAACTTGGCATCGAACTGGCCGCGCTCGGCCACGAAGTGCATTTCATCTCTTATTCGCAGCCCTTCCGGCTCAGTGGACGCGACAACGGAATCTTCTACCACGAGGTCCCGGTCGCCAGCTATCCCCTCTTCGAATTCCCGCCCTACGACCTGGCGCTCGCCTCGCGCATGGCGGAAGTGGCTGAATTCAACAATCTCGACCTGCTGCACGTGCACTACGCCATTCCCCATTCGGTCAGTGCCCTGCTGGCGCGCCAGATGCTCGCCGCCCGCGGCCGCCATCTGCCCTTTGTCACCACGCTGCATGGAACCGACATCACCCTGGTCGGCCTCGACCGCAGCTATCTGCCCATCACCCGCTACGCCATTCAGGAAAGCGACGGCGTCACCAGCATTTCCAGCTACCTGAAGCACGAAACCATCAAGCATTTCGACGTCACCAACCCCATCGAAGTCGTCCACAACTTCGTCAACTGCAACGTCTATACACCCCTCGACGAAGACGTGCGGCAGGAAGCGCGCAAGCGACTGGCCTGCCCCGGCGAAGCAATCCTCATGCACCTCTCCAACTTCCGCCCGGTCAAGCGCGTCGTCGATGCGGTCAAGGTCTTTGCCCAGGTCGTCCAGCAGATCCCCGCCCGCCTCGTCCTGGTCGGCGACGGACCCGACCGCTCCACCGCCGAATGGCTCGCCCACGACCTCGGCATTCACGACCGCATTCACTTCATGGGCAAGCAGGAGAGCGTCAACACCCTGCTTCCCCTCGCCGATCTCATGCTGATGCCGAGTGAGTTGGAATCCTTCGGGCTGGCCGCCTTGGAAGCGATGGCCTGCAAGGTGCCCGCCATTGCCACTCGCGTCGGTGGAGTGCCGGAACTCATCGAACACGGCGTCACCGGCATGCTCTACCCCGTAGGCGCCGTCGACGAGATGGCCGCCGGAGCCATCAGCTTGCTCGCCGACCGTCCACGCCTGGAAGAAATGCGCGAAGCGGCTCGCAAGACCGCCCGTGAGCGATTCTGCTCCACGCTGGTTGTGCCGCACTATATCCGCTACTACGAGTCGGTCCTCGCCGGTCGCGCCACTCCGCTCACCGCGCAGGCGGTTGGCTGACCCTGGCGACGGCCGCGGCATTGCTGCTCTATACTTCTGTTTGTGACTTCCCTGCTGGGTGACTGGAAACTCGATGCGGCCCTGGGCTCCTGCCTGCTCCTGGGCCTGCGCCACGGCTTCGATTACGATCACCTCGCTGCCATCTCCGACATCACCGCTGTGCAGCGCAACTGGCGCAGCGGCCTGCGGCTCGGCATGACCTACGCGCTCGGCCACGCCTTCACTGTCGCGGTCCTCGGCATTGCCGTCCTCCAGTTGCATCTTGGCCTGCCTGAAGGCCTCGACCACTGGACCGAACGCCTCATCGGACTCACCCTCATCGTGCTCGGCATCGGCGTCGTGGCCGGAATCCTCCGCAAGGATGCCCACGGCCACTCCCACGGCCGCGTCGAAAGCCGTCTCGCCATCGCCATCAACGGCATTCTCTGGCTCGGCTGGATCGCGCGGCGCATTTGGAACCCCGAGGTTCCCCGGCCGCAGCGCTTTCAGTGGATGTATAACGGAAAATCGGTCTTCGCCATTGGCGCTCTTCATGGCGTCGGTGCGGAGACTCCCAGCCAGTTGATGCTCTTCTTCCTCACCGCCAACCTGGGCGGAACGTCCCGCGGAATGCTCGGGCTGCTCGCCTTCTCGGTCGGCTTGATCTCGATGAACGCCCTAATGACCGCATCCCTCGGCGGAGCCTTCAACGCCGGCGGGCACCATCCCCGCTTCTATCGCGTCATCGCATGGACCGGTGCGGTCTATAGCATTGGAATCGGACTGATCTTCCTCTTCGGGATCTCCGACAAGCTTCCCGCCCTGGGCTAGAGAAAAACCAGAGTCCCTGTGTCCCGGTCGGTTTCATACAAGGTCGCCGCTCGCTTCACCCCACGGACGAAGACCTGTCCGTGGGGACCCCGACACTTCACCCCACGGACGAAGACCTGTCCGTGGGGACCCCGACACTTCACCCCACGGACGAAGACCTGTCCGTGGGGACCCCGCCCCTGATGGTCGCGTCGACTTTGGTGCAGTGCTTTCGGGATACACCAACTCTGGTTTCGCGGTAGTATCGCGACCACGTGTTTTCGTAATCCGGCCCATAGCTTGGGTGCCCCAGGTCCCCGCTTCCGGGACCTGGGAAAGCACAGATCTACCCGGTCACCGCACGAGGGTCTTCTTCGTCCTGGGTTTCTTCGCCGCCGGTTCCGGCAACTGCGCCGCAGTCACCTTGATCAGCTTTGTCAGCCAATCCCCATCTTCCCAAAGCTCGCCGGAGATGAAGAACCACGGTTTGGCTCCGGGGAACGGAGGCTTCTCCACGCACGAGCTCAATAATCTCCTGCCCGCGTCGGTCTGCTTGACGAACAGCTCGTCGTCGCAAACCAGAGCCACCGTTTTCTCTCCGAAATAAATGCAGTACTCGCCAAACATCTTCCTGGCCGAAACCTCGCCGGCCCCTTCAATCTGCTCCAGAATGTAATCGACCGTCTTCTGCTTGCTCGCCATTCAAGACACCCCCTCTGTGGCCGCGAAAATCCAGAAACCAGCCCTATTTCGCCTTCGCCGTCTCCAAAACCTTCACCTGCACAGACGCGTCCACCTTGGCTTTGGCCTTCGAGGCCGCGGCAGAGGCAATGTTCTCCGGCCGCTCCGTCAGTTCCACGAACGGCTGGCCGTAGTAGCTGTCCATAAGAATCGCGCGGAACTCCGCGATCAGCGGGTAGCGCGGATTGGCGCCGGTACACTGATCGTCAAACGCGTCCACTGCTACTCCATCCAGCTTGGCCAGGAAATCGGCTTCACCCACCCCCGCTTCGCGTATCGATCCCGGAATCTCCAGATCGCTCTTCAGGTTTTCGACCCAGGCAATCAGGTTCTCCACCTTCTCATCCTTGGTCGTCCCTCCCAGCCCCAGGTGGTCGGCAATTTCTGCGTACCGGCACTTGGCCTTGGGCCGGTCGTACTGAGAAAACGCCGCCTGCTTGGTGGGATTGTCGTTGGCGTTATACCGGATCACGTTGCTGATGAGAAGCGCGTTCGACAACCCATGCGGCAGGTGGAAGGCCGCGCCCACCTTATGCGCCATCGAATGGCAAGCCCCCAGAAAGGCGTTCGCAAAGGCGATTCCCGCAATCGTCGCCGCGTAGTGCACCTTCTCGCGCGCCATCGGATTCTTTGCCCCTTCCTTGTAAGCGGCCGGCAAATACTGTTTGAGCATCTTCAACGCCTGCAAGGCCTGCCCGTCCGTGAACTCGTTGGCCATGATGGATACATACGCTTCCAGTGCGTGCACCACCGCATCCACACCGCCGAACGCAGTGAGCGACTTGGGCAGATTCATCACCAGGTTCGGGTCGATGATCGCCAGGTTCGGCGTCAGCTCGTAATCGGCAATCGGATATTTCTTGCCCGTCGCATCGTCGGTCACCACCGCGAACGGAGTCACCTCCGAGCCCGTGCCCGATGTGGTGGGTATCGCAATCAGCTTGGCCTTGATGCCCATCTTCGGGAACTTGTAGATGCGCTTGCGAATATCCATGAAGCGCATGGCGAGATCCTCGAAGTCCACCTCGGGATGCTCATACATCACCCACGCAATCTTGGCCGCATCCATTGGCGATCCGCCGCCGAAGGCCACAATCACGTCCGGCTGAAACCCGTTCATCACCTCGACGCACTTGCGCACCGTGCTCAGATTCGGGTCCGCCAGCACCTGCGAAAACACGTCCACCTCAAGGTGCAAACGCTTCAGCGTCTCGATCAAATCATCGGCCACGCCATTGCGGAACAGAAAGTCGTCCGTCACCACCAGCGCGCGTTTCTTGCCCGCAATCTCCTTCAGCGCCTCGGGAATGCAGCCGCGCCGGAAGTAAATCGACCCCGGCAGCTTGTGCCACAGCATGTTCTCGGCGCGCTTGGCCACGATTTTCTTGTTCAGCAGGTGCTTCGGTCCCACGTTCTCGCTCACCGAGTTCCCTCCCCAGCTTCCGCAGCCCAGCGTCAGGCTCGGCGACAGGCTAAAGTTATACAGATCGCCAATGCCGCCGTGCGACGACGGCGTGTTGATCAGGATGCGCGAAGTATTCATGTGCTCGCCGAAGTACTCCACCCGCAGCTTCTGCTGATCCTGGTCCGTGTACAGCACCGACGTGTGCCCTATCCCACCCAGCGTCACCAGTTCCGAAGCAATCTTCACCGCATCCTTGAAGTCCTTGCCCCGATAGAGCGCCAGAATCGTCGAAAGCTTCTCGTGCGCGAATGGCTCGGCAGCCGTCGTGTCGCTGACCTCGCCGATCAGCACCTTGGTCGTCGCCGGCACCGTGATCCCCGCCAACTCCGCAATCTTCGGGGCTGCCTGGCCTACAATCTTCCCGTTCACCGCTCCGTCGATCAGGATGATTCGCCGCACCGCCTCTGTTTCTTCCGCATTGAGGATGTACCCGCCATGCCGCGCGAAGCGGTCGCGGACGGACTCATAGATCGAATCCACTGCAATCACCGCCTGCTCGCTGGCGCAGATCACCCCGTTGTCGAAGGTCTTCGACATCAGGATCGAAGCAATGGCCCGCGTCTGATCGGCGGTCTCGTCGATCACCACCGGCGTATTCCCTGCCCCCACGCCGATCGCCGGCGTGCCCGACGAGTATGCCGCGCGCACCATCCCCGGCCCGCCCGTCGCCAGAATCAGCTTCACCGCCGGATGCCGCATCAACTGGTTCGAAAGCTCGACAGTAGGCTCATCGATGCAGCCGATGATGTCCTCCGGAGCGCCCGCCTCAATAGCCGCCTTCAGCACCAGCCGCGCCGCCATGCAGGTACACCTGCGCGCCCGCGGATGCGGACTGATGATGATGCCGTTGCGGGTCTTCAGGCTGATCAGCGTCTTGAAGATCGCCGTCGAGGTGGGATTGGTGGTAGGAATGATGCCGCAGATCAGGCCCACCGGCTCGGCGATGGTGATGGTGCCCGCTTCGTCGTCCTCGCTCAGAATGCCGCAGGTCCGCTCGTCCTTGTACTTGTTGTAAATGTACTCGGAGGCAAAGTGATTCTTGATCACCTTGTCTTCCACCACGCCCATCCCGGTCTCCTGCACCGCCATTTCGGCCAGCGGAATCCGGGCGTCGGCCGCGGCCAGCGCCGCGCTGCGGAAGATATGGTCCACCTGTTTCTGCGAGAACGAGGCGAATTTCTGTTGTGCGGCTTTGACCCTGACGATCAAGGCTTCCAGTTCTTCTTTTGTGCTTACCAGACTTTGTGGGTATTGGTGAGCAGCAAGATATTCCTCGAAATTGGTCATTGTCTCCCCTGATCCATCGCTTAGGAATAAACTCGGTTGGAGTGCGCGCCGCCTGAAAATTCCTCCACGCGGCCCTGTGACACAGCCATATTGTGGTACAGGAATGGGACAGTTGTATGTGACGGGATACACAAGTCGCAGAAGACGCCGCAAGCGGCACCCAGCAAAGGCGCAAAAAAGCAAACGGCGGCTGCACTTATCTTGCAGCCGCCATCGGCTTGGGGTCTTCCTCTTCAGAATCGATCTAGATCGAAATCACGCTCTCAAGCCGCATTCCTGGAGCGGTTCCACAATTCATGTGCCCTTTTTAATCCTGCGAAAGGGGGCTATTTCTTGAGGAAAAAGCCACTTTAGGTCAGTGCTTCCTGGGTATAGCAATTGTGGAACCGCTGTAATCCAAGGCCCCGGTGGAAAAATCTCTGTCTCCAGGCTCGTACCCTCGAAGAGCCACAAAGGGCAGGTCAATTGTCGAAACGTTCTAAACGGCCCGGATTTCCAGCGACTTTCCCAATGCCTCCAACGCAGCAGCAATGCCATCAATCTTCGTAGCATGGCGGGAATTCGTGAGACGGTTCACTTCCTGCCGTGTGACCTTCAGCCGCCGCGCCAGTTCAGCCGGCCGCACCTTTTGCGCAGCCATCTCATTCAGAAGCAACACCTTTGCAGCGACGCTCGGCGGAAGCTCGACCACGTATTGCCCCTTCTTCGGTCTTGATGGAGACGGAATCGGACGCCGGTCTTCGAAATAGAAGTCCATCGCGGATTCCAGTGCGTCTTTGGCGTGCTGCAATGCGTCTTCAACGCTGGTCCCGCAGGTGATCGCTTCCGGGATGTCGGGAAACGTCACAGTGTAACCACCTTCAGGTTCTTTCAAGAGCTTGACGGGGAACTTCATGGCGATTCCTCCTCTACTTCAATCCAAGTTGCTTTTTGATGGCCTCGACTGTCCCGGTTGGAATGTCTTTCTGGTGCATGGGGATGATCGACTGCTTTCCGTTTAGGTACACGTGAAAATGAGAACCTTTCGCAGGGGAGAACGTCGCGCCTTGCTTTGCCAGCCACCGCTTGAACTCGCTGCTCTTCACGCCTCAAATGTAAGCTTTATTGCTTACATAGTCAAAAAGAATATAAGCGAAAATGACAAATTGGCCGGTACAACAGTTGTTCCATACGCAATAAAAGCCGACGGCGGCTGCACACTGGGTGCAACCGCCATCGGCTTCTCTTGCTTGATTTACGCAGTCCCTAGAACGCGGCCACGGTCTGACGCAGGCTGTAGCTGCTGAGCGTCTTGATGTAGTTCCCACGGTCGAACGGCGAGGTGTCGGGCACCGAGCGGCGGCTCAGGCAGCCACGCGTTTCCCAAAGCGAAGCGTATTCGCGCTTCTCCAGCCAGTAGCGCAAGTCGGCCAGCACGCGGCCGATGTGCTCGATGCCGTGAATGTGCAGCGCCGAAGCCATCATCGCCACGCCCGCACCGGCCATGATGCTCTTCAGCACGTCCTCGGCCGAATGAACGCCGCCCGTTACTGCCAGGTCGATGTTCATGTTGCCATACAGGATCGCTGCCCAATGCAAGCGCGGCAGCAACTCCGATGGTGTCGAGAAGTGCAGCGTGGGCCGCACTTCCAGCGTCTCGATGTCGAAGTCAGGCTGATAGAAACGGTTGAACAGAACCACGCCCTTGGCGCCGGCCTCTTCCAGTTGGCCCACCAGATGCGGAACACTGGTGATCGACTGCGAGAGCTTCACCGAAACCGGGACCTTCACTTCCCTCGTAACTGCGGAAACCAGTTCCAGAAGCTGCAGTTCCAGTTCCGCCGAGGTTTGTCTCTTGTCCGTTGCCAGCGCATAGGTGTTCAGTTCGATGGCGTCGGCGCCTGCCTGTTCCATCTCCTTCGCATACCGCACCCAACCGCCCTTGGTGGCGCCGTTGAGACTGGCCAGAATCGGAATCTTCACCGCTTCCTTGGCCTTGCGCAGGTACTCCAGATACACGTCTTGCGTCATGCGATAGTCGGTCAGGTCGGGCAGGTAGCCAAGCGACTCGGCGAACGATTCCGTACCACGCGACAAATCGTCGTCCAACGCCTTGGACTCCAGCATCAACTGCTCTTCAAACAGCGAGCAGAGAACGACCGCCGATGCGCCGGAGTCTTCCATCCGGCGCACGTTGTCGATCGACTCGGAAAGCGGAGTGGACGATACGACGATCGGTCCACTCAGCTTCAGGCCGAGGTATTCGGTTGAAAAATCAATCATTGCGTGCCTCCAGCAGCCTGCGCTGCGGGTTTTTCTTCCTTGACCTCCAGCGGAGCAATATGCGGCGTTTCGCCACGGCCCGGCATGGCAGCCCGGGCAGAGTATACGCGCCATTGGCGTTCCACATCGTCCTGCGCTTCCTCAAGCAGCTTCGCAGCCAGTTCGGGGTTGCTCCGGACAAGCATGGTGTAACGCGCTTCGCGGTAGGTGTATTCCTTCAGCCGGATGGCCGGCGCCTTCGAGTCCAGCTGGAACGGATTCTTGCCCGATTCACGCAGACCCGGGTTGTAACGCATCAGCGGCCAGTAGCCAGACTGCACAGCCAGTTTCTGCTGTTCCAATCCGTGCACCAGGTCGTATCCGTGTGCAATGCAGCTGGAGTAAGCGAGGATGATCGACGGTCCGTCGTGCGCTTCGGCCTCCTGGAAGGCCTTCACCACGTGGCTGTCGTTGCCGCCCAGCGCTACCCTGGCCACATACACCGAGCCGTAGCTCACGGCTTCCATAGCCAGATCCTTCTTGCTGTTGCTCTTGCCACTTGCCGCAAACTTCGCCACCGCGCCGCGCGGGGTCGACTTCGACATCTGGCCGCCGGTGTTCGAATACACTTCGGTATCCAGCACCAGCACGTTCACGTTCTTGCCCGAGCCGAGCACGTGATCCAGGCCGCCGAAACCGATGTCATACGCCCATCCGTCTCCGCCCAGAATCCACACGCTCTTGCGCACCAGCGAGTCGGCAATGGCCAGCAGGTTCTTGGCGTCCGACGCGTCGTTGCCGGCAAGCTTCTGGCGCAGGGCCAGAACGCGCTCGCGCTGTGTGTTGATCTCCGTCTCGCTCTTCTGCGGAGACTCCAACAGAGCGGTCGCCAGCGTGTCGCCAATGATCGCTGAGTTCCGCTTCACCAGCGTCTCGGCAAAGTCCTTCTGCTGGTCCAGAGCAATGCGCATGCCGAAGCCGAATTCCGCATTGTCTTCGAACAGCGAGTTTGCCCAGGTCGGTCCACGGCCTTCAGCATTCTTCGCATAAGGCGTGGTCGGCAGGTTGCCGCCATAGATCGACGAGCAGCCGGTCGCGTTGGCGATATACAGACGGTCGCCGAAGAGCTGCGTCAGCAACTTCACGTACGCCGTTTCGCCGCAACCCGCGCAGGCTCCGGAGAACTCGAACAGCGGCTGCAGAAGTTGCAGATCCTTCACCTGCGAGTGCGACAGCTTGCTGCGATCAACCTCGGGCAGACCCAGGAAGAACTCCCAGTTCTTGCGCTCGCTCTCGCGCAGCGGAGCTTGCGGGGTCATGTTGATGGCCTTCTTGCTCGCGTCGCTCTTGCTCTTTACCGGGCAAACGTCCACGCACACGCCGCAGCCCGTGCAATCTTCGGGAGCAATCTGCAGGGTATAGCGGTCCTGCTCCATGCCCTTCCACTTCGGCTTGGCCCAGACAAAGGTCTCCGGCGCGCCGGCCGCAGCCTCTTCGCTGTAGATCTTGGCGCGGATCACCGCATGAGGGCAAACCATGGCGCACTTGCCGCACTGGATGCAAAGATCCTTGTCCCACACCGGAATGAACTGCGCGATGTTGCGCTTCTCATACTGCGCCGTGGCCGTCGGGAAGGTTCCACCCGCGGGAATCGCGCTCACCGGCAGCAGGTCGCCGTGACCGCCGGCGATCTGGCCCAGCACGTTCTGTACGAATGTGGGAGGATTGCCCGAGATTGCGCCCACGATGTCGAACTCCGACGAGACCGCGCTCGGCACTTCCACCTTCTCCAGGTGCGCCAGCGCTGCGTCTACCGCCTCATAGTTCTTCGCCACAACCGCTTCGCCGCGCTTGCCATAGGTCTTCTTGATGGCCTTCTTGATCTGCGCGATCGCTTCTTCCTTGGGCAGCACGCCGCTGATGGCAAAGAAGCAGGTCTGCATGATGGTGTTGATGCGATTGCCCATGCCGGCATCGCGCGCCACCTTGTAGCCGTCGATCACATAGAACTCGATCTTCTTGCGAATGATCTCTTCCTGCGCGGTTTTGGGCAGTTGCGCCCAGACTTCGGCCGCGGAATAAATCGAGTTCAACAGGAACACCGCTCCCGGCATCGCCGCTTCCAGAACATTCATCTTCTCCAGGAAGCTGAAGTTGTGGCAGGCCACAAAGCTGGCGCGGGTAATCAGATAAGTCGACCGGATCGGCGTAGGACCGAAGCGCAGGTGAGAGGTCGTCATCGAACCGGACTTCTTCGAGTCATACACGAAGTAGCCCTGCGCAAAGTTGTCCGTCTCGCTGCCGATGATCTTGATGGAGTTCTTGTTCGCGCCCACCGTGCCGTCGGAGCCCAGACCGTAGAAGAGAGCGCGCACCGTGCGCGGATCTTCCGTGGAGAAGCTCGGATCGTAGCTCAGGCTGGTGTGGCTCACGTCATCGTCGATGCCGATCGTGAAATGGTTCTTCGGAGCGTCCTTGGTCAGTTCGTCGAAGATGCCCTTCACCATCGCTGGAGTGAATTCCTTCGACGACAAACCGTAGCGTCCGCCCACTACAACCGGCTTCTTCGCAAACGGCAGAGTGGCTTCGTTCTCGGCCAGAACCGTCACAACATCCTGGTAGAGAGGCTCGCCCGCGCCGCCCGGCTCCTTGGTGCGGTCCAGAACCGCAATCTTCTTGACGGTCGAAGGCAGCGACTTGATGAAAGCAGACGTGTCGAAGGGCCGGAACAGGCGAACCTTCACCATGCCCACCTTTTCGCCATTCTTCACCATCGCGTCGACGGCCTCTTCGGCCGCTTCCGCGCCCGAGCCCATCAGGATGATGACCTTCTCCGCATCCGGCGCGCCATAGTAATCGAACAGATGATAGGCGCGGCCAATCAGCTTGGCGACTCTATTCATCACGTCCTGCACAATGCCGGGGACAGCATCGTGATACGGCGAGCAGGCTTCGCGAGCCTGGAAGAAGACGTCCGGGTTCTGCGCCGTGCCGCGAATAATCGGGTTGTCCGGGCTCAGTGCCCGCTGGCGATAGTCGATGATGTGCTGATCGTTGACCAGTGCGCGGATCGTCTCGTCGCTGATCGGCTCGATCTTGCCCACTTCGTGGGAGGTGCGGAAGCCGTCAAAGAAGTGAATGAAGGGAACGCGCGATTCCAGCGTCGCAATCTGCGAAACCAGCGCCATGTCGGCCACTTCCTGCACCGAGTTCGAGCACAGCATCGCCCATCCGGTGGTGCGGCAGGCCATCACGTCGGAGTGGTCGCCAAAGATCGAAAGAGCATGCGTGGCCAGGGTACGGGCGGTTACGTGCATGGTCGCGGGCGTCAATTCGCCGGCGATCTTGAACATGTTTGGAATCATCAGCAGCAAGCCTTGAGAGGCCGTGAAGGTGGTGCCGAATGCACCCGCCTGCAACGCGCCATGCAACGCGCCAGCCGCGCCGCCCTCGCTCTGAAGTTCTTCCACCACGGGCGCTGCGCCCCAGATGTTCTTCTTTCCCTCCGAGAGCCACTGATCGGCCCATTCCGCCATTGGCGACGAGGGCGTGATCGGGTAGATGGCGACTACTTCGGAAAGGCGATAGGCTACCGAGGCAGCTGCCTCATTCCCATCGAGGATAACCATTTTCTTCTCACTCATTCGTTTTGCCTCATAGAGCGGCCGGGCGCGACACAACCGCCTTACAAGTCTCTTCCGCCGGGGGGGTAAAGCGGCTGTGATGAGTGACACATCCCGGAAAATTTGTACCATATGGTGGATTTAAATTCACATTCTGCACAGTCGATGCTTACCGGACCACGAATGTCTATTTCTGCCGCGCATAAAGTTGTAGCGCTGGCCTCCCGGCCGGCTGTAGCGTGGACCTCCCGGTCCACGCCAAACCCTCTCCGCATTCCGGCTTAGGCCCAAATCCTTTCCTTGCGTCGCATCACCCTGCCGTCAATCCACGCACCAGCGCCTCCCGCTCCTCCTCCAGCGATGCGCGATGAAACTCCCGCCCGGCCCGCGCATACCAGTAATCGGCATTCCCCAGCGCCCCTTCCTTGCGGTGCAGATAGGCGTGAACCGCCATCCCCGGCCGGTCTTCCAGTTCGTCCACCAGCGAGTGTGCGCGCGTCCAATCTCCTTTCGCGTCCCACCAGAGCGCGCTGAGGGGCGCAGTCCACCCATCCGGCGGCGCATCCACACTCAAGAACTGCCTGAATTCATTCATCTCCATGGTTAACCTCCGCATCCCTTCCGCTCCAACCTTGATGAATCAGCCACTTCCGTTCCAGCTCCCTGAAAACGCCCAAACAAGTGATTTAAATCACATCCGTGACGCCCGAATCGATATATAAATCAACCATTCCGTCGATGAATTGAGAACTGGGATCCAGGACCAGAACAAACGCCAGGGAAGCACATCCCCCTGTTCCCGGCAGCGCACCTTTCCCCAAAACCGGATCGAAGTCGGTTCAATTCAGCGTTTGCAGCGGAGACCGTTCTGATCGTATACTCAAACTACGACCATTACAGTCGTAGTTTAAACCCTGTTATTTCGCACCCACGGAGTTTGGCGGTTGAGCGTGTTGAGTGAATTGAATGTTGGCGAG